>ERZ827512.2760-NODE-2760-length-13407-cov-3.633987_pt1 | contig 13407 bp, 9 predicted proteins | sample MGYA00519916_ERZ827512 | MGnify/ENA primary metagenome ERZ827512 (study PRJEB31778, sample SAMEA3449335) | human gut metagenome | biome: human gut; feature: human-associated habitat; material: faeces | place: United Kingdom | collected 2010/2012 ... | reverse complement strand
AGGACATTGCCGCAAACGTGAAAGGCTATCAGCTGCTCTATCAGGCGGAACGGATCGGTAGACACAATGGATATTAAAAAAGACCCCGGAAAATTCACGATCCGCTTCTGCATGGCCGACCCAAGACAAAAGCGGGCCGTCGAGGAATTGAACGCCCAAGGACGCCTGAAAGCACAGTTTCTGACAAACGCTATTCTGCATTACGTTGGAATCGAAAACAACGGCGGCGCACCCTCGCGGGCCGAGCTTGAAACGATCGTCCGTTCCATACTGGAAAATATTCCACGGTCAAGCCAGGCGGTTGGAGCGCCAGCAGAAAGCAAGGTGCGCTCCAATGCGACACCGGACACATTCTTAACAGAAGAAAACCTCAATACGATTGCAGGCACGCTGAAAGCATTCCGCAGATAGGCAGTTACAGGCCCCGCAGAAGATTTTGCATGATCTTCTGCGGGGCTTTTTATGGACGGAAAGCCCCAGCAAATGAATGGGTGTTCTGAAACCTATGAAGATGGATTGTGCTTGTCAGTATAAAAAATTTGATGCGGCATGAATTTATAAAGGTATATCTGCCTCTATACATTTCTGTATCATTTCAAAAGTGCCAGTTAAAATATAAGTAGCATTTTTTAGAAGCTGAGGTAGGCGTATGTCCGTATCGTACAAAGTAATTGGCCGGCATATTCAAGAAGCGAGAAAACGAATGAAATTGACACAACGGGAAATCGCAGAAAAACTGAATATGTCTGATACGTATTACGGAAAGATCGAGCGCGGTGAATGCCGCACAAATCTGGAACGTTTGGCTCAGATCAGTGTGCTGCTGAATGTCCCGTTGGAGGATTTGATCAGCGGCTGCATGGAGAATGCTGTGCCGAGCAATGCAGATAATCCGCAAAAGCTCAGTCTTGCCAGTCAGTTTTCAGAAATTGCCTATGGCTGCTCGGAGAAAAGCCGCAACCTTATGCTGCGCGTATGCAGAGACATTGCGCAGACTGACAGAGAATAAAATACCGATCCCCAATGCCCGTTCATTTGAGCGGGCATTTGCTTTTCACAGCGGTGCGGTCAACGGTGGAAAAGCAATCCTACCCAGCAAAGTCCGGAGGCGTAAACACAGACCGTGAGCAATGATCCCGCAAATACCAGCTTACCCCTATATATCCGCTGTTACAGCATCTATGATTCTCAGGCCCCGCCGCATCGGATCTTTCCAAGATGCAGAAATCCCCCGTATCCGTCTGTTTTGTCCGAACAGCAGAACAGATAAATACGGAGGGTGCCATGCAATATAGAAACAGCGGAACAAGCGAAGAACATGTGATTCAGAACCAGTTTACCGCATATTTGCTGGTGGCGCTGCGGCGAAGAAAGAGTGCCGTTCTTTCCCACCGCGATAGCCACCAGCAGCATGAACAGCCTATGGAATCAAGCGACAATGTATTTGCGTCCGCTTATGACATGGAAGACGCAGTATGCCGGGCGCTTGATCTGCAGACCGAATATGCCGCACTGATGCGACTTCTGGAAAAGCTTCAGGAGCGCGACAGACTGATATTTCTTTCCAGAGCGTTGGAAGAACGCTCATTTGCAGAGTTGGCCGACGAATTTCATATAGGCTATAAAGGAGTAGCCGCGATTTATTACCGCACAATCCAGCGAATCAAGAAAGAATTGGAGGAACGGAAATGAATTTCCTGGAACTGCTGATCTGTGCCAAAGCCGGAGACAACGAAGCTGCTGAACGCATCCTGACGATGTATCAGCCTATTTTGGTGAAGGAATCTGTCCTTGATGGGGCGCTCGATGAAGATCTGTATCAGGAGCTTTGTCTGCAGCTGTTTCTTTGCATTCGGAGATTCCGTATTTAATCATGTCTAAACAGGAAGGATGCCTCTTTTGGGGCATTCTTCTTTTCATATAACAGGTACGCAAATGGAATCCACCCAGCCATAACACCTGGCGGTAATATGTGAATGGTGGATAAATGCTCCGAAAACTTTTCCCAAAGTGTAGCACTCAGGGATCATCGGATGAATTTCGCCGTAATTTCAGGGGCCTTCGGCGCGATGACCAGAATGTCTGACGGCGAATAAACTTTACGAACAAATATCCAGAAGTGCGATTTTTTGAATTGCACGCCGCTTGGATTCCAAAGAGGGATGCACATACAACTTTAGAGTGGTGCGAACGTCCGCATGGCCCAACAGCTCACTCAGGCTTTTGACATCCATGCCTGTCTCGATGCAGCGTGTTGCAAATGTGTGCCGCAGCACGTGGAAATTTCGGTATCGGATGCCGCATTGCTTCAGGAAGCCGCTGAAATAGTAACGAAGCGTTCGTGGCTCCATTGGTTTATCTGTCTGGCCGGTCAGAATATACGCGTGCTCTGGCAATCCACGGACTGCGGTTTTCAGATAGCAAAGCAAGTCCGATGTGAGCGGGATCACGCGCTCCGAAGCATCGCTTTTCGGCGTTTGCACCAGTAGCTCCGTTTTCTTGCCGGTCTGAATCCGCTGCACGGCTCGTGAAACGTCTATTGTACCGGCTAAAAAGTCAATATCGGATACCTTCAGCGCACATATCTCGCCAATCCGCATTCCGGCGCACAAGGCCAGCAAAATGCCGGTATTCTTTTGATTTGGCACGTCCTGAATCGTCCTTGCCATCCGATGCACTTCATGGTCTGAAAAGACGCGCACACGCTTTTGTTTGTATGACGGCAGCGGCATATTCAGCGCATCCGTGTAAATGTGAAACTCCTTCTGCGCAAAGCGGAGCGCACTTTTCAGCAGTACAGCCAGATCGCGCATGCTCTTTTCAGAGAGCGCGCCGCCAGTGCGCAGATTTCCGCATTTCCGCTTCTCGGACAGATAGCCAGAAAGCTCTTTCGCCGTCAAACCTGCGACGCGCCGCTTGCCGAGCTTTGGAAGAATGTGAAGATCAATGACGGTTTTATAGCGGGCATACGTGGACGGCTTCACATTCGCATGACTTAGGAATGATTCAAAAAGCTGATTTACCGTCAAAACGGATGTCCCAGCGCTGTGCGGCGCAGGCTCCGGCGTACACGCCCGAAGCCGCTCGCGGATCTTATTCCGAACGTCTGAGCAGCTCCGTCCATAAACGGATACATATTGCGCGCGCCCGTCCGGCTTCCTGCCGCAGATATAACGGCCTTCCCAGCGTCCGTCCCGACGCTCATAAATGTTCTCACCTGTGTTTGACAAGAGAATCCTCCTCCCCAACAAAATGCTGTTACCAGAATGCTGACGGCGAATCGACTTTTTTGCAAACTACGAAACCAGTAAATTCCCCCAAATTGACGAAAGATCATTTGTCAATCCAATAATTTTTTATCGTCTTACTTGAAAATGAGCGGGAATCAGATTGACAATTTTCTGCCATGTTGTATAATATGAGTGAAATAAGGCGAAAGTCATGGAACTTGTCTGGTTTCAAAGTGCTACACTTTGGGAAATGCGAACGCCGTATTTTCTATTTTAGTATGGCACGGTGAGCAAAGTGTAATACTGCTCAATTTTACAATTTCATATCGTTGGTTTTTGTTTGCTGAGGATGTGTAATCACAGGTCGCGGCCATGATTGGACTGAGCTTGTGATGAAAGAGGAAGGCTGTGCGCATTGGGAGTGTGCGCGGCTGCTCGCCCGGAGCCGTAAGGATGAGCAAGATCCAAAGTGATCCGCGGGGAAGCGTAAGACAGCGCTTGTCGGTGGGTCATGTGGCCGAAAGGCCGCCATTGTGGGGATTCCCCACGAGAAGGTAGGAATCAGAGCGCGGATGCGATCTGCATCCATAGTCCGAGTCGGAAGAATTGCTATTCTCGCTGCATGGGATTCTGTCTGTTTTATAATCCCGCGACGTGCAGAAGGTAAACAAAAACGTATGGTAGGCAGCACGATGATCTGCTTATCGTACTTGGCACGGGCGTCAATTTGTTTCCCCTTTACGGAACAAATTGCGCCTTTTTTGTGTCATATCCAGATTATCCCACCATAGGGATGGTATGCGAAAAAGTACGATAGGAGGAGCATCATGCACAACGAACAGCAACGCCAGCCTGCACAGCAGCCGGACGCACGCACCCAGCAGGTTCTGGGCCGCGTCAGGCACATCATCAACAAAAAGAACACCCAGTTTATTCTCGACCACCAGCACGACAGCCTTGCGGCGCTGTCATTGTACCTACGGGACTGCATGGAGGACATCGGCCATCCGCCCGCGCGGGTAGAGGTCATCGGCGGAGATTTCCTTGAATACCGCTTTGGCTCGTGGCAAAAGGCGCTGCGCAGCGTCTACGACGGCAAAGCCGCCGAATTCCTGAAAAATCCCCCGTCGTTTGCGAACCGGAAGATCGTGCGTGACCTCTGCGCGGCAGCGGGGGTGCGGCTATGAAGGACAAGCCGTTTTATTATCAGGATAACCGGGCGCTGCACGAACGGAAAATGAACGAGGCTGCACGGTTGGAGATATCCCGCCGGAACATTGAATTCATACTGGAGCACCAGAAGGATTCGGCGGCAGAGCTTGCCAACTACCTGCGGCGATGTCAGGCAGAGCTGGGGCACGTCCCGGCGCAGTCGGAAGTCCTCGGCGGCGATCTGCTGGCCCTTCGCTTCGGCTCGTGGGTCAACGCGCTGGCATACAGCGGCTTTCCGGTCAGCACTGGCCCGGCCGTGAGCAATTTCCCGTTGGAACGGACAGCGCTGTTCCAGGCGGAGTACGAACGCCAGTCCGCGCTGCACGCGCAGGCGAAAAAAGACCGTAAAAAAGCGGCCGAAGCCGCTCGGCGCGAACAGAAGTCCGAGAAAAAGCGCGCGGCAAAGGCCGCCGAAGTGCAAACATAGATTTTCTTTCAAAGAATATGAAATCTATTTGGAGAAAGGAAATCACAGAATGAAAAAACGTCAGATTCCCCTTCAGGGCAAAGGCCGACGCTTTCGGGCAGACCTTTGGCTGGATGAAAAAATCACCGGCCGGACGCTGAACGCGCTGCAGATGCGCGGCATCAAGTTCCCCGATGGCTGGAATCCTCGGAAAACGCCGGAGTTCAAGCAGGAATACCAACGCCAGCTGACGCAGTTCCGTCAGCAGCAGGCGGCAAAGAAAGCTGCGAAAAAGGAAACGCAGCAGGCAGCGCAGAAGCCGGCGGAATCGCCCGCAGCCGCGCCGGAAACAGCTTCACCCCAATAATAATGTATGCCAATCTGAAACGGACAGATTTGCAGATAGATGTGCGTCTCATCCCCCTGAGACATGCACTTTGTGCGTCAGCATGACGCAAGGCCCCGGCTCTGCGCGGGAACACAGAGCCGGGGAACCCCCTTTCAAGAAACCAGCGGGCCTTCGCCCGTCCCAATAAGATGAATCGCATCGACAACTGAATAGCCACAGCGAGAATGCATACTGTCCTGGGGAAGTGACGCGGCGAAACGAGCGCGCCAAGGGACGGATAACGCGGTCCACGTTAAGGCGGAGCGGGAGCGCAGGAAGCGGTATCGTATCTGTGGTGTGAGTAGTGAATTTGTTGTTTGCAGCAATTTTTGCTGTGACATAAATCCTGATGCGGGGCTGTTTCTCGACTGCATCGGGAGTACGTGAGAAACGAGTTTTGCGAAAAACGAAAGGAGTTCCAGATATGAAACGGACAAGCAGAGTTTTAGCAATCCTTCTGACGCTCGCAATGCTGCTCAGTGTAACGGCATTTGCGGTGGCAAACGAGTCGTGGCCGATGTATGGCGGCGATTTGAACCACACATCCATTGTTTCTGATGCGCCGACCAGCATAACAAAAGAAGTCAAGGTTGCCCTAACCGGTGGTAGTGGTTGGGACGGCATTGACAACGTACCGGTTATGCAGACAGTCGGCGGAAAGACTTATGCGTATGTTCTCTTTGATGGGCGCGGTACCAACGGTGCACAGGTTATCAAGTATAACTGCACGGATGAGGTTGAAGTCTGGCGTACTACGGCCTATGGAAATGAGGATACGTCGCTGAATGCGAAGAGCGGGTTTCAGCTTTCTACGCCGTGCCTTGATGAGGAAAACGGTGTGCTTTACGTCGGTGTCATCAGTCAGTATGACGATTACGTTGGCGGCGAATGGTTGACGGGCACAGGCAGCAAGATTCTGGCACTTACAGATTTGGACAGTGCTATGCCGACAGTTGTCACACTGAAAACTAGTATTCCTGGTCAAATCAACACACCAATTGTCAAGTACGGTGATTATATTTATTTCGGTACTTGGACAGGTAACGCAGGAGGCACGTATTATCAGCTCTCCTTGGACGGAACAGTGTCGAATGAGTATTCATACAGCTCTGGATTCTACTGGGCAGGCGCAGTTAAGGTTGGCAGCTACATCTATTTTGGCAGTGACAATGGTGTGCTCCATTATCGAAGCATTGCATCCTTCGAAAATACCGGCGGTACGGTAGCATTGCCAGCAACCGATGAAACTGCCGCAGGCAACGTCCGCTCCACGGTCACAGCGGATGAGGATGGCTATCTGTACTTTACTAGCCAGGGTGGCTTCCTGTGGTGCTATAAGCCGAACGCAAGTGGTGTGCCGGAGTATCAGTGGAATGTAAAGCTGGGTGCGACCTCGACTTCTGCGCCGACTGTTGTGAAAAGCGGTTCGACTATCAGTATTTACACCGGCTATTATAGCGGATTCAATGCTGGCGGCGTTCAAGTGACTACCTATACGACAACCACCAATCCGACGAATGCCAGTGTTGCAACCATTGCGTCCGGTTTCCCGGTGCAGTGCTCGATTCTGTACAGTGACGGCTATGTGTACTTCAATACCAATTCCAACGCCGGTGCTGGCTACTGCTATCCGGCAAGCGCCCGCAACCAGAGTGCCGTACAATATACGTGGCGGACGACAACAAGAACTTACGCCTTGGGAGGCATGGCTTGCGCAAATGGCATCATTGTATTTGGCAACGATTACAATGAACTGTTTGTCGTGAAGTAAAACCGTATACGGCCCGTAGGAAGCAGAACATCTGCTTCCTACGGGCTAATTCTTATGGAGTGGATTATGAGAAGAATTATAGCGCTATTTCTCACACTTTTTTGCCTAATATCGGTGTTATCGAGTTCCATATATGCAGCAGATGATACAAATACAAAAACATTCCAGGTTGTTGTGGACACCGCAGGTTGCGAACCACAGCCACAGGTAACGATAAAGGGCAACAACATTAAAAAGTCAGAAACAGCAAAAAATACATACATTTTTGAAACATCTACAAAATGGTCCGCCGATGAGCTTGTTATAGCATTGGATGCAAGCACAGAAGCTGATGATTGGCTTGTAGACGGGACAAGCTATACAAAACACGAAAAATACAATGGTACAACCATAAAATATGGAAGTGGCTTTAATTACTTGTCAATCACACCAAATAACAAGCAATTGAGTATAAAGGTAATGCAGAAATTTGATCCTTCAAGGTTCGATATTTCTACGATTACAATCAAGCCGCTTTTGGTCGGCCATGATTATACGGCAAAAGCTACTGCAACCAGCGAGCTGGCTGAGGATGGAACCCCGAAAGGGACGGTTTCCGTAAAGGCAACAAAGCCGACTAACACATATCAGCTTACGGCAACGGCAAATGATGGATACTCTTTTGACCATTGGAGTAAGGCTGATCATTCTGAATGGCTGTCCATAGATAATCCGCTGACGACAGAAGCACTGACTGCTGATACTGCGTATGTTGCACATTTCCGTGCGTGGACGCAGCCGTGCATTGTCTGTGTGGATGCGAACGGGACGGAAATTACAGGCCTCAACGGCAGCGCAACCCGTGTTAAGGATGACACATGGCAGCTGACGGCCGGTGGCGCAGATGGTTGGAATTTTGTCTACTGGAGCAAGGGAGATAGCACTGAACGGTACAGCACGAGCAGCACGCTGTCAGAATCGGTGACAACGCCGACAACGTATTATGCGCACTATGAGCCGGTTTATATTACAGGCATTGCATCCGTGAAGGCATATACCAATGGCTCGGGCAGCCTCGATCAAGTAGTAGAAAACGGCACCGGACTGGCCGCGGGAGCTAATGTAACTGTTGATGTCGCTTTTACCTCCAACTCTGATAATGTGGCTGAGAGTCATGCTGCGGTTTATCAGGGTGGACTGGATACGGTCAAAAAAGCAGTTGAAGCCGGAACTGCAGCACCGATGGCCGTATGTACGTTTAAAGGCTCGACGGCAAACAACACGGTCAAACTCGCAGTGGAAAGATGGCCGGCAGATATTGAGAAGATTACGGCGGTCGCCTACACGGAGGGCGGAACAAAATATTATAAGGAACTCGATGTCAAAACGCGGACAGCGGAATCGTTGGGACTTACCTATTTGTCTACACCGGTGAACAGCTCGTTGGGCGGTGTGGTCAGCGCCCCGCGTCTATACAGCACACAGGCATACATCGATACAGCCAATGGTGGTATTAAGCTGTATGCGGCGGGCGTTGGCGGCGTGTATCAGCTGGAAACCAACGGTGCAACCGACATGGTGCAGATGCAGGGCATGGAGGATCTCAAGACATCGGGCGCTGGCTTCAACGACCTTGGAGCGGCACTGGCGATTGGCCGTGCGGACGATCATTCCAACGACCTTGTTGCGCTTGTATTCTCAGCCACGGATATGCAAATCAATGGTCATGATACGTCCAACCACTATGAGCTGCGCTATTATGATGCGGATAAAGGTGTGTGGGAACAGCGCGAACAAACGATTCTTGATCCGAATGCGGCTTGGCTTGTTCAAGACAATGCAACACCAAATAGCGCCGTCGTGTTTGCAGCAGACAATGTCTGGATGCAGAATAAGCACTGGGATGGAGAAAGCTGGACGGACAACAGTGTGCAGTTTGACAGTTTTCGCAAGGTCAATGACACCACAGCCTATGCGGTGCAGACGAACGGCACTCTTTATCGCTATGAGGGCGCGGACTGGGAGCAAGTAATCCTGCCTGATGGTGTGACAGCAAAATCTAACCGACGCGTATTCAATGTGACTTCAGACGAGAAACTTCTTCTGCAGACACAGAATGATGCCTTTGTCATCATGAGTCGTAGCAAGGCGGGTGTCTATACGACCAACAGCACCATCCCTGCCATTCCGGCCAATGTGTTGGGTGACGTTTGGACAACGGATAATGTTTCGACTATCGCTACCTACGCGGCAGTACGTCCAGACAGCATCGTTGTTGCTGATGCCGGCATCGGCAGCGACGGCAAGATCTATGCGGTTGTTAACGGCAGTAGCAGTACCCGTGCCTACATCGTGCGTTATGATAAAAACGCGTGGACGCTGCTGGATACCGCTGACGCGTTCGACATTGGCGGCGCTGCCGGCAGTGATGCTCGCCCCACCGCCATCACTACAGTCGCTACCCCGGCTGCCGGTATCACGGTATACTTTGGCTCCGACGGTTCGTTCTATCTGCAGACCGAAAGCCATACCGTGACTTTCGATTCCAACGGCGGCACCGACGTGGCCTCGGTCACCGGCCCCGCGTGGAGCACCATCACCGTCCCGCAGCCGACCAAGACGGGATATACCTTCGCCGGCTGGTACACGGACAAGACTTGCGACACCCTGTGGGAAAGCCCGGTGATCCCGAACACGGATCTGATTGTCTATGCCAAGTGGACAAGCGCGGAGGATCCGTATGCCAAGGATCGCCAGATGGCACTTGAACAGCTCGACGCAGCGCTGGCTCGTCTGGATCAGAACGACTACAGCGCGGCAAACTGGCAGAAAGTCCTGACCGAGTATGAAAACGGCAAGTACCGTATTACGATTGCAGAGCCGAAGCCCGCTGGCAGTTCGCAGGCCGAGATCGACAAGGCCGTGCAGGATACGATCTATGCCGCACTCAACAACGCTATCGACCGCATGAGCGCTGTGCCGACCATGACGGTCAAGGACATCACGGTCGCTGTGTCGATGGACGCGGACACGCTGGGTCTGGGCTATCTGATCAAGCCGACGCTCGTCACCGTGCCGAAGTACACGCAGGCAAGCAAGGTCATTACCGACCTGATCGTTGAGCAGAACAAGGACAGCAACGAGCTGCTGCATACTGGCAAGCAGGACAAGGGTAACGACGGCGAGAAACTGACCGCTCCGTACTATGACTATCTGACGCAGGGTACGGTGGAGGACAGCTTCTATCTGGCTCATGTCTATTATCCGCAGCAGACCGAAGCACATGTTGCAGACTATATTACTGCGAAAACCGGCCAGATTGACTATGACAAGTACAAGAACGGCCATTATCTTGGTGAGTTCGACTACTACAATATGTCCGGCTGGATGTACTCCATCGCTGACAAGACCACCGGCAGCCAGTCTTTCCCCGGCGTTGGCGCCGCGGGCTGGAGAATGCGCGACGGCGAGGTCATGCGCTGGCAGTTCACGGTCTATGGCTACGGCGCGGATCTGAACGCGGATAACTCCATGTACGGCACGGCCAGCATCACCGGCGAAATCGGCGACAAGACGCAGCTGACCTACAAGGTCGCCGAGATGCGTGAGCAGTACAAGGACGCGTCCGAGGACAAGACCTATACCTCCGGCGATAACACGCTGGAATCCAGCAGAATCTACACCAACGTGCTGGAGGGCATCCTTGGCAACCCGCAGGCAAAGCAGGATGCGCTGGACACGGCCATGGAGGATCTGGAGCTTGTGGCGACGGAGCTGGAAAACAGGGATATCTTTGCCGGCATCGCGGATGCCGTGGACGCCGATTCGATGTCTGCGGCGCTGAATGCCTACAACCAGCTGACCGAGCAGGCCAAGAAAGCCTTTGACAAGGCATATCCGGAGCAGGCCGAAAAGATTCACGCGGCAATGGCTGCGTCGGATCGAGAGGCCGCACAGGCTGTTATCGACAAAATCACTGCCCTTGGCGACCCGGATAAGGTCACGCTGGAGCAGGAAGAAGCTGTCAAGGCAGCACGCGAAGCGTACGATGCGCTGACCGATGCGCAGAAAGAGATTGTTGGCGAAGAAAATCTGGCAAAGTTGGAGAAAGCAGAGGCACGCATTGAGGATCTCAAGAAGCCGACTCCGCCTACACCGCCTACGCCGCCTACACCTCCCACTCCGTCAAAGCCCACCACACCGAGCAAGCCGAAGGACGACAAGCCCACCACGGGCTCTTCGTTCACGGATGTTCCGAGCGGCAGCTGGTATGCGGACGCTGCGAATTATGTCTCTGAAAAGGGCTTGATGAACGGCACCTCCAAGAACAGCTTCAGCCCGAACGCCCCCACTACGCGCGGCATGATCGTCACGATCCTTGCCCGTGTCGAGGGCGTGAACACGAATGGTACGTCGTGGTACGCGGCAGGCCAGAAGTGGGCGATGGACAACGGCATTTCGGACGGTACGAATATGATCGGTGAGGTCACACGTGAGCAGCTGGCGGCCATCCTGTATCGCTACGCAAAGCTCAAGGGCTACGACACCTCCAAGTCCAACAAGCTGGACAGCTTCAAGGATGCGGACAAGGTTTCGTCCTGGGCCGTGGAAGCAATGCAGTGGGCCAACGCAGAGAGCCTGATCAACGGCAAGAGCAACAGCATGCTCGACCCGCAGGGTAAGGCCACTCGCGCAGAAACCGCCGCAATCCTCATGCGTTTCATGCAGAACATCGCAAAATGAAACACGCACTCCAACGTTCTGAATTGAATATTGGATAACCACCCCAAGCTGGGCGGTTCCCCACGCGAAAGCGTGGGGAACCGTGCGGCTTATTCGTGCGTTTAAGGGTACTTCTTAAAAGTACGAATAAGCTGCACAAAATGCAGACTTTTTAAGGGGGAAGCCCTTTTCCCGGAGGGCGAACAGACATGAAGAAATTCTTTGAAAGGTTCCCATGGGTGCAGCAGGCGGGCTGCGGCGTGCTGATCTGTGCGCTGCTGCTGAGCATCTGTCTGCCGCTTATGGGCATGCGGTCAGTTGAGCCGGAAAACCCGATTCTGGACGCTGCGCCGCAGGAGATCACCGTTTTGCAGGCGGGGCAGGCGCCTAGCCATGCCGGAAACGGCGAAGCCGAAAGCACCGGCGCAGCCGGTTCGGGCGGCAGCGCCGACAGTACGCTGGCCGGCGAACAGGAGCAGCCTGACCCGGAGGAAACGGAGAACCAGACGGAGCAGGGACAGGACACCCAGCCGGAGCAGCAGCCGCAAGGCAAGCCCCAGCAGGAGGTTCTGGCCGACGCCGCCATCGGTACGAACACGGATTCCAACAAGGGCAACGAGGGCGAGGAAGCCGGAGACACCGGCGAGACGGACGAGGATCTGCCGGAAACGGAACTCGACCTTGGTGCGCTGCTGACGTGGTACAAGTACGGTTCGCAGGCAAGCTCCATGGTCTGCGCGCCCGGAGACTCTGTCGGCAAGCGCGTCCTGCTTGCCCAGCTGGATAGCGGCCGGCTGCGCTATGACGTTGATCTCACCGGCCTTGACGCAGACGACGCGGAGGTCACCGGCGTACAGGTCGCGGCCGGCAACGGCGTACCGCAGGATGCGGATACGCGCGGTGTGCTGGACATGACGCTGCCGGACGGTGCGGAGTTTCAAAACTATATCCTGACCGTGCAGGCCCATGCCGTGCAAAAGAACCAGAAGGGCGAAACCGTGGAGACAGACGTGAATTTTGCGTTCTTGCTTCGCTTGGAAAGCGGCATTGACTTGGATTTGCAGCTCACATGGCAGCCCAACGGTCAGGCTACCTGCCCGGCCAACGGCTCTGTCAATCGCACAGTCAAGAGCGACACGCTGACAGACGGAAATTTCGCATACGCGCTGCAATTCCTCGGCGAAAACGCGGACGATGCAACGATCCGCATGGCGGAATACTGGACGACGGACGGCGAACGCGGAACGCTCTCGGAATCCGGCGAGATCCAGATGGCCGCCGCAGACGGCAAGGACACGGAAACCTATTATCTCGCCGTGACCGCCGAGGTGCTGGGGCAGACGATCAGCTATACATTCGTCGTGACGTATGAGGATGGCCTAGACCTCCAGCTGCAGTTCACATGGTACGAGAAATCCGTCACAGCGCAGCAGATTCTCTGCGATGCAGACAAGCGTGCGGCGCTGACCATCAAGCACAACCAGATCAATAACAGTGAGCTTTTGTATAAGCTCGGTCTGACTGGTCGGAGCGCACAGGACGCGCAGATCACAAGCGCCAGCTTCAACGGGGCGGCTATGAGCACGGACAGCGGCTCCGTGCGGCTGGAAGCCACGGACAGCGGCGCGACCTATACGGCTCTCGTGACCGCGAAGGTCAAGGAGCGCACCGTCACATTTACGGTCACGATCCGTTACCA
>ERZ827512.2742-NODE-2742-length-13470-cov-19.341782_pt1 | contig 13470 bp, 21 predicted proteins | sample MGYA00519916_ERZ827512 | MGnify/ENA primary metagenome ERZ827512 (study PRJEB31778, sample SAMEA3449335) | human gut metagenome | biome: human gut; feature: human-associated habitat; material: faeces | place: United Kingdom | collected 2010/2012 ... | reverse complement strand
ACGGCTTTTTAATCGGTCATAATACATCGGATTCCCCCTCGGTGCTTTCCAGCTCCCTGAGAATGTCGTTGAACTCGGTGAACTTCAAACCGTAGTCTAGCAGCGTCCGCGCCGCTGTAATGTGGTTTGCGCTCGTTTCTTCATCGTCCGCGACAATAGCGCCCAGCCGGTCTATTGCGGCGGTTAAATTCTGCTGTAGCTGCCTCGTTGCCCTGTCCATGATTCCGGCGGCGGCGTGCTTATATGCTGCCGAAAATTCAGCGTCTTGCAGATACGCCCTCAAGGTGCTTTCTCCAATTCCAGCGGCCTTTGCTGCCTCCGCCCTTGTGCGGCACACTAGAAGCGCTTGCAGGGCTTTTTCTTTGCGTGGTGTCAATTCATACCCCCCTTTCAATCGGCGCTTTCTGCGGCTTTCTGGCGGTCATAGAGCCGCATAAAATCAGCAAGGTTCATTGTTACGCGCCACGGTTCCCGGCTTCGGCGGTGAAATACGGCGGGCAAACCGTCCTTGAAATACCGGCTATCTCTTTCGGCCTGCTCCATCCACTCGGAAAGCCGGACTTGTTCGCAGCGTTTGCATTCGATATGGATTCCCGGCAATCCCGCAAGGTCTGGAACCACGCCAAATGACAGAGAACCGCCGCGCTCGATAGTGTATCCGTATTCCCTCAGAATGGCGGCAAGCTCCCGTTCTCCGTCCGCGCCCTTGCGCTGTGATGTTTTCCCGCTCGTATCGTTCACCCCTTTCAATAAAGTTCTTCGTAAAATCGCAGTTCCCGGATTCTCCCACTGAAAAAATGGTTGATATTATAGTCACAATGCCGGTACTTCGTTGCAAAGTGCTTGTCGATCATGGCATAGTACCCGTCCGGGGTAACGTCTTCGATACCCTCGCCATCCGGAAAGATATAGGGCATATCTTGGCATATGCGCACGATCTGGCTTGCTCTGATGGGCGGATGCGGTTTGCCCATGTGCTTCTCGTACTGCTCGAAGTAGTACCGGAACACGGACAAGGCATCTTGCAAGCTGTAAACGCTCTGCGGGTACACACTCGCGGTTATATCTGCGAATTTCTCAAAATCAAACGTCAATGAAAATCCTCCTTTCTTGATGAAATCCCTTATACCAGAAAGAAATATTGTTTGCTCTCTATGCAGGGGGGTGGAATGGAGCGCGGAAGCGGCTCCGTTCCCTTTTACCCGTTAAGTTTGGTTCTGTTCTGTTATGTTATGTTGGGGTTCCATTTGGTTGCCATTTGGTAAACCATTGGTTGTCATTTGGGTGTCAACTATTTTCTTTCAGTGAGTATTTTCCGTTTTCATCCGTTTGCAGAAGACAAAATTCGTCTGTACACAAAGTCGGCTTATATCTATCGTTTCTTAGCGTGTTGTTAATTTTCCAATCTCGTATAACCAAAACACCAGAAGCGAAACGAATAATAAGGCCGTTGTCTGCAAGTTCATTCATTGCGGAATCATCACAGTTAATTCCCCGCATAATTTTGCGCGGTGAGGCTACAAAACCGTCATCGTCGCCATACATTCCCAGTTGGAAATATAGCGCTTGCGCGTCTTTTGTCATTTCCACAAAAGAATCAGTCCCGACAACATCAAGTGAAAACATTCGACGTTTTGCCATTTGCTTAGGGCTCCATTTCTAAAGATAATTTCAAAATTATATTTTCGGCTCTTATTACGGCCTCTGTTTTTTCGCTGGCCGGTTTGACAACGCCATGAAATTCCGACAGAATATTTTTATACGCTGCCCCAACATCTTCGGGGGGATTGGCAAAAAGTTCGTCCATTAGCTGCTCAATTCTGCGTCTCTTTGCCTCCCGCTTTGCTTCACGTTCGCTTGCAGTTTGCTTCCCGTTTGCTTCCGTTAGCATTTTTAACTCCTTTCCACGGCATCCGCCGCGCTTAAAATTTCTTGCGCTCTGTGCCGCATGGAGCGGACGAAACGCGCTTTTTCTTCCCCGTTTGCGGGGAGATAATAGCCGGTCACATTGTCGCTCAATATGGCGGCTCCTGCCCGCCTCTCGGCGGAGATCATAGCCCGGACGGTTCGACCGTCAAGGCCAGTTATGCCCTCCAACTCTCGGAGGGAAACGGCATTAGCCTGGCCGTGGCTCAAAAGATCAATTATTTTCACCGGCAAGAAACCTCTCTAGCTCGTCAAGGTTGACAAGTGTATAAGCGTAGCTGCCTTTTACGGGCTTGATTGTGCCGTCCTTCAGCCAACGCCGCAAAAGGCGCGTGTTAATGTAACTTCCGGGGTCTTGCTTCTTGATCTCCTCGACTGCTTTCGGGACTGTTCTAATTCGTACCATGATTAAAAGCTCCTTTCATGTTTTGAAAAAAATAAAAAGTGCCTACCTCTCACGCACTGTTACCATGCGTAAGCGATAGGCACAAAGGCACATTCAAAGGGGGATTTCGCCCCGTTTGTTTTGTCATTCAGTTTCTTTTATTATATCACAATAAGCACGGTTTTGCAAGTGTTAAGCACGGTTTTTCTGCAAAATAGTTTCGCTGAGACAATCCGCCGTTTTGTGCCTTGCTTCGTCTATGGCGTGAGCATAGGTGTCTAGCGTCGTTGATACATCGGCATGACCCAGCATCCCCGCCACGGTCAGCACGTCCACGCCGTTTGACAGAAGAATGGAGGCGGCGGAATGCCGGAACAAGTGCGGGTTAATATGGGGCAGGCCGTGGCGGTTGCAAAACTCGGTTAATTCAATGTTTACATTTCCGGGGTTCATCGGCTTTCCGTTCCATCTTGGAAATACAAGGTTGTTTTGTTCCCAAAGATCGCCCAGCTGCAACCGGTCTTTCGTCTGCTCTATCCACAGTTTCCGCAAAAGCTCAACGGTTTCGTCTGGGAGAGCTACGCGGCGGCTGTTGCCGGTCTTTGTTGACCCGCTCTGTATCCCTGTTTCGGGCAGATACATCATGCTTTGATCTATCAGCACTTCCCGCCGGATAAAGTCCACCTTGTCCCACGTCAACGCCAGGGCTTCCCCCCTGCGGCATCCCGTGGAAATGAAAAGGGTTATCAATGCACGGAATGGCAGCGGCTCGCCCTCCAGCGCGGCAAGAACGGCTTTTAACTGCTCCGGCTGTAAAGACTTACTTTCACGGACGCGCTTTTTCTTTGGCAGCGTGGCGCGCTTCGCTGGGTTATATTTGATAATCATTTCTTTGTAGGCTTGTTCAAGCACCGTGGAAATGATTGCATGATAATCCCTGATTGTTCCGGGGGATAGCGGCTTTTCGTCTCCCGTCGGCTTGAAAAGATCTTTTCGGCCTAAATTCTTTTCGATTATTGCGGCGTTTTGGCGGCTGATGGGCTGATTTCTACATAACCGGCGCATTAAATTCCCGTAGACACCACATGACCGTGCAAAACTGTTGCACGTTTCCCCCTCCGGTATAAGCTGGTTGAAGTCTACAGCGGGCAGTGCGAACACTTGCCACCGACAGGCTCCCGGCTCGGAAAGCTTCTTGTAAAGCTCGGTTAGCTGCTTCGGGCGGATTTCTTGAATAGGGATTTGCCCTATATACTCGTTGATTCGTGCAGTTTGCCGCCGGACACGCGCCAGGGTTTGCGGCTTGTCCCCGCGCTGCTCTCTTATGGTGCAGCAATACGCGGCGTACTCTGCAAAGGTCTGCCGGTTATCCGCCTGAAAACCATTCATTAGGTCTTGTTCAAACTCTGTTGCAACGCGCTGCAACTCCCTGTTGAGTTCTCGCGCGGGCATAGGTCTTTCCGGCCTCCACGTCTTGTAATGCCTGATTTGCCGGTCGAAGGAATCACGCCCCAGCGTGACCGTGATTTTATACGCCGTGCCGTGCTTCCCCTCTATTTTCCTGATACTCGCCATTGTTTAAGCCCCTTTCCGTGATTTGATTTCCATAACCCCCTCCCATTTGCACCGCTTACAAAAGGTCGTAACTCCATTACAAACGGCATCGGGGGCAAGTTTGTGCAGCTTCTGGCCGCAGACCGGGCAGCAATACCACAACTGCCCATTCAACAATTTCACCACGCCGCCGCTCTCCTTTCTTGGCGCACACTTGGCGCACAATTTCGGCAAACAGGCGGAAACGGCTTGCATTTTTGGCGCACAATTCAAGGGGTAAACCCTCCATTTTGCGCAATTCCTGCAACGTTTTCTTTTGAGTGGCGATAATATTGTACATTCTTACGTGAATAAGCGTGGCGATGTTGTTCCTGACAGGACAAGCCATTTAGCTTGGCTATGCAATGAGCATTCTAGCGGAAAAGTGATTAGGCGAATCCAAGAAATATACTCCCACATATTTATTGATGAACTCCAAGACTATGCTGGTTGGGATTTGGAAGTCATAACTTTGCTATTCAAGTCCAAAATACCTATAACATGTGTAGGCGACTACAAGCAGGCAACATATAGGACAAATAATTCACTGAAGAATAAACAGTATAGAGACGAGAAAGTTCGAGCCTATTTTCTCATGCTTGAAGCACAGGGTTTATGCGTTACTTCATATGCGAATACCACAAGACGATTCAATCAGGAAATATGTGATTTTATCAATACGATCCACGGAGATGCGGATTCGATGGTTGAACCCGATCCAAATAATCAGCAAGAAATGCCAGTAGAAAATAGCGGAGTCTACATGATGAACGTGGATAGTCTGCGTGAATACTGCGAATACTACCATCCAATAATATTGCGATATGACAAAAAGGCGAAGGTTAGTTTTCAACATGACTGCGATGTCTTCAACTACGGTGGGTCCAAAGGCGCAACATATGAAAGAGTAGTAATCATACCTGTCAGTACAACGTTACCATTTATAGAAAGACAGGTGAAAATCACGTCCAATCAAACGCGAGCTAAATTTTATGTTGCATGTACGCGAGCGAAGCATAGTGTTGTTTTTGCTATGGAGAACCCCTGCGAAAACGGGGTATTCAAAGCAACCGATATTCATTTCTCTGATAAGTCTATTCCAGCATATAAGTTTAGTAAGCCTGACTCAGATATTTGATTAATCGAACCATAGTAAAAACAGAAATCCCAGATTACCACTTGTTGGTGGTTTGGGATTTCTGCTTTTGCAGGAAATATTTTTTTGTCGTGTGCTTGACATACGGGTGGCGAAGATCGTGGAAACGAATATGTGGCATATTGTGTTCTTCCAGGACAGCTACAAAATGCGCTGACAGGTAGCCGGGTTTAATGATTTCTCCAATTTCATTTACATAGATATAGTCGAGATAGTCTGTACAATAACAGGAACCGCAGAGTTTTCTGTTTTCTGCCTGACTCGCTTTCATCCTGAGCAAAATCTCCTCATAGGGTGCGACAAGCGGCAGGGTTCGACAGCTGGATTTTGTCTTGGTTCTGTCACAGGCTACAATTTGGAATTTTCCGTCAATTTGAACCTCTTGAATCGTGTGCTTAATGGTAATGGTCTTCTTTTCAAAGTCAACTGCATCCCATTTTAAGCCAAGAACTTCGCTGCGCCGCAACCCATAGAAAGCTGCCGTCACGACACCAAATTCGGCGGGATCACCTTTGAAAATATTAAATAGTTCTTCAAGCTGCTTTTGACTGTAAACATTCCCGGAGTATTTCTCAATTCTAGGAAGTTCAACTTTATCCGCGGGATTTGTTTGAATCATGTCCGTCTTATAGGCGTATGACAGTGCCTTGTGGATATTTGCGTGACGATGCTTTACGGTATTTGCCGAAACGTGTCTTACTTCCAGTTCATAGGTGTAGTAATCCTGAATATGCTTTGCAGTTACGGCATCCAAACGAATACGAGGATGGTGTTCATCAAAATAAGGAATTATTTGATTGAGAATTACCCGCGAATATGCGCTGTACGTCGTAACTGCCACCTGAGTTTTCATCATTTTTAACCAGTCACGCAAAAAGGACGTAAAAAACGGCATTGTGTTGACCAGGCAAGGATTGATATTGCAAGCTGGATTGTCTGTTCGCCATCCAATAGAAATGGCGTAGTCTAATGCAATGGAAATTGTCCGATTGATGGATAGAAGAGCCTTATTTCCAATACCATTTGCGTTCCGCTCATTGTCAAAGTAGGCAATGAGCTTTTCATCTGTGATTTCCTTGATGTCGGCATTGTGTCGGGAAAAATACGGGACGATATTGGTTCTGACGTAATAGATATAATCCGAATATTCGTCAGGCGATATATCTGCCACCTTATCCCCCAGCCACTTTTCGAGAAAATCTGTAAATAACATCCCTGTGCTGGGCATGTAATTGTCTGGATTAAACTCAGAACGGGCTTTGAGCAGCATCTTTTCCGCTCTTTTTTTATTCCCTTTTACAGTCAGACCTGTGCTAAGGGATTTGCTTCTTCGTTTTCCAGAAGAATCTTTCCAGGTGAGAACCATCTGGAACATTCCGTTTTGCTCGCGTAAATGACCCGAAACCATGTTAAAACCTCCTGTCATGTGGTGTCATTGGCTTTTGCGTGGCTACATGGTAGCATCGAAACGGGATTCCGGCAAGTTTGTCAATCTGTGCTTTCACTTTCCATAAAAGCAATCACGTTCACTTTCGGTATCCGATAGGCCCGGCCAATTCGGAAGTGCTTGATTTGGTTGGTCATTAAGAGCTGATATACCGTTCTTTCACAGACCCCAAGCATTTCACTTAACTGCAAAGTGGATACTACATCGGGATAATCCTGAAAGAGCTGCGTATATGTAGTTGCTGAACAGTCCATTTTAGTTGCCTCCTTGGTTGAAAATAATATGTATAAGCTGGACAGTAAACTGCCCAGCTTGGTTGTCATAATTCAAGGCTGCATCTTAGCGCCTCGTTTACTCGTTCCATCTGGGAATCAGAAAGCGAACCGATGTAGCCAAGCAGACGGCGCTTATCCAGAGTGAGAATCTGCTCCAGAAGGATTAGAGAGGGAATCTTTGTTTGCATTCCAGGAATGTAATCCAGAAATACATGGGTTGGCAGCTTTGCTTTGCTTGCGGTTCGGCTGGTCAGCGCCGACACGATCAGCGTCTTGGAGTGCTTATTTCCAACGTTATTTTGCAGGACAAGGACGGGGCGAATACCGCCCTGTTCACAGCCGAGATGCGGTTCAAGGTTTGCATAGAAAATATCGCCACGGTGATATTCCAAAGACGTGGTGTTCATGGGATTCCCTTTCTAGCGTTCTGCGGAGTGAGAACGGCATTTGTTTTTTAGGGGCTGACCGAGATTATCGTAATTTTTCGGGTCGGCAGCAGGCGTTCCCCAGCCAAACATGGAACCGGCTATCATGGCGGCCTCCTGCGCCTTGGTAACACCTTTTACAGCGTTCAAGGCTGCTGCCCCCTCATTGGGGGAAGCGCCTTGCGGGAAAACACCTGTGGGCGCATAGCCTCGTTCTCCTTTGGTAATGAGAATCATCTCACCGGTGGCTTCCAAGGCGCTGAAGCAATTCTCCGGGAGAGACTGGCGAAGTGGGATGATGTCATGACAGCCGGTTCTGTTGTACCGTTCTGCAAATTCGCAGATGTGGTAAAGATTGCTTCCACGATGGCTGACAGCCTCAAAGTGGTAATCGTCAATATACCGGCAGGTTATCTTTCGCTCCTCGCCGCTTTTTGTGAAATAGCGAACCTGGTCGCCGTCCTCTATTCGGAACAGCTCTTTGTATTTGGGGTCAATGAAGCGGATACCCCGTTCGGCACTTTTCAGATGGCTGTCAAGGAAATCACGGCGGTAGCAGTAGCAATACAAATTGTAATTGCCTTTGCTGGGATTCAGCCGGAGAATATATGCGTGCTTGTCAGAATCCGCTCTGAGGGCGATTTCTTGGCAAGGAGAGCCTTGAATCGTACCTTCAGGATGCGCATGACAATAATTGGAAAGCTCCGTCCTGCCAACCAGAAACGTCTCCTGGGAGGTGGTTCCTGAAATAAGGCATTCGGTCTGGAAGCCGCGCAATGTGTTGATCAGCTGGTCAAGTTCATTTGAAAACGTGGGATTCTTCCACTCCCGGTTGCTGTCAAACCAGGAAGCAAAAAAGTCATCTCCACCTGAACCAAAGTCTGCACGCAGATACCCAATGCACCCCGCTTGCCCTTCGATTTGTGTGCTTTGGGAGTAGCAATACTGCTGTTCAGCAGGGGTTGCGCTCCGAATTTCAAAGTCCATTATCGTGCAGCCTCCTTTTTCTGGTTCAGTTTCTTCTCCTCGGAGAGTGCTTTGCGTAGATTTTCCTGGGCCCATTGGGGGACGGCTTTTATATCCATTGTGGCCAGAATATCTTCTCGTTCGAACCGAGTGTGCTTTCCGCTGTACAGGCTGGTACAGAAGCAGGCAGAGCCTCGGCTTTTGGGGTAAGCACCAAACCCACCGGTACAAACATATAGCTGCCGGGTTGGAAGCTGAAATTCAGGCTTCAAAACTTTCGGCTTGATGACGATAACCTTTTGAAAAAACTCATCGGATGGAATAGCAAGGTGACAGCCATCGGTTTCCAGACACCGTTTCGTATTAAAGGGGTGTTGGTTGTCTGAGACCATTTTTTCTGCGGCCAACTCCTGCTCAAGGGAGTGAACAGCTTTTACTGTTTCGTCGGCAAAGGTCTTCAAAACCTCCAAATAGCTGTCTCCATAGGTGCAGCAATGATAGGAAGTGAATAGCGGATTTTGGGTACAGTGCCCAACCATGTATGGAAACTGTTCGTTACCAGGGCAATGCCCAAGAACAATTTCCGTTGTGCCAACAGGTACAGCCAGAATAATCTCATATGCACCGGCCATCCTTTTATCATCCATAATAGCCTCCAATTCTCCTGATGGAGGGAAGCTTCGGCATCACATGATAATCATATCCGTAGCCGGTCTGGCAGAATGTGCAGCTATCCTTCTCAAACTGATAGGGGTCTACACGGGAGATGGAATACCTGTTGGTGTCAGAAAACATGGATCTGCACCGGGGACACAGGCAATAGACAGAGGCATTTTTCTTCTGCTGATTTGTCACATTCATGGGCTCCTTTTCTCTGAGAGGTTCAGAGGCATGGCGGTTGTCAATGTTTACAATCAGCACGGGGAAACCGGCGTTGCGGACGCTGTCTTCTAAGCCGCCTCTGTGAAAATAGTAGTTGTTTGTCATCACGGAATCGTCCTTTCTTTGATTTAGTCGGTGGTTGTTCTTTCGCAGAATACAAGGTATCGCTGCCGCCCACCGGAAGCGTAGGGATGGCAGGTAAAGAGCGTAATCATGTCTTTCCCTGGCTGGATTTTGATTGCCTCCACATCGTTGGGAGAAATAATTTTCGTGCCGGTAACGGTGTACTCAAGTGTTTCCCACAGGTTTGTAATCTGGATTTTGTCACCAATGACCAAATTGGGAATATAGCGAAAATAATCCGCACCATTCCAGCCTCTGTGACCGGCGATAACGCTATTGGTATTGACGCCTCCGATGGGAATACTGGTCTGCCCAAGCTGTGCGGCTCCAAGCGACATATTGTAACTGGAAGCGCCCAGGTAAATTGGCATTTCCAATTCCAGGGCAGGAATGGAAAGAACACCGAATGCGTCGCTTTCTACTCCATAGCTTGACATGGTGAAGCAGGATTCCTCTAGGTTACGAAGACTGTGGATGCCCTCTTGACCGCTTTCGTAGAGCCCCCGGTTGTATTCAGATATGGCTTTCCACAATTCTGGGTAGATGCTTGGGACAAATTCAGAAACGGGTTTTGCATCCACCAGTCCCAGACCGGATTTTGAAGACTGAGAATCAATGACACAAAGTTTCGGGATGCGGTATACCTGCCCAACTCGTAAATATTTGATTTGGCCGGAATGCAAAAGCTGATATGCGTTCCCTTTGCACACCCCCAACATTTTACAGAGTTGTGGAACCGAAACCACATCGGGATATTCCTGAAAAAGCGCTGCAAATTTTGATTTCTTATTACCCATGGCCATGGCCTCCTGATTATGGAATCTGTGCTTTCAGGCTTTTCCTATATTCAGCATAATGGGGACTCAGCACATAATCAATCACGCAGGCTTTTGGAATTCTGTACTCCCCGCGTATCTTGAAGCTCTTTACAATTTTCTTTTGAAGAAGCCTCCTTGCCTGAACATCGCCGATTCCGCCGAGCATTTTTCGGAAGTTCTCAAAATTCACCATGTCATCATAGTGCTTCCAATAGGTTTCGTAGAACTTTCTGCCTCTCATTTTACTGCTTCCTTTCAGAGTGTAGTACGCCAGCATCCCTCCAAACATCCCTCCAAAGGCTCGAAAATCGCGTCAAATTTATGCTCCAGGCTATTCTGAAAGAAATCCTAAAAACAGGAGAATACGAAAACTTTTTGCACAAAAACGATAGAAATATCAGAAAAAACATCTGATGAAGTATAAGAAATTGATTCGTTTTGATGCAGCCTGATTCCGCTCCTTTCAGAATGGGTTTTAGCACTTAAAATCTGCCTGAGGTTACTCAGTACCGGTTCGAGTCCGGTTAGCGGCACCAAACCAATATAATCCGAACCAGGTCTTCCCAGTGGGAGATGGGTTCGGATTATTTGTTTTCTTCAAGAGTTTTGAGGAAACGCATGTCCGCAATGGCGTCGTCAAGCGGGCGGAGTCCAAGTCGAGAGGCGTAAGAAAGTAAGCAGCATTTGAGGCAGAAGAATGTGCGCACGAAAAGCTTTGAAAGCTGTACGTTCAATTACCATTCAAGGGCGTGGACTGCGTCTTCAAGTCTCTCAGCGGCAAAGGATTCCATTTCGTCTGATGGTGTCTATATTTATCTTACTGCGAGTCCTGCGTTACCTGTGGCTTGAGTCCCAAAGATATATCTGAGGAAGCGGTCTTTGAACCAAGGCACTCGGCCACGACTGGAGCAAGTGGGTGTCCAACGGCGACGGCACTCACACCCGCAAGGAGACGGTCAACTGCTCCGGCGGCACCACAACTTGTGTGGAGCAGGCGAACTGTAAGGACCGCGGCGGCAAATATGGCAAAAGGATGCCGCAAACCACACCGGCACAAAGGAACGGACGATCCCCGGCACCAGTCACGAGCAGAAATGGTCGTGCTGCAGCGATGTCGTTGCTGCCAAGGAATCCTACACCTTCGGCGACTGGGTCATCGCAAAAAAACGACGTTCAGGTAGGCCGGAGAGAAGGCCCGCACCTGTGAGGCCTGCGATCACACTGAGGCGGCGGAGATCCCCGCCACTGGCACCGGCGGACTGCCGTCGCCGAAGGCCGGCGGCGGCAGCCACATCTGCATGTGGGCAGGCATCCTCTGCATATGCTGCTGCACCTGCTCCCAGACCTCCCGCTCGATAATCGGCTCATGGACATTCTTGAACACGGCCCAGTTTTCCTCCGGATTCGGAATGCGGACCTTATCCTTGAAGGACTTGGAATAGGTTTTGAAATTCACAATATCCCCACAATACTCCTGCTGCCGCAGAATCTTTTCAACGGTGGACTTGCACCATTTGTAGGGATCAGGCTGGGACACCTTGCCGCCTCTGGGAAGCCCCTTCTCCCGCCAATAGGCCATGGGAATCAAGACTTTTCTCGCCTGTAGGATACCGGCAATGGTTTCGTTTCCCTTGCCCTCCATCGCCATGGCGAAAATGTCCCGCACCACAGCCGCCGCTTCCGGGTCGATGATCCACCATTTTTTATTCTCCGGGGATTTCTTGTACCCATAGGGCGGCTGAGCCAGAGGTTCTCCGGCGTTGCCCCGCAGACGGTGGGAGCTTCTGACCTTGCGGCTGATGTCACGGGCGTACATTTCATTCATGACATTGCGGAAGGGTGCCAGCTCATTTTCTCCGTCGTCGCTATCCACACAGTCGTTGATGGCGATAAAACGGATGCTGTGGTCTGGGAAATAGCTATCCGTGTAGTAGCCCACTTGCAGATAGTCACGGCCCAGACGGGACGTATCTTCTTGTGTCAAGTAGGGACTAAAAAATTTTTGAGAATTTACAAGCCGTTCATAGGTGGACAACCACCCGTGAACGGCTTGCGTTTTCTCTATGCTCTTTTGCCGTTCTTTGTGTGACGTTTCTTATATGGTATCCAGAAGCTTTCTTTTCAGGGTGTTCGGGTAGTTTCTCATCGGCGTGGTCTCCTTGAAATTCCTCTCAAGGCGAAGCTTCCGATTTTTTTCAAATTGTCAAGTGTTTTTTTGATTTTTTTGCAAAAATAATCCAGACCGCCCTATCGGCGGTCTGGATTATTGCTTATCTTAATGAGATTACGGATAAGCCAGAGGTTTTGATTTTAAGCCTTGCCGCCGTTATGCAGTCTTCATATTTTGACTATTACCATTTAACGGCTGGTAAAAAAAGGCTGTGGGCCACCCAGACGGGCTCCGCTTTCTGGATCAGCTCCGTGGTCGGAGGCCACCACAATCTCATGCTCAGACGCCAACAGCCGGGAGAGCACCCTATCATCGACCCGGCGCAGGAAAGTCTCCTTTTCCGCCGAATCGTGGCGATGGGCCGCTTCATCCGCCCCGTTGATATGCAGCAGCACAAAGGGGTAGCGTTCCGCCGCTCGCAGGGCTGCCTCTGTCTTGGCGTCCAGATCCGTATCCACATCGCCAGTAGCCCCCTTTACCGGGAAAAGCTCCATGTGCAGCAGCCGGGCAATCCCCTTTACCAACTCCTTGCCGCAGATCACGGCGCTCTTCTGGGGAAATGGCGGCAGTGCTACCGGAACAGACTGTCCCCACAGAAGCATACATCGTTCTTTCGTCAGCAGTCTTTCAAAGGCATGGCGCAGTACCAAGCTTCCCTGCGGGCACAGTGCCCGCTGCCCGCCGGAAGGAATCTGCGTTACAATGTTATTCACAGTATGCGCCATGTGGGGAAATACCAGCAGTGCCTGATAGCCGCCCAGCCGGTAATAGGTAAATGCAGGATCCTCTACCTTTGCCGGGGCACAGCAAGGCATGGTACAGCAGCCCTCTCCATCCAGCGTGTAGCAACTGCCCCGCAGTAGCAGGTCATCGGGCCGGACGGGGATTCCGGCCCCCAGCGCCTCTACATAGCCTCGGAGATGTACCGGCAGATCCGTTACCCCCAACAGGCGCAGTACGCAGTGCAGTGTTTCCGGTGGGAAGCCGCCGCAGGTATCCACATACCGCACCGAACCCATGGACGCCAGATGGCCATATCGCTCCACCTGAAAGTGGGGATCCGTCATGCCGTCAATCACGCATAATATCCTGCTCAAGTCTCTCCCCCTTTTTCCATTGGAACTTGTTTCGTTATACTTCCCGGCGCAGCACCCGGTAGACAAAGGACATATCCAGTCCGCCGCGTACCACGTCCGCCAGCAGGTCGTACTGCCGTTCCTTGTAGCCGCAGGCGTCAAAGGTTGCCAGTGCGTCAAAGGACACGCCCTTTCTGGCGCACAGTGCTTTCAGGATCGTATCCGTGA
>ERZ827512.2733-NODE-2733-length-13517-cov-6.510251_pt1 | contig 13517 bp, 8 predicted proteins | sample MGYA00519916_ERZ827512 | MGnify/ENA primary metagenome ERZ827512 (study PRJEB31778, sample SAMEA3449335) | human gut metagenome | biome: human gut; feature: human-associated habitat; material: faeces | place: United Kingdom | collected 2010/2012 ... | reverse complement strand
TGTTTGACATTTCTAAATTCTCCTTTGCAATTTATCCTTAATTTTCCTTTTTTACTATTATTCCATCTTTGGTATCTTTTATGCTGTATCCTAGACTAATTATTTTGTCTCTTATTTCATCTGATTTTGCCCAGTTTTTTTCTGCTCTTGCATTTTTTCTCTCTTCTACTAATTTTTTTATTTCTGCTGGCAATTCTTCACTATCATTTTGTTTGAATTTTACCAGATATTTTTCAGCATTTTTCATGTCTAGTCCAAGAACCTCATCAAACTTTAATAGTAAATTAGCAAATTTAGCTGATTTTTTTGTATTTCTAGCAATATCCCAAACAACGCTCATTGCACCTGGCATATTCATGTCATCATTGATATATGATAAGAACTTCTCTTCATATTCTTTGATAACATCTTCCTCAACATCATCGGCACCATTTACATTCTTTACATAGCTATCATATAATCTTTCAAGAGCCTTTTGAGCTCCATATGCTCCTTCAAATGTAAAGTTTAATTTATTTCTATAATGAGCTGTGAAGCAGAATAATTTGAATGCAAGTGGTGAAATGCCTTTTTCTTGTAATTGAGAAATTGTATAAGTATTTCCTAAGCTTTTTGACATTTTTCCGCCATCTACTTGTAAATATTCGCAATGCATCCAAACATGCGCTGGAATCTTTCCTGTTGCACCTTTAGATTGTGCAATCTCATTTTCATGATGAGTTGGAATATGGTCAACTCCACCAGTATGAATATCAAATTCCTCTCCTAAAAATCTTCTTCCCATAGTAGAGCACTCTAAATGCCAACCTGGATATGATAATCCCCATGGGCTCTCCCATTTCATTATATGATTTTCTGGTGCTTTAATCCATAAAGCAAAATCGTATGGATTCTTTTTTTCTGGGTCAACATCAACTCTTGCTCCAGCTATCTGGTCATCTAGTTTTCTATTTGATAATACTGGATATTTATCTAATTTTGATATATCAAAGTATATTCCCTTGCTAGTCTCATAAGCATATCCATTCTTTATTATCTCTTTAACATAATCTATCATTTGAGAGATATTCTCTGTTGCCTTTGTAATAATTTCTGGTTTATCTATGTTAAGCTTTTCCATGTCTTTTAAAAATATTTTTGTATAAAAATTTGCAATCTCATATGGGTCTTTTTTCTCTTTTCTAGCAGCCTTTTCCATTTTATCTTCGCCTTCATCGGCATCAGATTCCAAATGTCCAACATCAGTTATGTTCATTACATGTTTTAGTTCATAACCATTATATTTTAAAACTCTTCTTAATGTATCCATAAATATGTAAGTTCTAAAATTTCCAATATGTGCATAGCTGTAGACCGTAGGTCCACAACTATACATTCTTACTCTATTTTCATCTATTGAATGAAATTCTTCTTTTTTTCTTGTTAAAGTATTATAAAAAGTTAATTTCATATTTACTCCTTTTCCGTCTAATAATTACTCTTTAACTTCGTTATTAGCAGCTGGTGTTTCAGGATCAACTACTACATCATTTACAGCTTCACTATTTCCTTTTGGTGGAGTTGGTGTTTGAGTATCATCTTTCTTTTTCTTACTTACCGTAATTGTAATACTATCTCCTGCTGTTGCTGTCGTTCCTTCAGCCTTACTCTGTGCTAATACTGTTCCATCTGCTTTTTCAGATTCCTTAGTTTCAACAGTAACTGTTAATCCTAAATCTTTCAATGTTTTCAAAGCTTTTTCCTTAGTTTTTCCAACCACACTGGGAATTTTTATTTGTTTCTTAGTATGTACATCACAAGTTTCTGTTGGAATATCATATTGTCCATTATCACTTGTTTTCCATAAGTTTGTATCTTCCTTTTCTGGCTTCTTCGCATATGTTTTTTCTTCTGTCTCAGGACAGAATTCTGTTGCAATTTTTCCCGTTTCTTTACAAATTGTTAATTTTTCATGTCCCTCACAATATTCAGGAATAGTTCCTTTTACAAAGTATTCTGTATATGTATCTGTACATGCATCTGTTGCTACTTTTCCAGAAGCTTTACATATTTTAGCTGTTACTATATTACTTGGCTTTTCAAATTTTGAACTTGGTAAATCACTGTGTACTTTTTTCATAACAGCCACCCAAAGTCTTGCTGCTCTGTTAGTACCATTTGCTTTTGCAGGATACAAATTTTCTGGTTGATCAAATCCATACCATGTAGCAGCTGTATAATAATTTGTAAATCCACAGAACCATCTGTCATAATTATTTGTTGTAGTTCCAGTTTTTCCTCCAACATCTTGCCCAGATATTTTACAGTATGGAGCCGTTGGATCATTTCCAATTATAGGACCTGTTAAAATAGATTTTAGTATATATGCATTACCTTCTGATAAAACTCTTCTTGTTTCTTGTGTTGGTTCCATAACAGTATTTCCATCTTTATCTTCAACTCTTGTGTAGAATGTTGGAGTAATATATACTCCATCATTTGCTATTGCTGCATATGCCCCTGCCATTTCTAGTGGTGTAATTCCATTTGTTGCTCCACCAAGTACCAATGATAAGTTTTCATCATTTTTTTCTGAATTTTCGCTTGCAGTAACTAATGTTGATATTCCAAACTTTTTCAAAAATGCAATTGAATTACTTGGTCCAACTTCTGCCATAATCTTAACACTCATTGTATTTGCAGAAAATCCTATACCTTGTCTAACTGTTACTAAACTATATCCCCTATGTGGGTTTGGAGTATATCCACCAGAAAAAGTAGTTCTTGATTCATCATATACAGTAGCTGCTGTAATTATTCCAGACTCTAGCGCTGGTGCTATTGCAGCTAATGGTTTTATTGCTGAACCTGGTTGTCTTGTTGATTGTGTTGCTCTATTTTGTCCATTTGCATCAACATCATCACCTAATCCTCCCATACAGCCTACAACTCTTCCTGTTTTGTGGTCTATTACAACCATTGCAGATTGAGTATGGTCATTTAATTTATTACCCTCTTTATCTGTAGCAACTCCCACAAAAATGTGCTCATCACTATTTCTATATATATCTTCCATTTCTGATTGAATTGTGGAATCCTGTGTCGTATAAATTTTATATCCTCCACCTTCGATCATTGTTTGTGCTATATCTGTAGACACATCATTTTTCTCGGCATATTGATTTATTACTTGATTTAATGCTGCTCTTGCCAAATATGACATTGAAGAGTTTGTTGAAGTGCTACCTTTTTCAAAATGTAAACCTTCATCAACTTCTGCTTTTGCTGTATTATATTCTTCTTCTGATATTTTTCCTTGATCTTTCATTTCAGAAAGAACTGTAGTTGTTCTCTTTTTTATCAATTCACTATTATCAGTAGATTCTTTAAATGGATTATAACTATTTGGTGCATGGTTTATTCCTGCTATAAATGCACATTCTGCTAAATCTAAGTCACCAACAGATTTATTAAAGTAGTATCTAGAAGCAAGTTCAACACCATGTAAGTTTCCCTCTCCTCCAACATATATTGTATTTAAATATAGTTCTAATATTTGGCTCTTAGAAAGCATTTTTTCAACTTTATATGCTCTAGATATTTCTCTTACTTTTCTCTCGATTCCAGCTAATCCTGAATCTCCCTTATCATTTTTCAAGTTCTTTATTAATTGTTGCGTTATTGTACTTCCACCATAAGAAGAATGACCTCTATGTATAATATATGTTACAGTTGCACCAACTGTTCTTTTTAAATCTACACCTTTATGCTCATAAAATCTCTTATCCTCTATTGCAATATAAGCGTTTTGCAAATTTTCTGGAATCTCACTTAAAGATACAATTCTTCTTTTTTCATCACCAGACACATTTGCAATTTCATTACCATCTTTGTCATAAATTATTGTATCAATAATTTTTAATGTAAGATCATCTTTTGACATAGCCCAGTCATCATTGCTAAATAATGCAACAATTGCTCCAGCTCCAACAATACAAGCAAGTATAATTAGTACAAATATTAATTTTATAAAAATAGCTAATTTTCTGTGTCTTTTCCAAAATCCTTTCTTCCTTGTTTTTTTATTTTGTTCATCGTTTTTTATATCTTTTTTATTTTTCTCCGTTTCTTTACTATTTCTGTTTTTAGTAGATTTATCATGTTTTTTCTCAGATTTGCTACTCATAAGCTTCCTCCTTAATTTTATTTATGTTCTAATTATATTACATATTTAAGTAAAAGTAAAAGCTTTTTGGCAAAATAATAAAATTTAATTACTAAATATTTTTATATAAAAAATATCCATCGTAGTTGTTCGAAGGATATTTTAATCTATTTTATTATTTTCATTTTTCCTTATATAATTTTCACATATGTTTATACCATTTTTTATGAGCAGTATCTACACAACACCGCTTCTAATCCAACATTTAAATCTATCGCACCACTCTTCGATTTATAGTCCAAATCTATAAATTCTTGTAACAATTTTCTTAATTCTGCTTCTTTAAAATATTTTGATTGCATCGTATATTTGTTTACCAAGAATGTTTGATTTGGTTTTAAGTTTAGGCTTTCTGCAATGTTTAGTTTTTCGTTTATTGCTATTTTCGTGATATACAATTTTTTGAAGTGCCCATATAATGTGATAAATATTTTTTGTATTGGTTCTTTAGCATACAATAAATTTTTTAATACTTGTAATGCTTCTGATATATTTTTCTTTCCTAGACTATCTGTTAAATCGAATATTATACTTTCAAATTGCTTTATTCCTAATAAATCTATGTTTTGCTTTGTTATCGTTCCACCAGCTCCAACATATTCTATTTGTTTACGAATTTCATTTATTAAGTCCTGTAACGATGTTCCACAATTTTCTATTAAATAATTTAATGTAACAGCATCTACGTTTACCTTATACATATTGCAAATTGATTTTAGCCTTTTTACTAATTCCGCAGGTTTCTGTTTTTCAAAATTACATACACAGCCCAACCTATCAATTGTTTTATATAGATTGTTTTTATCTGCGTCATTTTCAATAAACAATAATATTACAGAATCATCTATCATATCAACATTTTCTTCTATGTATGTTGCTAGCTTATTCTCAAATTTATTGTCATCTTTTTTTGATGTTTTTTCTTCAGTTGTAGCGCTTTTTCCTCTTTTAGGCTTTTGGAATAATCCTGTATCTTTTGCAACAATAAGCTTTTGTGGATATCCAAACGCAGGCGTTTCTATGTCTGCAATTATTTCTGAAACATTAGTGTTGTCAATTTGAATATAATTTATTCCATTTACTGTTTCACCAAATAATTTTTTTATTTTTTTTACGTTGTTATCTAGTAAAAAACGCTCTTCTCCATATAGTAAATATATGTTATTTAGTTTTCCAGCTTTCAATTCATTTTCTAATGCTGTGATATCCACAATTAGCCTCCTACCTATATTTTTATATCATTTTTCCGTTTAGTATATTATTGCATATATGTTAATTTTGTATTTTATATCTTCTATTTTTAAAACATTCTTCAACAATTCGTGGTAATCCGCTTTATTTACCTTGCATTTTCACATTATCTCTTATTTAAAACTATTCTAAATATTTCTGCCACGCTCCAAGCTTGTGCAAATGCTCCTCTTTCTTCATATGGTTCTGTTGAATCATATATTTCACTTATCGTGCCAATACTTGACCTTTCAAACATTTCTGCTTTGAAAGTTTCCTTTGTTGTATATACAAGCTTCGTTATTTTTTCTTCTAATTCTTGCCTTTTGGTTCTATTCTTTTCTATTATCATAGTATTTTTTAATGCATCATAATATAATCCTAATAACCATGGCCAAGTAATTCCCTGATGATAGCTTGAATCTCTCCTATATGCAGAACCTTCATATACATCAACATAACCGTCTTCATCTGAGCTTAATGTTTTTAGTCCATATTTATTTAATAATTTATTCTCAACTGTATTTAAAACCTGTTCTGCAATCTCTGCATTATCAACAATCGGATGTGATAAACTTAATGCAAATAATTGATTTGGGCGTACTTTGCTGTCTCCTAACACATCATATAAGCAATGTTTTTCTTCATTATAGAACTTTTCATCAAATGATTTTTTAGTCTTTTCAGCCATTTCTAGATATTTTCTACACAATTGCTTGTTCTCATATTTTTCTGCAAGTCTAGCCATTATTTTTAATGCATTATACCATAAAGCATTAAGTTCAACCGTTTTGCCATTTCTAGGAGTTATTGCATGGTTATCTATTTTTACATCCATCCAAGTAATTTGAGTATTTTCTGTTCCAGCAGACAGCAAATTATCCTCTTTATCTAAATAAATGTTATCTCCGTCAACATCTATTCTATCTGAATACGCATCCATTATTTTTACCAGACTAGGATATATTTCATCTTTTATAAATTCATTATCATTCGTATATTTTAAGTATTTGTACACCTGTTCTACCAATAATAATGAGCTATCAGCACTATTATATAATGGTCTATTATCATAACCTGAATATCCATTTGGAACTAGTCCATATTTTATGTCTCTTATATTTGTTAATAAAACTTCTTTTGCGAACTCATATCTTTTTGTTAATAACAGCAAGCCTTCAAATGAAATTAATGAATCTCTTCCCCAGTCTAGAAACCATGGATATCCTGCAATTACTGTATGTAATCCAAATGATGGTCTATTTACTATAAAATTATCTGTTGCTAATATCAAAGCTTTTAACATATCAAGTTTCTTGTCATTCATTTTACTATTTTGAATTATACCAGTATCATAAATAATTCCGGTCATTCTTAGTAATTCCTTGTTAATAACTTTTATTCCATCTATTTCCTCTATGTTTTCTTCTAATGAGCATACAAAAGTTATCTCTTTTTCTTCATTTGGTTCCAGATTTATCGAATATACCCCCGGAACATAGTGATTTTCTTCTGCTTCAAAGCCTCTTTCTTCTTCTCTTAAATAATACATATTTCTGAATGTATCATCTATATGTTTAAAATATCTGCCATCAGAACAATTCATGTAAATTGGTGTTTCCGAATTTTTATCTAGTACAATTCTAACTTTATTTCCAGAATGTGATTGTTCTACATTAAATTGATGATCTTTATTTATAGAGTGAAAGTCTCTAAAATTTACTACTGGCGCTAAAGTTAATTTAGCTTCTGCATTTTGATTTTTTATTTGATAATATACAACTACTGTATTTTTACCATAATCCATACAAATAAACTTCTTGATTATTATATTTTCAACTTTATATGTAAATATTGGTATATATTCTTTTTTGAAATCTACTAAATATTTATATCCTTCAGATATTTCTCCATTTGCCATATTTGTAAACAAATTATATTTAGTTCCATTTGTTTCAATGCTTTCATCTAATTTTGATAATATTAAAAATCTTCTTGCTGGTGGGGTGAGTGGTGCAACCAATAATCCATGATATTTTCTAGTGTTACATCCCAGTGCACTTTGGCTACAAAATCCACCTATTCCATTCGTAATTATCCAGTCTCTTTTTAGAGATTTCTTTACTTCTTCATCAATTTCACTGTATTTCATCTATCGTTTACCTCTTTTTATTTATTCTTGTTTACTTCCTTCATTCTTCTTAGAGTTTCTTCCATTCTAGACTCTAACATTCTACCCTCTTCAAGCTTTCTATTTACATCAATTTTACTTGACTGTCTATTATTTTCTTTCTTTTGTCTTATTTCACTCTTCTGTATTTCTATGTTTTTACTGTTTTTTTCATTTTCTTTATTTTTCTTACCAGTTTTTTCTATTTCTTTTATTCTCTTTTCTCTGTTGCTCTCACTATCTTGTATTGCCTGAATTCTATCATTATATTTTTCAAAGAATTTACTATTTCCTGAACGTTTTTTGTTTTTCTTCTTTTTACTCTTTGCTTGATTGTTTTTCATTTTCTTCTTTGTGTCTTTTATTTTTGAATCTAGTAGAATAACTCTTGTATCATTCTGCATATCTCTAAATTTCATATCATCACAAATTAGTTGAATAATACTTGTTGCTATCGCATCAGAATTATGTCTAATTCTTCCATTTTCGATTGTAGACATATTTCTTTGAATTAACTTAATTCCTGCTTCTTTTACTTTTGAAACATCTTGTTCAACAAGTTCTTCTCCTCCTTTATTGTACTGCCTTATATACTCTGGCACAATCTCTCCAGTATCATAAATACAATAATCTATTATGCCTTTTCCAGCATGGTCTATTATAGCCTTTATGTGGTCATATAGAGTATAACTATCAGTTTGACCATACTCCGTCATTATGTTACTTACATATACTTTGAATGCACTAGACTCTCTTATTGCTTTTGATACTCCCGGTACCAATAAGTTTGGAATTACGTTTGTGTATAAACTTCCCGGTCCAAGTACTATTGCGTCAGCGTCTTCAATGGCTTCTATAACACCTGGAGCAACTCTTGTGTTGGTTGGCGAAATAAATATTCTATTTATCTTACTTATTTTTTGGCTAACCATTTCTGGAATTTTATCTTTACATTCCACCACAGTTCCATCTTCTAATTCTGCACATATCTTAATTTGATCAAGTGTTACTGGAAGAACTTTTCCTGTCATATTAAGTATTTTTGAGCTTTCCTCTACTGATGCCGAAAAATCTCCAACAGCCTCTTTCATTGCTGTTAAATATATATCTCCAAATTTTAATCCTTCTAATTTTGGATTTTTAAAGGTTAAATTCATCAAGCAATCCATTTCATTTTCATTTGCAGCAAGTGCCACATAGCTACCCTTTACATCATCTAATGGAAGAGTTCCTAAGTCTTGTTTTGATTTGCTTCTTTGCTCTCCATAATCTGAAACTGTAACAATTGCTGTTATATTGTCTGTGTAATTTTTCAAGCCTCTAAGTACTGTGTTAAGTCCAGCGCCACCACCAATTACAACAACTTTTGGTCCTTGATTGTATATTTTTCTATTGAATATTAAAGATTTAACTTTACTTTTATCTTCTAAATCTCTTGTATCAGATTCCTCTACTAATATCTCTAATGTTCTTCTTTGAATACATATTATACTAATTATTGTGAATGTAAATCCTAAAACAAACACAAAAATTATTTTTGTAAGCTCCCTAAATCCCATTTCATCTGTTACAAGCACCTTTGCAATTCCATAACATACGAGTACTATTCCTATTAACATTAGAAAAATCCATCTTTTTATTTTGGCTCCTGATTTAAACCACTTAAAAAATCCGTTCATTTTTTATTTCATTCCTTTCAAACTTTGCCTAACATAATGCATTAAAATTATATTATGTAAATTCACATTAATACATCTCAAACTCAAATTACTTTTAACATATTTTCTGCTAATAATAAAATTTATTTAAACCATATCATTAACTTTTATAAAAGGCAATTTCAATTATACAATTTCTATTTCCAATTCTATTTTCTTGTTAAATTTCTCATACACTTTTTTCTTTACGTATTCTGTAAGTTCTATAACGTCTTTTGCAGTTGCATTTCCGATGTTTACCACAAAACCTGCATGTTTTTCCGACACCTGTGCTCCACCAACTGTATAACCTTTTAATCCACACTCGTCAATTAATTGGGCTGTTATAAAATCTTCTCCTCTTTTAAAAGTACTTCCTGCACTTGGCTTATCTATTGGCTGTTTTTCTCTTCTGTTATCAAGATTATTGCATAGTTTTTCTTCAATCTCGTCTTTATTTCCTGTTTGAAGTCTTAGAGTTGTATCTATTATTATAGCATTTTTATTTGAGAAAATACTGTGTCTATAACTAAATTCATGCTCTGCATTGTTAATTTCTTTTATTTCAATCTTGTCACTGTCTAAATCTATATATCTTGTACTTACAACTATGTTCTTCATCTCACTACCATAAGCACCAGCATTCATCTTCACAGCTCCCCCAAGAGTTCCTGGAATGCCTGATGCAAATTCAAAACCAGCAAGATTATGGTCTAATAGAATTCTTGCGACCTTCGCATTTAACAATCCACTGTCAAGTCTTAATGTAGTTTCATCTATAAAATCATATGTACTAGTACATATCTTCGCCACAACTCCTCTAATTCCTTCGTCTTTTACTAAAATATTGCTACCATTTCCTATAAATTTTAATGGCACTCCTATTTTTCGTGTTGTTTCGATTGTTTTCTCAATTTGTTCTACACTCTTCAATTTAACGAATATATCTGCATTTCCGCCTATTTTAAAAGTAGTATGCTTACTCATTGGTTCATTTAAGTAAATATCTTCTTTTGGTATAAAAGTTTTTAATACATCATATGTTTCTGTTATTTTTTCATTGTTCATTATAACTCACCTCTACTATAGATATATTCCTATTTTTTAAATTTATTTATTACTGGTTCTGCTATTTTCTTTAAGAAGCTCATATTTGTAAATATACAGTATGCAAGCACTATTATAAACATTATTATGTTTGCAATTAAATTGTTTTTGTAATATGTTATTAGTGTCGCTACTAGCAATATCCAAAACACATAATTGAATTTTTCTTTTAAAACTATATACTCTTTTAATTTATATCTTCTGTATACAAACACAATCAAATTTGAAATTAATGTTGAAAACGATGCTGCATATATTCCGAATTTTGGTATGAATATTATGTTTATTACTATGTTGATAATTGCTGCCGCAACTGTTGTTGATCCCATTATTTTAGTATTTTTATATGCTGTAAATATTCCCCCATAGAAGTTTGACATATTTGTGTAATAAATTGATATTACAAGTATTGGAATGTATTTGTATGCATCATTATAGCTTGCGTCCACAAACAAAGAAAATACAAATGGCATTATTGCAATTAATCCTAATACGATTGCCTTTAAAAAGAATTTTATATCTTTGTAAATACTGTTATAATATTTTACTTTGTTATCATCTTTTAATATTTTTGCAGCCGATTCTTTCCATGCAGTAGAGAAAAATCCGTAACATGTATAAATTATATTTGGAAATTTATTTGCAATAGAATAAATTCCGTTTGCCTCTGTACCACTCATTGCTGTAAGCATAAGTCTATCTGACAAGCTTATGATTATCCAAGATAAATTGTTTGGTACAAGTGGTACTGAGTATCTAAGCATTTCTCTTAAAGTAGACTTGTGAAAATCTTTTCTACTTACGAACTGTGGTAAATGTAATTTTAACAAGATTATTATTGCTGTTGCACTGTTTGCGACTGTATTTGCCCATAAAAGTCCACTGACACCAAGCTTTAGGCTTACTATGAATATTATGTTTAGTACAATTGTAGAGGCTCCCAATATAAAGTTTGAGAAAGAATATAATTTTATCTTTCCAGTTCCTCTAGCCAATGCATTGCTCAATCCCAATAAGATATTTGAAATTATAAACAATATAAATACAAATGCATATTCATAATGCATTACACCCATTATAATTCCAGCAATGGCTGTAAATATAAAAGTTCCAACTAGTGTGTACGCAATTGTAGCCGTTATAACTCTTTTTTTACTCTTTAAGTCATCGGCATCGATTAAGAATCTAAACATAGACTCTTCCATAAGCAATGTTATTATTGGCAACAAAAATGTTGATAAAGTTACCAAAAAGTCATATGTTCCATACTCTGCTGGGCTTAATTTTGATGTATATAGAGGCAAAAGCAAGAAAGACACAACTTGTGTGCTTAGCTTGCCTATTGCTATTATTATAGTGTTAACTAATAATTGTTTCTTTTGATTCATTTTGCACTTCCAATTTATAAATTTTCCTTTAATATTTTATCATACAATCGTTGTATGTCAAGAATTCAGCTTCTTTATTTTCCAAGGTTTAATGTTTAGCATAACACTTGCAACCGGTATTAATGTTACTATATAGGGAATTATGTACCTCGATTTTGCCTCCCATAATATATGGAAACAAAATCCTCCTAAGAATATTGTTACCAAGAATATTAGTTCTATTGTTAATTTTTTTCTATTTTGAATTAGCACTATTATCGTCAATGTAAAAGTTAGTATTATCCAAGCTTTTTGATAGAAAGTTAAAGGACTCTTTATCCAGCTTAGATTACTCTCTTCTGTTATTCCATTGTTAAATATTGCAGAATACGTACTTTCTGCCCAAGTAGTCGTAAGCTTTTGTCTGTAAAAATCTACTGTATAAGTAGGGTGCTTTGCAAAATATTCTAATCTGTCCTTTATCTTTTCTTTGTATTCATCAGAAATATTCTCACCTGTTTTCAAGCTTCTTAATGCAGGTTCTGCAATTGTTTCATTATACCACCCATTTGCTCTAGGTCCCTCTTCCATAGCCATTAAAATATAACTAATGCTTGGATATGTTTTGCCTTTTTCTAGATTGTATTTACTAAAATAATATGTTTTTACAAGTGATGATGGTACAAATGTTAATACTAAAAACATTGCAATTACAGCAACATTTATCAATTTTTCTTTTACTTCTTTTGCTTTAAAGTCTTTGAATATATTTAATACCAAATAAATTACTGTTGCAATTACGAATATTAGAGTATTCATTCTCATCAAATATGCTATCATCGTGAGAATTGAAGCAAAAATTCCATATCTAACCTGTTTTGTATCTGTAAATTTCATCATAAAATATACAGAAAACAAACTTAATGAAAGCGCTGGAATATCCCCATACATAAATGTTGCAAGCATTGGTATTGTAAAGAATGTTAGGATTAATATAAACATTCTCGTATTATTCATTTTGTAATCTTTCGATAGTTGTTTTGTTATTTTATATAATGCCAAAATAATTAACAAATTAAAGAATACATTAAATATTCTTGGTAAAATTATCAAGTCACAGTGTAACACGCAAAATAACATATTATAAACAAATGCCAATGTAATTTGGTGTGGATATGCCTGCATGTATTGAATTAGTGGTATTCCCGCATATGTCAAATTTGGTAAGTATCTATCTGGATTATTCTCGTAAAATGTTTGTGCCAAATTTAAAACGTGTATAGAATCCGCTACTATTCCTGGTCTTACGAAAATTAACCATACTACATTTAAAATCAAATATAAAACAATAGCAATTGCCACCATCCATTTGCGCAATTTGCGTTTTTTCTCTTCATTCATTCCATTATATAAATGTTTATTTATTACTTCAGTTATAAAATAAATTAAAATTGCCGTTATAATTAGTCCTATTATATAAATAAAACTGTTAAAATTAATTGAGATTTGTTCTCCAGAATTCATGTCCGCCGTATAAACTATATTTAAAATTACTACTATTGCTAGTACGACTATTCCTAAAATTTGAATTAATTTTTTCACGATATTCTCCCTTGTTTGTTTTTTATATTTATATCAAAATATGGGGAATTTTTCAATAGTTTTTAAGAACTCTTTACAGAATAAAAAAACACCCTGTCTCAAGTTGCATTGCAACAAGAGACAGGGCTTTTAGGAGATTA
>ERZ827512.2707-NODE-2707-length-13591-cov-4.060505_pt1 | contig 13591 bp, 9 predicted proteins | sample MGYA00519916_ERZ827512 | MGnify/ENA primary metagenome ERZ827512 (study PRJEB31778, sample SAMEA3449335) | human gut metagenome | biome: human gut; feature: human-associated habitat; material: faeces | place: United Kingdom | collected 2010/2012 ... | reverse complement strand
TCGTGCAGAACCCGCCGCAGCCGCCGCTGACGCGCGCCGAGTTGGACGCGGTCTACGAGCTGCCCTACGAGCGGATGTGGCACCCGATGTATGCCTCCGAGGGCGGCGTCCCCGCCATCGAGGAGGTGCGCTTTTCCATCACGCATACGCGCGGCTGCTTCGGCGCGTGCAACTTCTGCGCGCTCGCCTTTCATCAAGGCCGCACCGTCACCTCGCGCAGCATCGAATCGGTCGTGCGCGAGGCCGAGCTGCTCACCCGCCTGCCCGGCTTCAAGGGCTATATCCACGACGTCGGCGGCCCGACGGCGAACTTCCGCGCGCCGAGCTGCGAGAAGCAGAAAACCGCCGGCGTCTGCCCCGACCGCAAGTGTCTGACGCCGACGGTCTGCAAGAATTTGGTCGCCGACCACAGCGAGTACGTCGAGCTGCTTGCGCGCGTCCGCGCCGTGCCCGGCGTGAAGAAGGTGTTCATCCGCTCGGGCATCCGCTTCGACTATCTGCTGGCGGATAAGAACCCCGCCTTCTTCGATACGCTCGTCGAGCACCATATCAGCGGTCAGCTCAAGGTCGCGCCCGAGCATTGCTCGGACGCCGTTCTGCGCTGCATGGGCAAGCCGGGCATCCAGGTCTACGAACGCTTCCGCGAACTGTTCTTCCGCAAGACGAAGGCGCTGGGGAAGGAGCAGTACCTTGTGCCTTACCTGATGTCCTCCCACCCCGGCAGCACGCTCGACGACGCCATCGAGCTGGCGCTGTACCTCCGCCGCCATAAGCTCAACCCCGAGCAGGTGCAGGATTTTTATCCCACGCCCGGCACCGCCTCGACCTGTATGTTCCATACCGGGCTGGACCCGTTCACGATGCGGCCGGTCTATGTCCCGCGCAGCTATGAGGAAAAACGCCGCCAGCGCGCGCTTTTGCAGTCCGCGCGGCCCGAAAATTACGCGATCGTCCGCCGCGCGCTCGAGCAGGCCGGCCGCACCGACCTCATCGGCTATGGTCCCGACTGCCTGATTAAGCCTGCCGCAAACACGGCGTCGCGGCGGAACAAGCCCGCCGCGACGTCCGCCCCGCCGCGCCGCGGACGGAAGCCCGCGCCCGCAAAGGGAAAACGGGGCCGCGGCAAATAGCCCGCCGCTGTCCCGCCGCCGAATCCGAAGCGGGCGGGGAGCGACCGGCCGGCTGGCCGCCGAGGGCGAGTTTATAGGAGGATTTGTTATGAAGGATGACGAGGAACAAAAACGCAATGCCTTCAAGCCGATTCGAGAGAATCCGATTCTGCTTGATTTCACGGGGTGTAAATATTTGCGGGAAATGCACAGTATTTTGAAAGCGACGTTCGGCCTGCCCGAATACTATGGCGAAAACTGGAACGCGCTGTGGGACTGTCTGGACGGTTTGTTCATAGGGGAGGGGGACGTTACGGTAATTGTTCGCGGATTGTCCACAATGCCGGAGGAATTTGCCGAAGATATTAACATTATGCTTGAAATATTCGCCGACGTACATGAGTCGACGCCGAACGTGACGTTTACCGTCTGTGCGCCATAATAACATACGCCGATACGCGCAGGCCGCCGCACCCCCTTTAGGGGGTGCGGCGGCCTGCTTTTTTGTGCCTGCCGGAAGAACGGAGGAAGGACGCGGCGGTCAGTTTCTCAGCTCTACGCGGCGGATTTTGCCGCTGATGGTCTTCGGCAGCTCGGCGACGAAGTCCACGCGGCGGGGGTATTTATAAGGCGCGGTCTGCTTTTTGACGTAGTCCTGAATTTCCTTTTTCAGCGCCTCGCTCGGCTCCGTGCCTTTGGTGAGCACGACGGTCGCCTTTACGATCTGCCCGCGCGTCTCGTCCGGCACGCCGGTGATGGCGCACTCGAGCACATAGGGCAACTCCATAATCACGCTTTCGATCTCGAACGGGCCGATGCGGTAGCCGGAGGACTTGATGACGTCGTCGATGCGGCCGACGTACCAGTAATAGCCGTCCTCGTCGCGCCAGGCGGTGTCGCCGGTGTGATACAGCCCGTCATGCCACGCTTCGGCGGTCAGCTTTTCATCGCGGTAATAGCCGGCGAACAGACCGCAGACGTCGGCGCTGCGGTCGGCGCGGATGACGATCTCGCCCGTTTCCCCGACCGGCACGCTTTTGCCGTTCTCGTCGACGATGTCCATATCGTACTGCGGGTTGGGCTTGCCCATCGAACCGATTTTCGGCGTCATCCCGTACAGATTGGCGATGGCCAGCGTCGTCTCGGTCTGGCCGAAGCCCTCCATCAGCTTCAGCCCGGTCGCCTCGTAGAAGCGGTTGAATACCTCGGGATTGAGCGCCTCGCCTGCGGTGGTCACATAGCGCAGCGACGACAGGTCGTAGCGCGACAGGTCCTCCTTGATGAAGAAGCGGTACATCGTCGGCGGCGCGCAGAAGGTGGTGATGTTGTATTTTTTGAACAGCGGCAGCAGGTCGTCGGCCTTGAAGCGGTCGAAATCGTACACGAAGACCGCGCTCTCGCACAGCCATTGGCCGTACAGCTTGCCCCACAGCGCCTTGCCCCAGCCCGTGTCGGAGATGGTCAGGTGCAGGCCGTCCGGCTCGACGTTGTGCCACCAGCGCGCGGTGACGACATGGCCGAGCGGGTAGGAGGCGTTGTGCGTGGCGATTTTCGGGTAGCCGGTCGTGCCGGAGGTAAAGAACATGATCGCCGGGTCGTCCTTGCTCGTGGGAACGCGCTCGAGCGTGTCGGGAAACGCGGGCATCTCCGCATCGAAGCTGTGCCAGCCGGCGCGGGTGCCGTTGGCCATGATCTTGATTTGCAGCGTCGGGCAGGACGCCTGCGCGAGATCGACCTCTGCGGCGCAGTCGCCGTCGCCGGTGCAGACGATGGCCTTGACCTGTCCGGCTTCGAAGCGGTATTCGTAGTCGTGGCGGACAAGCAGGCTCGTCGCGGGGATGGCGACGGCGCCGAGCTTGTGCAGCGCGAGGATGGACAGCCAGAACTGGTAGTGGCGCTTGAGCACGAGCATCACGCGGTCGCCCCGCGTGATGCCGAGCGAGGCGAAATAATTGGCCGTGCGGTTGGAGAGGGCGGAGATTTCAGCGAACGTGAAGTCGCGCTCCTCCTTGTTGTGGGAAAGCCAGAGCATCGCGCGCTTGTCGGGACATTTGCGCGCGAGCGCGTCTACGACGTCGTAGCCGAAGTTGAAATTCTCCGTCGGCAGCAGCTCGATGCCGGTCAGGCAGCCGTTTTCGTCGATTTCCTCGCGGACGAAGTCGTGGTAGATTAAGCCGGCGTATTTCTCGGTCGCCGCCTGCGCGTCTGCCGCGGCCGGAACGGGCGACGGCTCGTCGGGCAGCTCGCCGGCCTCGCTTTCCGGCTTGAACACCACCGCGAGGAAGGTGCAGTCCCCGCCGCCCGCGGCGACCATCCCGTGCGGATGCGCGGAGTCGTAGAATACGCTGTCGCCCGGGCCGAGCAGCTCGATGTGATCGTCAAGCTGCACCTTCAGCGAGCCGGTCAGCACCATATCGAACTCCTGTCCGGCGTGGGTGGACAGCGCAATCGGCGCCGTCTGCTCCGACGCGTCGTAGGGCGCGGTGACGACGAACGGCTCGGCCGCGCGGTGCTTGAGCTTGGAGGCCAGATGGCGGTAATTGAAGCCCGCGCGGCGCTTGATCGGCATGCCCTCGCCGGCGCGGGTGAGGGTGTAGAACGACAGCTTGGGGTCGTCCCCGCTGACGAGCGCGGAAATGTCCAAATCGAGCGCCTTGGCGCACTTGTACAGGAAGGTGAAGGAGTAATCCTCCGCGCCCTCCTCCATTTTCAGATACGCTTCCTCGCTCATCCCCGTGCAGGCGGCCAGCTCCGCGGCGCTCTTGTCCGCAGTCATTCGCGCGCCGCGCAGCCGCGCGGCGATCTGGCGGGTTTCGGTGTGCAGATTGTCCATAGTTCGGTTGCCTTCTTTCTTGAATTTTGCAATAAAAAAGGCTTTATCTCTACAAAGAGATAAAGCCTTTTGAAATAGCCTTACTTAACCACTCTTTTGCTGCGTCCATCAACGCGCTCCTCTTTTTACGGCGGGAAACCGTCCCGGCTTACTAACAGACGCGTTCGGTCGGACTGCTCGGAGGTGATAAGCGCTGTGCCGTCTTTACCGCCTCGCACCAACCGGCGGCTCTCTGAAAAGCGCTGCACTGCGCCCGTATCCTCGTCTATGCATGTATTTCGATTGTCAAGCATTATACCACGCTTTGTGTCGGTTGTCAAGAGGTTTTTTGTTTTTTTCGTTTTTGGGCGTTTCAGTCCTGTGCTTTTACATTTGCGCCGGAAAGCATAGCCTGCACGCTTTTCGGCAGCCTGGCGGCCGCGACAGCGTATGCGTGGTCGATCATGCGCAGAAGCTCGTCGTCCGGTACGCTTCCGTCAAGACAGACCGTATTGAAATGCGGTTTTTGCACGGCCGGACAGTGCCAGCCGGGAACGACCGACCCGGGATAGCGGCTGCGATAGAGCGCCGCCGACTCGGGCGTACAGCGCAGCGTGATTTTCGGTTCTCCGCGCAGCACAAGCATTTGTGCGAAAATCCGTCCCTTCGACTGCTGCGGCACGCCGACCTTGACGACGGGTGTCATCGGCTCGAAGGGATAATCCAAATAGGCGCTCGGCTTTTGCAGGCAATAGGCAAGAAGCTGCATTTGATTCATATAACGTGTCCCTCCCAGCGTTTTCGGGATCGGGCGGCGGGCTTACCGTCCGGCCGCGTCCAGTTCGTCGAGCACCCAGTCGTACACCTCGCTGTACACCACGCTGCCGCAGTATTCGCACTTGCCGCTGCGGATGACCTCGACGTTCGCGCCGCAGTGCGGGCATTGGATGGTCTCGGTCGCGCCCGAGGCGTCGGTTTTGGCACCGAGCGTGCGGACGAAGGTGAGCAGGTAGCGCTTTTCGTAGCGCGTTTCGGGGTCGCCCTGAAGCACCTTGCCCGACTCGGTCTCGATGATGTAGTTGTTGAAGGCCGCCTCCAGATAGACGGCGATGCGTTCCTCCTCGCCCGTCACGACGCGGGATACGGCGTAGGAGCGGTTGACCGATATGCGTTCCATCACGTCGGTGCGGCCGAGCCGGATGTATTCCTCCAACTGGGCCTTGTGCTTGTTGAACAGCCGGTTGCTCTCAAACGGACGGATGGACTCCCAGTCGCGTGCCGTCCACGCGTATTGCAGCTTGACGAACACCGTCTCCGCCGCAGACAGGAAGTCGGCCATCGAAAACGCCTCGTCCCCCGCCGCGCGCACCTCCGCTTCGACGGCACCGCTGTTGTCCGTGTACACCGTGTACACCGCGGGCGGCGGCACATGCGCAGACGGGCCGCGGTGCCCGCGGCGTCCGTGCTTCATATTCGAGCGAATGACCAGAAAAACGATCAGCAGCACGATGGGGATGGCCGCGTACGGGCCGACGGAGGAGGAAAACAGCCAGCCGAAGAGGAAGGCAAAATCGCCGTCGCCGGAATCATAACCGTCACCGTAATCGTAGCCGCCGCCGTAATCTCCTCCGCCGTAATCTCCTCCTCCGCCGTCGCCGTAGTCGTTGAAGTTGCCCACGTCCGCGTCCGCGCGCACCGCGCCGATGGCCGCAAAGACGAGCGCGCCCAGCATCAGCGCCGCGAGGAGAATACAAATCGATTTTTTCATCATTCTGACCGCTGCCTTCCGCGGGTCGGCGAAAGGCTCCCTTTCCTGCGAAATGCGGGCAAATCGCCCGGTTCGTATTACAACAATCTGCGCGGCTGCAAACGCCGCGCATCGCGGCGCGCGGCCGGATGCTGCGGTTCGTATGACGTCATCGGCACACTCGGCGCACAGCCGCAGACGCCTTCCTTGCAAAACTTTCCGCGTTTCGGGTAACTCGACCGTAATCGACAGGCCGCTTCGCGTATACTGTTCTGCGAGCTTACGGGCACACGGTAAAATTTTGGAAAGGAAGGGCTTTTTTATGAAAACGCTTTTGTGCGAGCAGGCCGGCCGCGGCAGCCTGCGCTATCTTTTGTTTGAGGACGCGGAGGGCGGCCTGCGCCGCTATTCCGTACTGATCGAGCAGCGCGAATGCGACCGCTCCGAGCTGCTGCGCGACGTCGCCGACAGTCTGCCCGAGGCGCTCGCGCGCGTCGCCGAATACCGGCTCGCCGGCCGGACGCCGCAGGGCAATTCCGTAGGGCGCACCGCCGGCTGAGCTGCCGGCGGGCGCGGACAGGGGCGGAACGGCCCGTCAGCGGGTCCGCGCGATATATGACGGTGCTGCCATAGGCGCCGATATATCCCGCCGTCCGTTCTATTACGGCGCTGCAAGCGCTTTTATGTCCCGTGCGTGAGCCGCATGGGTTCGCGCGTCTGCGCAAGGCGCCGCCGACCGGTCGCTGCGCCGCCCGATGTGATTCCGCAGAACCCGCGCGTCTGCGCGGAAAGAGCCGCGCCGCATACGGTGCGCAGAGCGGGCGCGCGTCGGCTTAGTATGCGTTCCGCCGCGCTATTCGTCCTTCATATTGTCCCCGAAGCGCTTGATTTTCTGCGTGGTCGTCTTTTCAAACGCGCTTTCGCGGATTTTGTACGAGCGGATGCGCTTGTACGACGGCAGCTTCTCGTTGATTTCGGCCACCGCGCGCCTGACCGCCTCGGCGATCTGCTCCTTGGTCGGAACGCTGCCGTGCAGCGAGTCGCGGATGGCGTCGAGGTCGGGAAAAATCTTCGCGCGCACGGTCACGTCCGCGCCCTCGAGCGCGCCCATCACGAGGGATTCGTCGATGACGCCGTTGGCGTTCAGCCGGTATTCCAGTTCCTCGGGGTAAATGTTCTTGCCGTTTTTGGTGATGATGACGTTCTTCTTGCGCCCCGTGATGTAAAGCCAGCCCTCGTCGTCGAAGCGCCCGAGGTCGCCGGTGTAGAACCAGCCGCCGCGCAGCACGGCGTCGGTCGCCGCCGCGTCGTTGTAGTAGCCGAGCATCACGTTCGGGCCGCGCACGGCGATTTCGCCCACGCCCTCCTTGTCCGGGTCGTCGATGCGGATTTCCACGCCCGGAATCGGCAGCCCCACCGCGTCGCTCTTGAGGAAAAAAGTCGTTGTTGCCCGCCACCAGCGGCGCGCATTCGGTCAGCCCGTAGCCCTGCATCGTCCGTATGCCCAGCGCGCAGAGGCAGTCCACCGTGTCCGGCGCGATGGGCGCGGCGCCCACGATGATTTTGGACAGCCGCCCACCGAACGCGTTCTTCACCTTGCGGCGCACGAGCAGGCGCAGCGGCGCGGGCAGCGCGCGCACGGTCTCGGTCAGGCTGAGCGCGGCGGTGCGGGTCTTGTAATGCTCCGGCAGGCCGCCGCGGATCGAATCCTCCAGCTTGTTGACGATTTTTTCCAGCAGCAGCGGCACCGCCACGAGGATGCTGGGGTAGTATTCCGAGATGTTCTTATATACATACCGCAGGCTGTCGGCGTAGGAGATGCACGCGCCCGAATAGAGGATGGTGAGGAAGTCCAGCGTGCACTCGTAGGTGTGGTGCAGCGGCAGGACGGAAAGCACATGCTCGTTCGGCCGGATTTTGACCATCCCCGACACCGAAACGATGTTGGCGCAGATGTTGCCCTGCGACAGACAGACCCCCTTGGCCGAGCCGGTCGTACCCGAGGTGAACAGCAGCACACGCAGCGCGTCCGGGTCGATTTCGAGCGTTCCGAACGCGTCCGCGCCCTTTTCGCGCCGCTCGTTCCCCTCGCGGATCAGGCGGGCGATGCTGACGGTTTCGTCGTCGCTCTTCATCTTCACGACCAGACGGTTCTCGAGCGCGTCGCCGTCCAGCTTGGCCAGCGTCTTGATGTCCCCGATGACGGCTTTGCAGTCGGCTTCGTCTAAAAACAGCCGAATGTCCTCGCCGCAAAGCTCCTTGTCGATGGGCACGACCACGCCCACGATCACCGCTGCCAGATAGGCCAGCGCCCATTCGTAGCTGTTCGCGCCGGTGACGGCGATGCGGCAGCCGGTCAGTCCGCGGGCGGCCAGCGCCTCGGTCAGCGCGCGGCAGTCGGCGAGCAGCCGGTCGTAGCTGACCTCGTACAGCGCTCCCTCGCTGTTTTTCAGTACGAACGCGCGCCTTTTGCCGTACAGACGCGCGCTGCGCAGGACAAGCTCCCGGAGGTCGCGCACCGGCTCGGGGTGGTAGAGCGACTGCAAAAACCGCTCGTAAACCGTTTTGGACACGGATGACCCTTCTTTCTTATAATATAATTCAGCATACCATACATTGTACGCCGCATCAACGGAAATTTGTAACTTTTGCGCGTTTTGCTCTTGACAAACGCAGGAATTGTGATATACTTACTGTACTACAACAACTATTACAGATGCGAAAAGGAGGGAACGCGGCGATGATCGCCATAGATTATACCAGCCGCCAGCCGATCACCGCGCAGATCCGCGACCAGATGGTGCGGCTGATCACCTCGGGCGCGCTCAAGCCGGGGGATTGGCTGCCGTCGGTGCGGCAGCTCGCGACCGACCTGTCGATCAATCCGAACACGATTCAGAAGGCGTACAGCGAGATGGAACTGCGCGGCATCATCGTATCGGTGAAGGGACGCGGCAGCTTCGTGGCGGAGGACCCTTCCAGCGCGCTGAACGCGCTGCGTGAAAAGCTGAAGTCCACGCTGGCGGAGGCCGCGCATTACGGGAAGCTGCTTTCGCTGACCCCCCCCGAGGTGGGCGAACTGCTTGCGCAGCTCTGGGACGGCACGCAGCGCCCTTAACGCAAGAGAAAGGAAACGAACGATATGATTTGTGCATCGAATGTTACGAAATGCTTCGACGGCTTTGCGGCGGTGCGCGACGTCAGCGCCGAAATGCGCGACGGCAGTGTGTTCGGGCTGATCGGCTCGAACGGCGCCGGCAAATCGACGTTTATGCGCATTTTGGCCGGCATCCTGCGTCCCGACGCGGGCGAGGTGACCATCGACGGGCAGCCCGTGTGGGAGAATCCCGCCGTCAAGGCGCGCTGCTTCTTCATCCCCGACGAGTTGTATTTCTTCAAAAACGCGACCCTGCGCACGATGGAGGACTACTACCGCACCGTCTACCCGCGCTTCGACAGCGCCCGCTTCCGTAAGCTGCGCGAGGCGTTCTCGCTGTCCGATAAGCAGAAAATCCAGACCTTTTCCAAGGGGATGAAGCGGCAGAGCGCCATCATCTGCGCGCTGTCGAGCGGCTGCGAGTACCTGTTCTGCGACGAAACCTTCGACGGGCTGGACCCCGTCGCGCGCCAGACGGTCAAAAGCCTGCTCATCCGCGATATGGGCGAGCGCTCGCTCACGCCCATCGTCGCCTCGCACAACCTGCGCGAGCTGGAGGATCTCTGCGACCACGTCGGCCTGCTGCACAAGGGCGGCATCCTGTTCTCGCGCGAGCTGGAGGATATGAAGCTGGGCATCCACAAGGTGCAGTGCGCCTTCTCGAACGAGCATACGAAGGAGGACTTCGCCCCGCTGGAGGTGCTGCGGTTTGAAAAGCGCGGCAACCTCTGCACCCTCACCGTCCGCGGCGACGAGGAAACGATTATGCGCACGGTATACGAAAAGCTGCCGCTGTTCGCGGAGCTGATCCCGCTGACCCTCGAGGAAATCTTTATCAGTGAAACGGAGGTAAAGGGCTATGACCTCAAAAGCCTGCTTTTCTAAGCCTGCCGGCTTTTTCAGGCAGCTCACGGCCAAGCAGCTTTGGCTGTTCGCGCTCTGGAGCGTGTTTCTGCTGTTTTTGTACCCGCTTTCGGGGATGATGGAATTCTCCGACGGCTGGGAATACACCGCCCTTTATGACCTGCAGCGTCAGGTCGACCGCTCGTTCCTGACGCGCACGACAGCGGTGTTGTATATGATGCCGGTGCTGGCGATTGTGTTTTCCTCCTGCTTCGGCTACCTCAACTCGCGCCAAAAGCTGGACTTCTACCATGCGCAGCCGGTCACGCGCACGCGGCTGTTCTTCACCAATTATGCAAGCGGCGCCTTCCATTTCGTCGTCCCTTATATGGTGATGCACACGCTTGCGTTCGTGCTGATGAACTCGGTCACCGGCTTTTATCAGCCCGAGTTGCGGCTGCTGCTGTATCCTATGCTGTACACGCTGGGGATGTTTTTCATCTTCTACTCGCTGATGGTGCTCTTCCGCATGGTCTGCGGCAACACGGTCATCGCCGTGCTGTCCTACGGCTTTATGACCAACCTGCCGGCCATCGCGTATTTCCTGTACCAAGTCTACGTCGGCCGCTGGTCGAACCTGTATATGAGCAGCGCCGCGACCGAAAGCGGCATGCGGCTGACCCCCTACACGCTGCTGGGATCGCCGATGTCTGTCAAGGTCGAGCCGTCGGGGGCGTACGCCTTCGTCACGGACATAGACTGGACGGCGCTGGTCGTCTGGGTCGTCGCGGCGCTGGCCGCGGCTGCGGGCGCGGTGCTGCTGTACAAGGTCCGCCCGTCGGAAAAGGCGGGCAGCGCGGTCGCGGTGCGCGGCGTGCTGCCGGTCATCAAGTATCCGCTGGTCGTGTGCGCGTCGCTGCTGGGCGGCATCTTCTTCGCGGCTTCGACCGGCCACGCCTTCGTTTGGGAGATCATCGGCTATCTGCTGTTCGGCCTGCTGGCGTTTATGTTCGTCAACGTGCTGGAAAAGTTTGACTTCAAGAACGTTCTGCATGGGCTTTGGAAAATCCTTCCCTGCTTCGCTGCCGTCGGCCTGTTCGTCGGCGCCGGCGCGCTCGGCGCGTATCGGAACGACGAAATCCCCGCGCCCGAGCGGGTGGAGCGCGTGCATTTGCAGCACTTCGTGCTGGAGCTCGACGGAAAAACGCAGGTTCAGATCCATTCGGCTTCCGTCGTTTTGGACGACCCGCAGACGATACGGGCGCTTGTCGAGCTTCTCGGCCGGTATGATTTCCACGGGGATGGCAGAGAGATACCCGGCGCCGGAAACGGCGACAACTACTGCCGGATGGACGTGTGGCTGGACACGGGTTTGTTTTCCGACTACAAGCGCATTGTTTTTGTACCCTCGGATTCGGACGTACAGGCGCTTTACCGCCTGCTGACCGAAGGGAACATGCTGGAGGATGCGTTCGCCTATGATTTCAGCGCGGCGGATATGATTTATATCGAATATTCGACGGCGGACGACCTGAAGGACATTTCCTTTGGCCCGCCGTATGCGGACGGACTGCTCGACGCGCTGACCGAAAGCTATCGGGAAAGCTGGCAGATTTCGACGAACAGCGATGTTTATCTTCAGGTCCATACGAACGAAGGCTACATTTTTTCCTGTGACGACAGTTCCGCGCTCTACCGCTGGCTGATAGAAAACGGGTATTTTACGGAGTAAGGCGGGCATTGCGGCTTTCGGGGGGCTTTTCCGACGGGATGGCTTTTTTCGGCGCGCGACCGGCCGCTACCGCGGCCGGTCGCGCGCCGGCGTGTGCTTTTGGGCCTTTGTCCTGTCTTATTCCCCCTTTCGGGACGGCCGCCATCCGCTTTCCGGCGGGTGGAAGTCGGACACGCCGTCCGCTTTTCGGGACGGCCTCCGGGGGCCGACGGTGAAAGCATCGCTTTTTATTCATGCTATGAATCCGCCGTCGGGAATGCCCCGGGGACGGCGGCTTGGCCTGCGCTGGAGACGCCGCGCCGGCGGTGCCGGAGGCCGAAAAGCAGGCATTTCCCCGAATGAAAAGCCTTCTCCCTTGACTTTATCCGAAAAACGGTGTATAATAAACAAACCCCGAAAAGCTTTTGCGGGGTTTGCAAGATCGATAAAAGTTGACGGAGAACATAGAATGAACATAATATACGCCATTGAATCCAGATTGTGGATTGTTTTCACCATCTGCTATTCCTACCAGATTTTCTATATGGTCTATATGCTCCTGTTCAAACGCAGCCTCAGCGAGCGGTTTATCAACCGCGACCCTGTGATGCACAAGATTGCGGTGGTCATCTCCGCCCGCAACGAGTCGGCGGTGATCGGCCAGCTTATCGAGAGCATCCACGCGCAGACCTATCCGGCTGAGCTCATCCGCATCTACGTCTGCGCCGACAACTGCACCGACGACACCGCCGAGGTCGCGCGGGCGGCGGGCGCGACCGTGTTTGAACGGCAGAACCGCAACCTTGTCGGCAAGGGCTACGCGCTGGACTATATGTTCAAAAAAATCCTGTCGTCGGACGACGACAGCGACGCGTTCATCGTCTTTGACGCCGACAACCTCATCGACCGCGAGTATATCACGGAGATGAACAAGACCTTTGGGCTGGGATTCGAGGCCATTACCAGCTACCGCAACTCCAAGAACTACGGTACGAACTGGATCTCGGCCGGCTATTCGCTCTGGTTTCTGCGCGAGGCGAAGTATCTGAACAACGCGCGGCTGGAACTGAACACCTCCTGCGCCATCTCGGGCACGGGCTTCCTGCTCTCCCGAAAGCTGGTGGAGGAGAACGGCGGGTGGAAGCACCATCTGCTGACCGAGGACGTGGAGTTTTCGGTCGATTCGGTCATTCAGGGCAAGAAAATCGGATACTGCTCCACCGCTATGCTCTACGACGAGCAGCCCATCACCTTCCGCCAGTCGTGGCGGCAGCGGATGCGCTGGGCGAAGGGCTTCTATCAGGTACTCGGCAAATACGGGCTGAAGCTGGTCAAGGGGACGTTTCTCAAGCTGTCGTTCGGCTGCTTTGACCTGCTGATGACGATTTTCCCCGCGATCTTCATCACGCTTCTGAGCGTAATCTGCAACGTGTCGCGCTTTATCCATTCGATTTTTGTCGCGCGCGACGGGCACGAGGTGCTGATGTCGGTCATCTCGCTGCTGGGCTATATCGCGATGGTATACGGCTTTCTGCTGGTCGTCGGCCTGATCACCACGCTGACCGAGTGGGACAACATCCACACCACGACGGGCAAGAAGATTTTGTATGTGTTCACGTTCCCGCTGTTTATGCTCACCTATATCCCCATCGCCATCGCCGCGATTTTCCGCAGGGTGGAATGGGCGCCCATTGAGCATACCGTCACGACAACTATTGACAATGTAAAGGACGTTAAAAAAGAATAGCGTCGCTATTGCAGAGCGCGCCCCGCGGCGGAACGCCGCGGGGCGCGCTCTGCCTGTCAATGCCGTCTTTTCCCGAAAATCCTGTAAAAAGGCTTGAGCGAGTGGAAAGCCCTTGCCAGCCTTCGTGGAAGATGAAAGCGTTTCCCCAAAAGTAAGCAGGAGGAGCGGGACCCCTCGTCGGGGGCGGCGGATCGAAGGAGCAAAGCGTTTTGCAAGCCTCGGAATTCGCCTGCTTGTCTTTCGGCAGTATGAGCAAATACGCGTCCGCGGCAAAATGCCGCGGGCGCGTATTTGCCCGAAAGGGCGGGAAGTCGCTTTGCGGGCGCTTTCATCCGGCGGGGAGAGCGGACACTGTGCTGTGGCATAGCAGGGGAGTATGCTGCCTCCTTTTCTGCCGCGTTTGCAGAAACGCCGGCCGCCAAAGGATACAAAAGCAGCCGCGGGGGCGCGCGCCGTTCCGGCGCG
>ERZ827512.2706-NODE-2706-length-13593-cov-63.536416_pt1 | contig 13593 bp, 20 predicted proteins | sample MGYA00519916_ERZ827512 | MGnify/ENA primary metagenome ERZ827512 (study PRJEB31778, sample SAMEA3449335) | human gut metagenome | biome: human gut; feature: human-associated habitat; material: faeces | place: United Kingdom | collected 2010/2012 ... | reverse complement strand
GATGGTTTCACCACAAACTCTCCGCTTGTTTTTACGGCGGCTTTTACGCAAGTCATACGAGATGGACTACTTGGTTTTCACATCCATATATGACGAAAAAAACGTCTGATTTGCCCTTAAATGCAAAAAAACACCCCTACTTTCGTTTTGAAAGCAGGGGCTTTTTTGCGCCAGTATCAGTTTTTAGTTTGACTGTTTTCTTACTATTTTACCGTCAAACAATTCTTTGAGCCGTTGTGTCTGTTAATCATCGGCAATCACCGCCGCTCGGATACCACGGCATTTGTCAGGACTATTCCTGAAACCTTTAAGGGTTTGGGATTCTCCCAACAATTTGCCTTTTGTCCCCAAAAGGTGATGCTTGTCCAGATGAAATAGGCTTTAACAGTAAACTAAAAATTAGTCGTTGTCATTTAAAACCACTTCTATCCCTAATAATTCTCGCTTAAGTGTTGGAAGTTTTTGGCAAAATTTTTCCAGTAATCCTATCTCCGTATTGAGATAAAAGCAACAGTTGTGACTACTGTAATTCCCACCATCATCCAATTCCATATATACTTCTATCAAAATATGTCCCAACTTATCTTTGTGTATAAATTCAAATGTTATGCATGCGGTGGAATCATCTCCTTTTTTACCATTTTCCCAAAAAAATTCTTTTGTTTTACCTTTAATAAAATCATTTAAGCCATTAAATAATGTATCAATGCTATCATCTGATATATATATATCATTTGTAGCTACAACATGACTAGACGCACAGGTGATTTTAACCTGATAGCAAAAACTATCCTGCCAAATCTTTTCTATTAAAATATAATCCGTCATTTGCTCCTCCATATTTATTTAAATTTAAAATCATCAAATATTTTTAATATCTGGTTATAAACATAATGAATATTGATATTGCCTTGTGATGTAGGAACAATTTGCTGCATCTTAACCCACCCTTCAGAAGCTGGCCAACGGGGATCGTTCATAGCTATATCCAGTCGATGACCCGCTAACGGATTTGACTTTACTTGTTCCATTGCAAGTTGTTCTCTTAAATTAACCGGTTGTGTTCTACCTGTTGAACCTCGTGATATTGGTTGATTTGTTTTGGGCGAAGTTGAAGAACCATTTGTAGATACATACGTACTTCCCCCACCTAAAATAGCACCGCCTGCGGTTGCCGCAACAGTTCCCCCATTGCCCTTTGAATTAAACTCTTTTACTGATCTGGATGTAGAAGCAGCCGTTGCTACCGCCATTCCGTAAACTGTTGCTGATCCAATAAATGCTCCGGCGGCTATAGTAGACGCTGTTGTTGCAGCGGCCATTCCGCTTCCAACGGCTGCAACTGCACCTGCTGCTGCCGCAAATCCTCCCGCAGTGACAACTGTTGCTACCGCACATGCCGCAACAATTGCCGCGCCAAGCGCCCAATGCCACCACGCTTCGCCGGTAGGGTCAATTCTGTTCACAGGGTTGTTTCCACAATAGGCAAACAGGTTTAGTCCAATTAAATCACTGCCCGTAGTAAGCTGTCCGTCCGCATTCAAGAACCTGCCGACTTCAGGAGAGTAATAGCGTGATTTGAGGTGTCAATAACCCATCTCGCTGTCGTAATAGTAGCTTCTGTACCGCAGAGGGTTCGTTTGAGCCAAGGCGGTGTATTATAAAATAAATATGTTTCACACGGCTTTCAACACACAGAACCGTTCTCTGTATTATTATCTGCCAACAATTTAACGTCTTGCTCGTAATCGGTGTCAACGGAAATGGTTTCAACCATTTCCAAATCAATTACGGTAACACCGCTGTATTTACCGTATTCATTTACGGTTTCAAGCTCAATTTGGGTGTCGGAAAAGCTTTTCAAAAAACCGGTTACGCTGTTCTCTTCATCCTCCAACGAAACCAAAAGTTTGCTGTTTTCAGCAAATTTCAGCAATGAGAAGAGAATACTTTCTTCATCAGGTTCAAATTGCGGGTGACTTTGATGTTTTAATTTATACAGCGTTCCGATTTTATTTTCATACTCTCCGTCATAATCGACACGATAAACATTGCTTGCATATTCATATACAAATCCGTCGTATTCGCCTCGTGTGTTAATGTGGGCTATCAGCACCTCGTCATCATTACAGGCGGTAATATATCCCGTCAGATGATGGCATGTGTCCTCTTTATCGAGGTATACGTTTGCAACCTTTCGCTTGTCTCGACAAAATTTTATGCTGTTTATAATATCCATATTATTTTACCTCCTTCTTTTCCAAGACGGTTTCATCTTTTTCTTTTCACTTTGACGCCCCGGTCTTGGTCTTGTATGTTTGTCATTAGTTTTTTTCTTTGAACCATTTTTAGTAGTCCTGTGTCCGGCAGACTGTGAACCATTTTTAGTAGTTTTTTTCCCAGATGTTTTATCGTAAACTATTTTTATTGCTAATACAATAGTTACAACAGCCATTCCAACAAGTACTACTTGACCAATAATATTCCATGCATTTGCCCCGGCAAACGCCCATACATATAAACCATAACCTCCTGCTATAGCTATTGCGCTATTTCCATCATAATCAACCATATTTACAGGATTATTAAGGCAATATGCAAATAAATTATTCTCAAGAACATTATTTTGGTCTTCATCAAGTACATCAACACTATCAGCATTTATAAACCTGCATAATTCAGGTTTGTAGTACCTTGATTTGAGGTGGTAATAGCCCATCTCGGATGGGTTCTGTTATGTACCGGCAAGCACCGCCGCTCGAATACCACGGCACTTTTTAAAGTACTTGAAAGCGTTTGATAAATTAGAATCCGTTTAGCTTAGATATTAGACATATTAAAAAACTTATATCTTAATATGTTTATTTAACTATATATGAGCCTAACTCCTTTCTGCAAACAAAAACGTCCACTATGTTGCTTTATATTTTATATATTATTTAAGTATTCCGAGCTGTTATTAATATCACCTGTCACATTAAAGCATAATTTTTCATTTTCCATATAAGTTGAAATCGTGTATTCGTGCTCCAATCCGGTATAAGTCAAGCTATAATTACTGATGTCTTTAATATAAACTGTAGTTGTGCTTGATATGTTGCCGTTGGCAAAATTAAATTTGTGATTTTCAGAATCCGACACACTATCAGGAGCAACACTGCCAAAAATAGTCAAATAATAATCGTTAGTATCTTTTAGGTGGTAAAAGCTTACACTAACCCCTGAACCTGAACAATAGTAAATACGTTGGTTCTTTTTAGGAAATCCGACTATATATTTTCCGTCCTTTTTCAAAATCACTGCAGACCTAAACCTATTGGGAGAGGATTTCTGCCTGAATGAAACAAATGCCGAATCCTGACCGTATTCTATAAAATCGATATTTCCAGAATACATATAATCAAATACCTCTTCAACATTATCGTATTTATGTATTTGTTCAATCGGAAAAACAACAGAAAGCTGATATAAAACCGCAACCATAACAAGTACAATAGCAACAATGCGTTTTCTATTTTTAGTACGTTTTGTAAAAAGCAATGCAAGCAAAACAGCAATACACGCTATAACAAGTCTTATTATATAAAACATAATGACATCTCTTTCTTAATAATTTGGTTGTGGCTGCAATTGAGGATAACCAATATATTCAGGAATATTTGTTATCCCAACCAATGCACCTACAGCTACAATTGGCCAAATCATACTTATATTACAGTAAATATAATCAGTATTTTCAATTTGGTTATCTGCGCTCCAAGATATCCCTGTAGTTGAAGCCTCAATACCAACTTGCATTCTCGATAAATCCATTTTAATTCCTTTAGAACTATAGAAATTGTCAGAAAAATATGTGCTTTTTGAAAATCCTATGTTATCGAGTCCTAAACTTAAATCATAATATTGGTTTTTAAAGTTTATTTTTACACCACACGAAGAGGCAAAAATGAAATCGCCTCGAACTTGTCCGTAAGTCATAATAGGTTTAGATTTTGAGAAAGGCTTTTTTTGAGTGCTTGTACGGTTACCAACAGTCATAGAAGCCGGTATTAAATTAGAAATATCTACAGCTGGTGTGGAATCCTCAACAAAAACACTTGTTTTCTCGTTTCCAAATGTATTACCTACAAAATTCTTAAATGCGTTCAACCTTTTTGAAAACCATTTCTTTACATCTTCTCAAGCATTACCGTTACCGTCTCTCCTATTTACAGGATTGTTGCCACAATATGCAAACATATTTTTGTCTAACAATCCCTGTCCGGTTTGCGCATAGTCGTCCGCATTCAAGAACCTGCCGACTTCGGGAGAATAATAGCGTGATTTGAGGTGGTAATAGCCCGTCTCGGCTGGATTCTGCTATGTACCGGCAAGCAGCGCCGCTCGAATACCACGGCACTTGTCAGGAATTCCTTGAAACCTTTAAGGGATTGGGATTATCCTAGTAGAATGTTAAAAATTTGTCGTTAATATTTCAATGAAATACTTATCCACCTCCTGACTTTCATCAAAATATTCTGATATATGTTCTCTGACTCTTTTCCGTTTCCTTTCAATTTCTTTATCAGAACGGTTATCCAACGCAAATAGTAGTTGTGCAAACATGTTCCCATTTTTGCTTGCTTTTTCAATTTGAATTTTCCCTTGTTGTTCTATTGCAGTATACTCCACTCCGGAATTGAGAAACAAATCCGGTCTAACTTCCATCATATATCCAAATAGCCATTGGCAGTTCTCATTAGCAGAAAATGCAGAATTGAAATACTTGAAACAATGACACAACATATCGGTCAATGTGTCATATACGCTTTTTTTCAATGAAAGTACCGGTCCATCTAAAGTCAAGGTATACCAAGTGTTAACCGATAGTTTCAAAAACAGCGAAACATTTTTTCTATCTGCTGTCAGCTTTTCGTGCGAATACCGGACACAATCAATCCATTTTCCCTCAAGCTCAAGCTTTCGAGTATATTCATCGCTGTATAAAATCATATTATCACCTTGTTTTCACCCATGCATCAGATATTTTAATTACACCGCCAATAACTGCACCAACCAAACCACATCCAACAACGTACCTCCAACGCGGCCCTTTTGGAATATTGCTTTTTACAGCCTTGTTATAGCCGTAGCCACCTTCTGCAACGCCACCAATCAATGCGCCGTAGTAATAGTTTGCAACTACGGTGCCATTTTTATCGGCTATTGCGACTATATCGTTTTGTACATTCTACATATAAGCACAAATGTTGTTAAACATCTCCGTTAGTTGGCATTGGCGGTTACGTGCTAACTTTGTACTACTTTTAACTTGCCGACGGAATGATATAGGCTTTTGAAGCCGGACTATACGTGTAAATGGATGTTACATACAACCATTTGTTTTGCTGTAAATCATATTCCAAAAGAACAGCATATGCACCGCCTAAATCATCTGTGCATTCACCGAACGCATAGATTTTTCCGTTAATATACTGAATGGCATTGTCAACGAAAAAATCGTTTATGAAGTTACAACCGGTAACACGGATTTTTCTGTCTTTAAAAGAATAAACGGTTGAAACTCCGGTGCTTTCTTGGCTTATGTCATAAAATGAAAACGTCTTTTCCCATTGCGGAGTATGAATCTTTATGGCATTATCGCCGGCATACTCGCCGTATATTTCCTGTACGGGAAATTCAAAATCGTCATAACCGTATTCTTTTGCCGAACCCGATTTTAAATCGTATTCCCAAACAGAAGCATAGTCGTTGAGTACAATTTTACCGTCAAAATAATATCCGTTTCGCTTGCTGTATTCTGCTAAATTCATAAAATCGTCATACGCTGCGGCAGGATTTTCAAACACAAAATGAGTCTGAATAATATGCGTCTTTAAATCTACGGAAGATATACACCACTGCTTATTTGTTTTATCCGACTCGGAACATATAAAATAAGCTCTGTTATCGTAAATACAAAGTGTATCATAATAAGTTTTATGCTTCTTTTCACACAAATCAAAAAGCGAAATTACTTTTTTGCCCTTATATATATTGCCGTATGCTTCAACATAAGGAATATCCTCGCTTTCGCAAGATATAGCGGTAATTTCCTTGTTAAAAGACTTAACGGGACGCGTTGCCGCGTTTGCAATATACGGAATGGATACATAGAATAATACGGCGAGAACCAAAACACCCAATATAATCAGCAGTGCATAAGCTCTTTTCTTGTTCATAATTACTCACTTCCTAAAATTTCCAATACTTTTGTTGAAATATACACATAAGGTCTACAATCACCTGTATATTCAATGTCAGCATCTGCTGTTGATTTGCGTTTAAGATGTAATTCATAGGCAATATTATGAAATAGCCATTCTGATGACATATTGAACATTCTTTATGTAGTAATATTCTTCGCCGTTATAGTTAAAACAGAAAGCGTCGCCTTTGTGATACCACAAAGGCAAAACTTGTCAGGAGTGCTCCTGAAACCTTTAAGGGCTTGGGATTATCCCAGTAGTTGCCTTTTGCCCCAAAAAGGTGTTATTTGCCGGCGCTGTGCATAATGTTAGTCAAAACATAGTTTCTTTAACCTCTTGAACACCTCCTGAGGTATGACTAAAGATTTATTCATACAAATCAGCAAGGCATTTTCATCTAAAGCAATGGATATAAACACATCGGTAATTCCAGTAATTACCAATTCTTCAAAAGGTTGCTGTAAACATACGTTACCTGCAGGTTCAAGTAAATTGAGCATAAATATATTTTCTGGATTTACTTTAATTGCTTTATCCAAAAAAACTTCAAATAAATGGCATGGCACAACCACAGACATCTCTATATTACCACTTGAATGGTGACGTATAAAGTATTTCAATCCTTGAACCTTTACAAATTCTAATAACGAACTTCCTTCTTTTACAGAATCAATCGTCACTTCAGTCCATTTGAAGTCAAATATAGTTGAGATTTTTGCTATATTATTGAAGTTACATCTAATACCTGAAATACATATTTCCGCTGGATTAAATAAAAGGTTTTTTGTAAATTTAATCACGCATAACACCTCCCCACAAGCCTGCGCCAAACACGCCGATTGGTAGATGATAATTTGCAGTCTTTGTCAGCTGGATATTCAGCTCTGAAACTGTCATTTTATGTTTTTCTGCTTGATTATTTCAGCATTATATACTGCCCAATAACTCTTTGTTCCGTTTGACTGTGATAAAAACTTCGCTATTTGTTGTTACAACAAGCAAGATACATATCAATCACGTAATGCTCAAATTTTTCGTTGTATTTGCTTGTTTCCCACCCAACCGGGATATAATTCAGCCAATAATCATGGCCACGGAAAGGAATTAAATCGTTTCCGGGAAGATTTCCGAGGAACATAAGATTGTCTTTCGGAATAGTCTTGTCAGATTCCGAAATCAGTAAAATTCCATCAGGCGATTCTTCAGGGGATAAATCCAAGTCATATGAGGTTGGAAGTATACCAAAGCTTGACAATTCATCTAAAGACGGAACATTGTCGCCAACCCATTTATAAACCTGAACAACAGGAACAATGTGTCCGGGCCACCAAGAATACTCTGATACTTTCCTGAAAACAGTATATTTCTCATAGAAGCCTTTTTCTTTGCTGTAATTGCCGGAAAAACGGTATGCATAAACATCTCCAAGATGCCATTTGCACCGGTAAAGTCTATATTTGTACACCTTTTTTTCAGGGGGTTGAGGGGACTCAAGTTTTTCTTTCAGCGTATCAAGGGTTTTTATCCACGAAGTCAGCTGCCTTTCATCGGACTCTTTCCATCGCTGCAATTCTTTGTCTTGTGAAAGAAAATACAACGCTTTTTCTTTTACCTTTGGAAGCAGTCTTCCGTAATTCCATTGCGTGTCTGCTAAGGCAAACCAAAATAACGGTTCTTCCTCAACATCTCCCATAATATCACGGTTGCTGTTAATCAGTTCTTGTGTTGCCTCATCGTTTGTTTTCCCGCGCTTTAGTTTGTCTATATAATCGCCGCGAATATCGCAAGCAGAATCATTTGAATACAGGCCAGTGCCCCAAGTACCCATTTTATCACCGCCCCATCAAATTTAATAACTCATCTTCTGCAACACCTTCAAAGATGCTAATAACATTATCAATTCTACCTGTAAAACCAGCAACATTTCCCACTGCAATTTCTCTTCTAGCATTGAGTAAATTATCAAGTGTATATGCAGAAATTAGAATCTGCTCCATTGCACGAGCTTCCGTTTTTGTTAATCCAGTAAACTTCACCTCTAATGGCTGCAAATTTGCTTTCCTTGTGTCTCTTGTGTGTTCCTTTTGTCCCCAAAAGGCGATGCTTGCTGGTATAATTCATCTGAATTTTTGTAATAACATTTTTGCAGAAAAACATATTGTCGGATCGTCTGAACCAGCAATTATTTTTTCCAATGTAAGAATGGATTGCTCAACTAAGACCTCTGAATTTAAGCAGAAAGAAGCGGCGTTGACTTTTACTCTATCATCTTCGTGATTAAGCAACGCATGTAATGCGTCGTCACCGATGTTTTTCATCATTTCGTCTTGCAACTTGTTAAGTTTTTTATAAGCTGCATTATGTTTTTTTACTTTTAGTTTATTTTCATAGTCGTTTTTAGTACACTGTTGTAGCGATAACTCCACAAACAAATTATAATAATCTTTCATATACACCTTACATAAACATTTTGATAACATTAATTTCAAATTCATATTGCGCGTTAAAGCTTTGTCCGGCAAGCATCGCCGCTCGAATACCACGGCACTTGTCAGGAGTACTGCCTAAATCTTTAGAAACTCGGAATTATCCCAGCAGTTGCCTTTTGCCCCAAAAGGCGTTGCTTGCGGGCATATGTTATTTGCGATATTGAATCAATATAGATTCCACAAGTATTGCAAGTCGATAGTACACCACTAATTCATCTTTTTCCATTCCTGTTGATTGATTTATCAATTCTGAAAAAGCAGCTTTTTCGGTTTTAGAAATAATTTCACTCGATGGGAGTTCAATGAATTTTGCTCGATGTATCAATTGAGAGCAATACCCCCCTACAACAGAATCAATAGCAATAAGTTCTGGAGAATATCTACGAATCACCATAGGAATTCTTGAGTTTATAAACGCTTTCAAAATGTACTCGTGTTGTTTGTTTTTCATTAGTTTCACCTATACCAAAACGTTAAAATTTTACCAGTCGATGTAACCATTCCGCCCTGTCCGGTCAAATAAGTAAAATTCCAAGATGCATTTCCATATTTGTAGTTGTAGGTATACTTCAATACCGAAGAATTCGATTGGCAAAGCTTACTGCATCTCGTGTATATTCGAGCACATTATTTCCCTTTGTCAATCCTTCGCTTACTACGTGCTTATTGTAGTGGTATTTCATTGATTGATACCCTGATTTAAAGGTGCTCGCTGCTTGTGAGACATTTACCGCACTACCGGCAGCGCCGTTGTGATACCGCAAAGGCAAAACATGTCAGGAGTGCTCCTGAAACCTTTAAGGGCTTGGAATTATCCCAGCAGTTGCCTTTTGTCCCAAAAAGAAGATGCTTGCTGGTATAAACTCTTTACTCTTTAGGATTGCCTTTACTGTTTGTGCAGAAGCAAACGCAAGTTGCTTTCCCAAACCTCATCCCTACACTTTTTTGCTTTTTTAATGCAAACATTTATTGCATTACAGAGAGAATTTTCATCTGAGTATTTTTGCAACCTATTTAAGATGCAAAAAGCCCCCGGCCAATTCATGTCTTGCAACCATTCTAACATTTCAGGTAAGTGAGGCTTGATTTCTTCGTCGCTTCTTTCCGAAATGATAACAGCACAATTTTCCCATACATTTTTATTATGCTTTGGTGTTAACGGTTGTATAAATGGAATAATTGTTTCCGTATTTCTTGCTAAGGATATTCCTTTGGATTGAATTTCAGAGGGCATATGCCAATCGAGCATATCCAGAATTTCTGTAATATCTACCATTTTAATAGCCTCCATCCCATTTAACGACAACCGATTTAACCGCTTGTGTCCAAATCGAACCGAAACCTGCATTTATCCAATCTTCCATTGTTGCACCTACAGTTAACAGTGCAACGCCCGCGGCAGCAACAATATCCCCAAACGGCGATGCTTGCGGGTATGGTGTATGCTCATTCGCCCTTATACGTCAGAATGATAGAACGCCTTATCCCCCATATGATTCTCAATAGAACGCCATCTAAACCCTGAAGCACAAATCAAAGTACCCGCATAATCATCTAAATCAGATTCTGACACATTACCACAGTCACACCAGTAAAAGTTTCCGTCTTTCATAATCATTGTAGAATCTAATATTTCGCAGGTATAACTTTCATCAACTGGAAAAAGATTCAAGTGTTTTAAACCTTGAAATTCCATCTCTATCATAGAGTCATTTTCGTATTGTCGTTGAATTACAACTCGCAAAACCCTACGAACATTCAATGGATGCATTGAAAGGTTTTCACTAACATATGCTCCACTTATATAACTTATCTCTTTTATACAACTATCGTGAAAATGGCATACACTCTCCATAAACTTCAATATTTCGTCGTTGGTGTGAATTGTCTCCCACATAAATGTTTCCTTTCTCAAACTATGGCTTTTGCAATACTATTTCAGTACCGTTTACAATTAAGCTGTATGACGAATCAAAGTTGGGAATATGAGCATAGTAAGTAGTATACGTCTGTCCGAGAGAATCTTCGCCACTTATAAGAGGTTCAAATTCGCTACTGTACTTATCGGAAATAATCAAGTCTTTGTCGGTTTTATTAAGGATAGTTATAAAATAATCTTTTGTGCCTTTGCTTTGGTAAACATCTAAAAAACAGAAATCATAATTTTGTACAATTATTCTTTTGGCATTGATATTTTTACTTACTTTCCATCCGTCGGCGGTTTTGGGTATAAATGCATACGTTACCTTGTATTTGTCTTTTTGACTGCCGACAACAAAATCGCAATCGTCTCCTTCTACAACAAGTTTCATGTCAGATTTGCCGTAAACATAATGATAAGCCGAGTCGAGAGATTTAAATGTAATAAAACTGTTTTCAAACGGTATAAACGATAAAACCGTCGGCAGTATTCCCGACAAACATAAAAAAACAATATACAGGGCTTTTTTATGAACGGTTTTTGACCTTTTTATCAACACTAAAGAACATATTAAAAATATACATCCGATTAGCAGTCTGATAAAGCTATACATTTTTATAATACCTCTCGATTAGTATATATGCGAATTGGTGTTTTTTGTGCCTGTATCAGTTTTTAGTTTGACTGTTTCCTCACTATTTTACCGTCAAACAGTTCTTTGAACTGCTCGATTGTGCGATATAGTTTATAAATTATTAAACTTGCTTTCTGCCGTTTTAAATACATCGTTGCTTTTAAGAAAAATACATATAAGCAATAATTCTATAAAAACAGACACGACAAATAATAATTTAACTGTAAATTCTTTGGCAGAAGTTTCATATAAAACATTTTTGTTTTTATCAATAATTTTATATCGCCCGAAATTATTTTTTAAAAAATATTCATTGTCAGATGTCACGAAATGTTTTTTTGACTTCTCTATATCGGTATATGTTTTTGAATTAACGTCTTCACTTTTTTTAATTACATTACCTTTCAAATCAATTTCATACACGAATTCTGCCGTAGATAATACAATGGTATCATCGATTACAGTAAAAGCATATGACCGCGAAGTTTGAGGATTTATCTCAAAAATCTTCTCTGTTCCGCTATAAACCTCTATTGCATTATCTCTTCCTACGTATAATAATTTTTGACTGTCAAGGGCAAATCCGCAAAAAGGAAAAGTGTGAAAAGCGCCAAGAAAAACTGAAAGAACAGTTAGGAAACCAAATAATACGAAGCAAAAAATAAGTTTAGTATTCTTCACATTCATCACCATTCCATTATCCTATTGTAAATATTATTCATTTCATCGTAAATATTAAATCCATACACCCACGAATAACCCATCTCTCCATGTATTTCTGCCGGAATGCATGAAACTCCAAAACCGGTAGAAATAGTTGTCCCTTGATAAACATATTAGTTGTTGAATCGGGAAAGACTACATATTCCAGTTCTAAAGATGCTCCTATATCTATACTACCACCAATTTGTGCCTAAGTCCCTTTTTGATGATAAATTGTCGGGGCGTTAGTTTTGCTTTTATATATAGAAAGTGAGGCAGATGGTGTTCCTCCTCCGGTATTAGCCGATACAATTCCTTTCCTATCTCTCATCACACAGAACCGCCCCCATGTTAATTTTTCTGTTATTTTATTCGTTAAGGGTGATCAACGACATTAGCATAATCGCTATAAACAATAACATTTGCGTAATATAATGCTTGGCGTTCGTAATAATTATTCAAAATATCATCCGCATAACACCATTCATCATGATGTTTTATCCATTGAAAATAATGAGTTAATTCATGAGTTATTGATACAAGAATTACAGCTAATGCATCATCTTTGTCACTCTTATTTAGCAAATCATAATAGTCGCCAACAGCAACTCTGATAAAAGGTTCGTTATTTATATCAAATGGGCCAAAAAAAGAAGCACTGGCTTTCTCTCCGGCACAGCTTATAATTTCACAACTGGATTTTAAATATATTGGCACTCGAATTGGAAAGTAGTATTGCGTACGTAGCCAATTAACATATTGCTTACATGCACGTTTCACTTCAGGGTCTACATTCTTATCAAATTTCAGTCGAATTCCGGGTCTTGATTTTTCGCAAATATATTCATTCCAATTATTTGACGTCCATAATTTTCTCATTATTTATCAAACTTCTTCCTATAACCTTTTTTACTAGGGCTGTGTGGTCTTGGTTGTTTTCTTTGCTTTTTACCGAACCTTTTTTCCAACCTGTTCATTCTTGTTCCTTTTTTCAAGTCCCTCTCGTACTTGTTTTTTTAATTCAGGTCTACCAGTTCCTCTTTTGCTTTTAGCATACACAACTAAAATTTGTACAACCGCAATGGTAGCAATCGCTATGATAATAGCCGCAGATACTTGCCATCCAAAAAGCAATCCAGTTGTCAATATTCCTAAAGTGGCAGTGCTACGTATAGCATTTGACATCTTTCCATCATCGACCATATTTACAGGATTATTAAGGCAATATGCAAATAAATTATTCTCAAGAACATTATTTTGGTCTTCATCAAGTACATCAACACTATCAGCATTTATAAACCTGCACAATTCAGGGTTGTAGTACCTTGATTTGAGATGATAATAACCCGTTCGCTGCCGTAATAGTAGCTTCTGTACCGCAGAGGGTTCGTTTGAGCCAAGGCGGTGTTGTCGGTTATTTGAGTTACGTTACTTACTCTGGTTAATAAAGATGTTACGTATCAGCACAAATATAGTTAAGATATATCTAAAATGTCCCGACACGTAACAAAACCGCCGAGAGTTGTAAAGAGCAAATTAAAAAGTGTTTATGGCAATTTAATTCTGTCACGGGTGCTCTCTGGTTGTGGCGTACTCATC
>ERZ827512.2702-NODE-2702-length-13622-cov-3.110562_pt1 | contig 13622 bp, 10 predicted proteins | sample MGYA00519916_ERZ827512 | MGnify/ENA primary metagenome ERZ827512 (study PRJEB31778, sample SAMEA3449335) | human gut metagenome | biome: human gut; feature: human-associated habitat; material: faeces | place: United Kingdom | collected 2010/2012 ... | reverse complement strand
CGATCACTTTCAGACCGTCACTCACGGTATTCAATTTAGAGACCGAGCCTTCGGGACGGTCGCGGTATTCCACGGGGATATTCACGATACGCCACCGCCGGTCGACGGCATGGATCGATAATTCGGTCTCAATCTGGAAGCCTTCGGACAGGACAGGGAAGGTCTTGACGAATGGCCTGGACATGGCACGGTATCCGGTCATGACATCCTCGAAACCGTAACCGTATATCCATTTGATCATAGCACGTACGAGGTCGTTACCGAAACCGTGGAAGATGCGTCCGTTCTGCTGCGCATAGGTGCCGTTGGATAGACGGTCGCCCACGACCATATCGGCCTGTTTAGCAAGAATCGGCTCGCATAGGGCTTTAGCCGCCTCGGCCGGATAGGTATCGTCGCCGTCGACCATGAGGTAGCAGTCGGCATCGATATCACGGAACATCTGTCGGCAGACGTTTCCCTTGCCTTGGCGGGGTTCGAGTCTGACGACAGCGCCTCGCGAGCGGGCGATGGCGGCGGTGCCGTCGGTCGAGTTGTTGTCGTAAACGTAGACAGACGCCTCGGGTAGCTCGCGGCGGAAGTCATCGATTACCTTGCCGATGGTAAGAGCCTCGTTGTAGCACGGTATGATTACGGCGATTTTGTCTCGACTCAATGCGGACTTCCTTTCATTACAAACCTCATTAAAAGACTAACGTTGTAAGTGTGACAACGCAATTATGCGATATCGCATTACCTATTATGCTATCATAGTATCATCCAACCACCTCAAATAGAAAGTCTCCACCATGCAAGTTCTGACTTCCGCGTTCTGCCGCGAGCTTTTCACGTCACTCGGCTTCGCTTACGACGATATACGTCACTGCGATCTCGATGCCCTCCAGGGCTATATTGCCATCGAGTGTGCCAGGTCTCACCGCGCCGGAATGACCCCGCACTTCATGACGCCGCGTCGGAAGTCTGACAGCCTTTGCTGCAAAATGAAGCCGGAAGGCGGTCTCGAGAAGGCATATATAAAGATCGATTGTCTTGATCAGTGGAACGGTCGGGAGGCGATAAGCTTCAACGCTGACGGCTTCATAGGCTTCTGCGGCTGGGCTGACACACAGAACAGTCAACCGTTCCTCAATGCTTTTCGACGTTGGTTGACTGAGTACATGTTAGACCGTTCACGCTAATTTCAAGTGCCTTATTATGGGATAGTAGTATTGTGGTAGAATAGTTTTCGATGATAAAACAAATCCGGCTGATAGGAGTTGCAATGGGCAAAAAGAAAGTGACCGATAAAGAAATCCGTTCGATTGAGTTTGCACTTGATAGCGTGTTTCCCGGTGCATCGGGAGAGGCTGCAAAACAAGCTTTTCATTCTTTGGTTGAACAGGCCGAAAAAGCCGGGAAGCTCCAAAACGATTTGAACTCACTGCGCCACGAGTTCAATATGCTTAAAGGCGAACATAAAAAGGTATCCCATCGTTTCAGGAATTTCCGAAAGCTTTGCCATGCGATGGCACGTAAGGAGATTGTCGATGCGGACGGGGAGCCTATCTTGTTCGGCGACATTCTGTATGGTGAGGATGGGCGTGCATGGACTGTTCTCGCGCCGAGTGCCAAACGTTGGCTTTTTGTCAGCGGGACGAATGTAGATGGCGAACCGGTCAAACAGCTTGTCATGACGAGATGGTTGACTCGTACACCTCAGAAGGCAGAAGAGAAGTAATGCGATCTCAAACTGATAGGTCTAAAGAGTCGTCTTTTCCGGGCGACTCTTTTTTAAGATCGATAACCGGTGAGCTGTAGACTGGTTAAAGGGGAAGGTCTTGACGAATGGCAAAGTTAATCATCGGTCAAAATGACCTAGCGACAGTCGACCCGGATTTGGCAGCGGAGTGGCATCCGACGAAAAATAACTGCCTTCGACCGACGCAGGTGACTGCCGGATCTAACCGAAAGGTCTGGTGGAAAGGGGCCTGCGGTCATGAGTGGGAGGCGGTAATCGGAAATAGGAGCAGGGGAATTGGATGTCCCCATTGTTCAAAGATGCATGTCGTCGAGGGCGTTAACGACCTCGTCACGGTGAATCCAAGTCTGGCCGCCGAATGGCATCCCACGAAGAACGGTAGGCTGCGCCCGATGCAGATTGCCGGGAAATCCAACAAGAAGGCGTGGTGGCTGGGAAAGTGCGGTCACGAGTGGGAGGCCGCCATATATTCAAGGACGGCAGGGAAAGGCTGTCCCTATTGCCATGGCAAAAAGAAAAGGTAGTGCAAAATGTTGAAAGCGGCGACCGGTACCAATGATTTGGGGATGCATATTGACATCAGACCTATTTCAAAGGTCCTTCTCTCGAAAGACGAAACCGTTGGATTGGTAGAATAAATCAAGAAACGCGGAGTGCGCCTATCGGCTTGCCAAAGCCGGCGCCCTATATGGGCAGATACGCATTGAGGATCGCGCCTCGCAACTTGAGCCGTCCTTGCAGGGGCGGCTCAAGTCATTTAAAGGGTCAGATTAACGACTCGGGATGATATGCGCGGTTGCCAAACTCTGGATTTATCGTAACAGCCGTAATGCAAAAAAGACCCCGGATTAAACTCCGAGGTCTTTCTTTTTACCGGTAAATTCTCACCGCTAGTGCCATAGTACTATGGTACAATTTATTTACCGAATGTAAGAGGAGAGGAACGATGCCCATTACTCCCAATGACCGGCTACATCGACGACCCAATGCTGCCCCGTAGCCTTCTGTTCATAATGTCCCTGGTCCTCAGAGGTAGTATACGAATCATTGATATATGCTCCATGGTCTTGACCTTGTTCCCACATTGCGTCACTATGAGCTGACCAAGCGGCTATAGAATCGAAAGATGCACCGCATGCACTACAAATGTAACGTTCATGACGCGTATATACCACATTCGGCACCCAGACCTGGCTGTAATCGGTCTCCCAGTGGCCCTGCTCGGCAACCCACTTCTTCTGACTACCGCTGTTTGAAGTAGAGTTATTACTGCCAGAGCCCTGCGAATTGCCGGAATTCTGTTTGGACTGGGAGGAATCGCCCTTGCTGTCCGACTTCGAAGAATCGGAAGACTTGTTATCCTCCTTCTTGGAGTCATCGGACTGCTCGTCCTTGCTGTCGGATTCTTTCTTCTCTTCGGTCTTGGTTCCAGTCGAGATAGGGGTTCCGTCCGGTTTCTTCACGGTACCGGCATTCTGGTCATAGCCCTGGTCATGCACGCCATCGGTGGACCAGATGTCATCAGCGATCACATGTCCGCCGGATCCGTTGATGATGTCGACCGTTGATCCTCCGGTCGGTGCCTTTGTGACATCGTATGCGACGGCGACCTTGATGTTGCCGTCCTTGTCAGTGGCAACCCACGTCACATCGACGGCACTGACGCCCTTGACCTTCTTGCCGTTAAGTACGGTAGCAAGGGCGGCGGATCGGCGTGCGGTCGAATCTACCATCTTGGCTGCATCGTCCTCGGAAACCTGTGTCACGAGGACGCGACCGCTTTTGGCATCGACCCGTACCTGGTCAGAAGCGATCGACAGATCGGCATCGTCCAGCTTGAGCGTCGAGCATAGCTTGGCGATATCGGAAGTCGATAGGTTGTCCGCCTTTTCCTCGGAGTTATCCTTGACCGATGTGACAGTTTGCTCCTGCTCAGCCGGTTGAGTGTTCGCTGTCTTATGGGAACTCAACGCGAATGCGCCGATACCGAGACCAGCGATGAGCACGACGCCTGCGGCGATCGCGATAATCTTCTTGCGCCCGCCTCGGTCACCGGTCGGCGTGTCCTCATACATCAGAAGTTCCTCGGTGAGGCCGGCATCGTTCTCGCCCTCGGTAGGGATGGGGTTTGTCGGTTTCATATCGCCGCTGTCGTAAACGGGCGGCTCGTTGTTAATGTTCATATCATCCATTTGCATATCCTCCTTATGCTGTCTTTGGTGCTTCATCCTGGATGGATGAATTCGGGAGCGGTGCGATCTGGACGATCGGTTTGCTTCCCTTCAGGACGACGACCGGCTTTCCAGTCGTCGCCACGTCTTTTGCGATGCGGGAGAAATCCCGTTTGACTTGTGAGATTCCAAGCATCGGTGGAATATCGCTGTCCATTGTATCGCCTTCTAAAACTGAACCCGTAACTATATCTACAGTTCTTATACCACAATAGCGCTGTTTTTAACTTCCTTTTTTGAGTTATTTTTAGCTCAATTGAAAGAAATAGCTCTATTCGTGTATGTAGTATTATACCACGTTTGTACTGTGGTACAAGTGTCAAAGGCTTTACTGGGCGAAAATAAGAAGCGTTCTCGCTCGACCGCCCGTATTCATCGAAGAGCAGGTGACGAGTGTGATTGCGCGGGTTGCGTTTGCAATCGTGGCGTCGCAGTCATCGCTGACGGCGGTCGCGTCTTTTTTCATATCCGAAAGCCACGACCGTACTTCCTCTGCGGAAGTGAAATCGAACGTCTGGATTGGCTGGTATTTCTTATCGACAGACATCGCCATGACAGGTTTGAGAACCTGCCGTCCTTTATCGGGGGTGAACCAATACATCTCGCCGATCTTGTCGAATTCCGCTTGCCTGTAGGTCGCGAAAATAGGGGAGAAGATCTGACCGGTAAACCCCATGTGGTGTCCGTATACGAGTGCGTGCGCACCTTCTGCTGTGCTTCTTGCATCCAGGTATGGGCAACCCGCGAACGACGGGTTGCGGTCGAAATCGTGGCTCAGATAGAAGTCCGCGGGGTCTCCCTTGCGCGTGTTTACGACGGGAAGGTCGATAGCTGTTCCCTCGACCCTGAGCCATGCCGCGATATCCTGGTTACGGCCGCGGAGCATGGACCAGTCGATTCCGTCTGCGGTCTGGGTCTCGGCATCCTTGGCGAGGTTATCGTATTCCCAGCCCTCTTTAACCGTCTCTCCTCCCAGCAGGAGGGCTGCGGCCGCGGATAGGATGCAGATGCCGAGCAGTATCCCGTTAACGATCTTGCTTATCCTTTTCCTTTTCGTCATGTTCAATTCCTTTCCTTTTTAGTGAAAAAGGGGCCATCGGGTTGCCCCGAATAGCCCCTTCAGTAGGCGATGGAAGCCCCTCTTAAAGGTTACTCCATCATATCGTCGGCGTCATCGATTTGATGGCGCTTGCGGTAGATATACGTACCGCCCGCACCGGCGGCAACGGCAGCCGCTATTGCAGCGCCGATCAGGATGTTGCGGCCGGTTTGGGCCATTGAGGACTTGTCACTGGTGACGGTGACAGTCTGGTTCGCATCGTCGATGTCCTTGTGCTCGGCAACGGTCTTGTCGACGGTTGTCTTCTCGCCGGTCTCCCTGTCGGTTTCCGTTTCCTTAGTGGTCAGTGTCTCGAATGCCACGAGATCGTGACCGTCCAGATGTGTCGTATCGACGGTGAACTTGACCTCGACGGTGCCGTCCTTCTCCTCCGGAGTGAAGGTGACGGTCGTGCTGAGTGGGTTGCCGTCCCCATCGGAGAGTGGGGCGCCGGTGGTCTTATCCATAAGCGTACCGGTGACGGTATGCTCGACACCTGCCTCGATATTCGTGTAGGAGACGGTATCGGTGAGCTCGACCTTCTCGCCGACCTTGACGGTGTGCTTGCCGTCTTCTCCAGTAAGGGTGGTGCCGATGATGGCGGAATCGGACTTCGGGGTCTGCTTCACCTTGTCATCGTCATGGTCCTCAAGCTGGTCCTCGCCACCGCCGTTGCGGTAGAGGTCGACCTTGGCGTAATTCTCCAAGGAGTCGCCAGCGCGGTAATCGTCGGTGACCTTCATATGGACGATGGCAGGTGCATAGTCACCGGAAACGCCCTCGCTGATCTTGAATTGACCGGCGGCGAGCTCGACCTTGGTCTCCTTGCCGTCCTTATCGGTCATCTTCGCCGTGGCAGAGCCGTCCTTGTTCAAGGTGAGGGAGTAGACGGTATCCCCATCCTTGCAAGTATAGGTGCCATCCTTCTGCTTAATCTTACCGCCGAGACCGTTATTGCCGAATGCCGTGAACTTGCCGGAGCCGTCGAGGTCGACGAGAATGGAAACCCCATCGGAGTACGAACCGTTGCCCTTGGCGGTCTCGGTCGCGTCGTTCACGTCATCATGGGAATCCTTGATGCCGTCGCGGTCCCAATCGTCCTCACGCGTGGTGAAGCCGGATTCGACGCGCCCGTACTCGAAACGGATTGCAGTGACGTGCTCGCCCTCGGCAAGCTCGAGGTCGGACACCTTAAGGTCCTCGGCCTCGGTGGTGGACACGTCGGCTTTCCAAAGCTTCCAGCCGGTGTAATCAATCTTGCGGCCGTCTTCGCCGAGGGTTTCGGAATTGGACTCGTCGGTGAGCCACGGGTTGCCGTGTCCGTCGGAAAGGGTCTGGTTGGCGCCGGATTCGTCGGAGTAATCGGATGGTGTCTGATCGGTCTTGTACCAGACGTTCATCTTGCCATCGAAGTCCTTGTACGCCTGCGGGGTCGTGATCGAATCGAGGATAGCCTTACCGGTCATGACTCCGTAAAAGTCGTCCTCGACGGTGAACTCATCCGTCCAGGTGTTAGAGGTGGAGCGGAAATCGAGGGTGTAATCATAGCTTCCGTCATCTGACGTGCTGGTATCGGCGTTGTTCTCGCCGTCACCGTTAGCCTCCGTATACGGATGCGTGGGGTCTGCGATCTCCTGGCGCTTGTCGATTTCGCCCTTGATGGAGATCGGCTTGTCGTACATGACGGCGGTCTGGATCTCGCCGGTCTTCTCTACGGTGAAATCGATGGACTCCGCCACATCATAGGTATGCGGCGTGCGCTCTTCGGTGAGCGTGTACTTGCCGGGCGCGAGGGCATTGATCACATGGTCCTCCGTGGTGGAAGTCCACGAATCGATGACCTTGCCATCGGAATCCTTGAGCGTGAGCTTTGCGCCTTCGATTTCGGCCTCATTCGTGATATCGCGCTTGGAGACATGGAGCTTGGTGTAGTCGTCTGTGACATCGATCGTGTACTCGATCACGCCCTCGGTCATGCCGTCGGAATCGACTGTGAAGGCAAAAACGTTCGGGTTCTCGATGTAGCCGGCTGGAGCCTCGGTCTCGACCATGCGGTAGGAACCGGTGGTGAGGTGCTTCACGTCGAACTCACCCTTTACATCTGTGGTGCGCTCGGTGAACTTCTTGCCGTCTTTGAGGAGGACGGGCTCGCGCTTGACCGTGTCATTGGAGATGGATGCGTAGGCGATCTCGCCGCTCTTGACGGAAATCTTTCCCACCGCGACACCATCGACGGAGACGGTGTATTTGCCGGAGGCAAGGGCCTTGTCGGTGGTGTATGCCATGCGGGCGGCATCCCACGTCAGTTTCACGCTCGGCACCGAGTCACCGGTCTCGCTGAGTTCTGCGGAAGTTCCGAAGATATGATTCTTGATGGCGACGGTATAGGACTTACCCTTGTCTACGGAAATCGTGGCGTCGGAAAGCTTCACCTCATCGTCGCCCTTCTTAGCCACGACGGTGTAGTCACCAGCCTCGACAGCCGTGTCGCTTCCGACCTCGATCTCCTTGCCGTCCTTGTCCTTCAGGACAATCGAATATTCATTCGAATTGACCGTGACGGTGGAAGAGGAGACATTCTGCTTGACGGAGACCTCTTTGCCCTCATCGGCGCGGATTGCGACGGAAGTTCCGGTCTGGAAGGTCTCCTGGTCATCGATGTTCCAAATGTCGAACTTGGCGCCGGCGAGGACATCATCGGTACCGAGAATGGTCTTGTTGACCTTTACCTTGGTCGGCTTGTCCTTCTGCTCTACGGAAGCGGTCACGAGATCAGTCTTGTCGTCCTTATAGGAAAGGGTGAACTCGACCGGAGCCGTATCGAGCACATGACCTTTCGGAGCCTTGGTCTCGATGAAGGCATAGGTTGCGGAACCGGAACCGAGATAGAGTTTCTTGGTGGTGGCGGTTCCATCGTCACCGGTGGTCACATGGTCGACAACCTGTCCCTCGGACGCACGCACGGTGCCATCCGGGGAGACGACATCCTCCTGCGCGACGACATCGTACTCTGCATCTTTGAGATTCTTGCCGTCATCGGCGCAGGACTTGGTGATGGTCGCCTGCCCCATAGCCTGCCTGTCGAAGACCTTTACGACGGTGATGGGAGAGGCGTCTTTGTAATCCTTGGAGACCTCGAAGCCGACCGTATCACTGTTGAGCAGATACGGAGCGGAGGTGGCGATTTCCTTGACGGCGTACTTGCCGGACTTCAGCTTTCCGGGCATGGAAACTTGACCGTTCGCGTCGGTGGTGAACGTATCGACCTTGGCGTTCACGTCATACGGATCGTCAAACGATACGATCTTGCCGTCAGCATCGAGGATCTGGAACTTGAAGCCGGAGAGCAGAACCGTGTTGCCCGTCTCCGCGTCGCATTTAACGATCTGGAGTCGGCTCGTCAACGTTTTGTCGATCACGGAGTAGTACTTCGTGCTCTGGTTGACCTCTTCATCTGCCGAGATAGTCCAGTCATCGACATGGTCATAGCCCTCGGGCACCGTGGAATCCACCTCGTGGATTGTGTAGCCCTTCTGATCGATCGGCAGCGCGCCGTCGATGCCGGCATTACGCTTGCCCTCGCCGAACCACGGACGGGTTGCATCATCCGTCTTGTCCTCGGAGATGGAAGTCTCGTCACAGGTATCGGCATCCTTGGTGGAGGCGAATCCGCTCTCGTTGGTGGTCAGCGTGCCGACGACCTTGCCGGTGGAGTTCGAGATGATCTGGAACTGCACGCCGACGGCAGGCTTGCCATGGCCGTTGTCGGACTCCCAGCTGTCGTCCTCGCCGCCCTTGGTCTTGGCGATCTCGACATCGAACGCCTGCGGGTTCTCGGCGAAATCGTCCTCCGGCTCAAGCTCAAAAACACCAGAAGCAGTCATTTGTGAGCTTGAAATAGTATAAGTATGAACTGTTGTGTCGAGCTTATATCCGGAAGGTGCTTTGGTTTCGATAACCTGAATTTCGCCGAACGGAACATTGATGACTTTTCCTTGACCGTTCGCGTCAGTCTTTAAAGTCGCTTCCCAGCCAGGAGTGGAGAGCGACGTGATCTTGTACTCGGCACCTTCAAGGGAAAGACTTGTCTGGGCGGTACCGGACGTTGCCGAGTCTTTCTTGTTGACTGAGATGCGCACCGTGCCAGGGTCGTCCTTGAGCTGCTGTTCCCCGGCGCTGTTACCGGTCGAGAACTCGATGCGTCCCTCGTACTTCTGGAAACCCTGCGGGGCCTTGGTCTCGACGGCGTAATAGTTCTCGTTCGGGTCGAGCTGGTAGTTGGCATGGCCGTTACCGTCCATGGTGATATGGGCGACCAGCGCGTTGTCGCGGGTGCGGTAGATATCGTACTCGGCACCCGCATAGGAGTACTCGCTGTTGCCGTTCGTCACCTTGGCATCGGCGGAAATCTTACTGAAGGTCACGTTGAGCTTGTTGAGCTGCCAGTTGACCTTGAAGAAGCCGGCACCTGCCTGTGTGAAGGTGGTCGGGACAGTGACGCCCACGACGGCCTCGTTGCCGTATACGGCGGCGACACGGACGGTCTGGCCGTAATCGTCATCGGTGTACTTCGGCTGGTTGTAGCCGTTCTGGAGCTGGCCGGACGGGTTGACGCCGACATGGCCGCAAGTCAGGTTGAGGTTTGCGGCGTTGGGGATCTCCACGCCGGAGGACGTGGTCTGCGCGTTGATCGTGCAGGTGCGCTCGATGGAGTAGTTGCCTGACTGCAAGGCGGAAATATCAACACCTTGGGTGCCAAGTGCCTGGTAGATGGTCTTCGCCTCGTAGCGGCCGCCGGACGGATTCTCGACTGCCGGCATGGTATAGCCGCCGGTCGGGGTGCCGGTGTACTTGTTGTGACCGTTGGTGTGGAAGGTCATGCCGACATATGGTGCCGTATTGAACTTCCAGGTGCCGATGTTGTTCACGTTGCCGGCGAAGGCCTTGGTGGCGATAGAGGTGAGGAAGTTGCCGACAGTCTTGCCGGTATCGTTCGTCAGCTTGACCTTGACGGTACGGACGCCGGCCGGAGCGAGCTTGAGATCGAGCGTGCCGGTGCCCTCATCGTAGGACCACATGTCCATATCGCGGGTGTACTCGATGCCGTTCGCGATGACGGAATCGATCGAGCTGTCTTTCAGCGACTCGCGGGCGGCCTTGTCCTTGGCGAGAACGATCTTCGTGTCGGTGGCGAGGATATCGACCTTGGCGGTTCCGTTCTCGGCGACATCCCCGTCCACGCCGTCCTTGGAGATCTTGATGCTGATGCTGTTCTCTGCGCCCTTGTCTGCAGTTGCATAGAGAAGCTGGATACGGGAGGAAGCGACCTTGAGCTCGTCCTTCTTGTTCTTCTCGGTGTACTTCTTCGGCACGTAGATGAGACCGGTGGCATCGTCGAACACGAATCCGTCGCGCATCTTGGCGTCGGCGTTGTTCTCGGACGCACCCCAATCGGCAAGGGTGGCACCGGAGATGCGGGAGCCGGCGTAGCCGACATAGTAGTCGGAATCCTCGTTGAGGTCATAGAGAATCGCATGGCTGACTGCATTTGCTCGCAGCGCGTCTGCATGGTCCGACATACCATCGCCGTCATCGTCGGCCCAGAGGTTATCGAGAGAGGCATTCGGGAGGATGTTGGAGTCGACGACCGTGGTAGTTACGGTGAGTACATCCTTCTTCTCCAGCTTGTCGCCGAGCCCGACGTACTTGGAATCGGCGTTCTCCTTGATATAGGTCTTCTCGTCGATAGCCTTGTTGGCCTTACCCTCCTTGACCTTCACGGCCTTGAGGATGGAGGAGCCGTTCGAACCGTTCTCATAGAACATGGTGGAAACGGTGGCGCTGCCGGTCACCTTGAAGGTGCCGATCCCGTCCTTGAGCGAGACAGCGGAGGCATCGTTATCGGAGTTATTGAAGACGGAGAGGCTGTCGGCGAAATACCCGTCGGCGGGAGAGGCCTTGATTGCGACCGTCTCGCCGACATTCACCGTAATGGTCTTGGTGTCGTCGTCCCTGCCGACAAACGACAGGCTGCCGTTCTCGGTATCGGCGAGGGTGACGGTTGCCGTCTTAGTTGAAGTATCTGCATAGGCCGTACTCGGCGCGAATGCGGCACCGAAGCTGCCCAGGCATTGCGACAAAACGAGCACGGTACCGGCGGCAACGGTCGCAGCGCGGCGACCGACGGCCTTGATCTTGCTGAACATGCCTCCCCCTTTCTTTTGCTTGTTGTCTGTTTCGTTCATGTCTTGCATCATTCCTTTCCTTTTCCGGCTGCAACTCTTGCAGCGTATTCAAGAGGATCGATTTGATATTTTACCAATTTCCACGTCGCTGTGCCTTTGCAAATGGCCCGCTTCACGTGCCGTTTCAACAATCGCATACCTCTTGTCAACAACCACGTTTCAACCTGAGGAGTTGCAAACAGAAAAAGCCCTGCCTTTTATGGCGGGGCTGGAAGCGTCTCATTCAACTAAATTCGCAAGCGCTTGCGAATTTCATCTAGACGAATATCTGGAGAGTACCAGCCTGGCATGCCGAGCTTGACATACACCTTCCACTTACTGACAAGAGTCACGAACGCGATGGTGAGCAGCAAGACCAGCGTAAAGAAAAACGCACCAGGCAGGGCAGAATAGGAGTGCATCAGATTTTCCTTTCAGACATCATTGCCGCACGGCAATTTACTTCATACGGCTTCACTAGAAAAGAGACGCCACCAAAGAATCTCTTCTTGTTTATTCCCACGTTCTTCCAGCTCTAATTATTTCATCGCTATCTGGATCCGTTTTGAAAATACTTACGTAATTTAATCCAATCTCCTCCGGATTTGCCTCATTGCTTTTGATATATTCCATTGTGATCATATATTCTGTTCCCCGGTCGTCTATTGCAAGATAAGATAACCGGTATACTCGAACGCTACAAAAATAATTGCCTTCATCGTCATGAGGCCAGATCTTTTTTTCGATAACGTTATCTGGGGCTTCCTTATAGTTTTCCGCGTGGATTAAAGTTCCCCAGCTATGGTTACTCGTCTCTACAATTTTACCGGGAATAAAATTCACAAAATCTTTTAGCTGTGATTTAAGTTTGTCTCCATCTTCTCTCAGATCATCAGCCATGAGTTCAAATATGATTTCTTCATTTTTCTCGGAAATTGCTCTATTTAGAGTAGAAATCTTTTCGTTGCGCCGATCATTCAGCTTCTTTTTTGTCTTGGCATTTTCCGATGCGATATAATCCCTTAATTCATCTACTCCATTTCTGAGCAAGGTTGTTGCTCGGCATCCCGATAGCGACAACGCCAAAATGCAAAGTATTGGAACTATTTTTCTCATAGGGCAACTCCTTAAACGAGATGTTTTACAAGACAGAGCGTCAGGCTGGATAATTAGCTAAAGACAGCAAAAGGGGCTACCGTCGTACTGACGGTAGCCCCTTTTGATCTAGAAACAGCTAAGTACATATCCAACGTATGATTCATTGAAATTCGCAAGCGCTTGCGAATTTCAGCTAAAGCACCTCGTAGTTCGTATCGCTGTCATCCTCAGTATACACCTTCCACTTGCCGACAAGGGTCACGATCGCGATGGCGAGCAGCAAGAGCAGTGTAAAGAGAGACGCACCGAGCAGGGTAGATTGACACTCCCCATAGTTGAAACCAGGGGATTCTCGGTTCTGCGAGGTCTGCCGTCGGGGACCGTTACGGTCCCCTCGGGTCTTACGTCCTCTCCACGAGCGTTTAGGCGACTGTAGCCGCCACGGTTCCCGCGTGCCCCGCGGTACCTTCCGTGTTGGAGAGGATGCGTTTTCCCTCCGCCAGTATGTTTCTCGCCGCATTGACGTCGCGGTCGTGGTGCGCACCGCACGCGGGGCAGTCCCATGACCGTACCGACAGCGGCAGGGCGTCGAGCCTGTGCCCGCAGCCCGAGCAGGTCTTGATCGACGGGTAGAAGCGGCCGACCCTTACGAGGGTGCGCCCGCGCTCGGCGCACTTGTACTCAAGCAGCCGTGCGAACTCACCGAACGAGGCATCCGGCACGGCTTTCGCCAGATGACAGTTTCGCATCATGCCCTTGGCGTTCAGGTCTTCCATGCACAGGACTTGGTTCTCATCCGCGAGCATGGTCGTGACCTTATGGAGGGTATCGGTCCTGGCATCAGCGATCTTCGCATGGATCCTGGCGACCCTCTTCCGCTGTTTCAGATACCTGCCGCTCGGTTTCTCGCCCCTGCGTGTACCTTTCCTGCGGGAGAGCCTACGCTGCTCCCGCGCAAGCTTGCGCTCATATTTCTTGAGGTGGCGCGGATTTCCGATCTTGCGGCCGTCCGAGAGCGTCGCAAGCGTCTCGACGCCGAGGTCGATTCCGACTTTCCGGTCGGTCGCGGGCGTGTCCTTGGTTGGCACGTCGGTGCAGAGAAAGGTGGCGAAGTAGCGGCCGGCTGCGTCCAGGGAGACCGTGACCGACATGAAACGCCCCTGGGGCGGTCGGGATACCTTAGCCCGGACAGTCCCGAGCTTCGGCAGCGCGATATGGTTGCGGTCGACGAC
>ERZ827512.2698-NODE-2698-length-13638-cov-5.736362_pt1 | contig 13638 bp, 9 predicted proteins | sample MGYA00519916_ERZ827512 | MGnify/ENA primary metagenome ERZ827512 (study PRJEB31778, sample SAMEA3449335) | human gut metagenome | biome: human gut; feature: human-associated habitat; material: faeces | place: United Kingdom | collected 2010/2012 ... | reverse complement strand
CACACCTTTAACAAGTGCCTTAGTGGTTGAATATTCATCCTTATTAATATCCGTATCTGATAATGACACTTCTAGCATTGGATAATCGTCCGACACAATTCTTATAATTCCGGCATTAACACCACTATGCCCAGATAAACTGCCTTCCTCTGACACACTCTCCTTGGAATTCACTGGTCTTACCACTGCGATAATATCCAGATTAATAGAAGCCGCAAGAACTTTTCCATTCTGGTGGTCTGTGTGGTTACCGCCAATCTCACTTCTTCCCGGTGCACTGAATATAAGCACATCTCCTTCACCATATAACTGTGTGAAGCGGTTCAGAGCATTAATATATCTTTTCCTCTGGTATTCAAGCTGGCTTTCATCAATATATAGATCCTTTAATATATTATCAATACCGCCCGAACTAATTATGTCACTGCTTATCATCTTCTACCTCTTCCATAAAGTATAATCTCGCTGCAAAATCTTGAAAAAATCGGACATTCTCATTGTAGCCTGTTGCACTGAATGCCTGCTTTAACCTGACACCCGAATACATAAGTGTATCTCCATAAGCTATGTAATCTTCTGTTTCACCATCCATTTTCTTAAGCTTCGATAGTATATCCTGTAACATAGAACCCTGCTTAATATGTATTGGCGATACCATATTAACAAGCTCACCGAATTCTTTAATATCATATTGAAGCTTTCTGTTGTAAAAATGGTATTTCTTAGCTTCATCAAGACCTTTAGCCCTGTAACAGGCATACTGTGTGTTAGGTATAACGTGTTTTTGCATAATTAATCCGACGGCTTTCTTCTTATCCGTTGATACTACTGTCCATTCTGCCATATTGCCTTTACCATTATTTAACACACTGGCATTACCTGCATTTTCTTCTTCAAAGCTTTCTGTCCTGTAAAATGTACCAGTAAAGAATACATTTCTTAACTTCTTATACAGTTCAATCTGACATTTCACAGCATTTAATTCCTCTTTATTCATATCACACATATTACATTCATAGCCAAGAAGCCCAAATGCAGCAACTGCAAATCTGCTCTCTAACGGCATATTTCTTAATGTCTGATGATTAGGGCTTGCCGATACATGGGCTGAAATACACGATAACGGATAACCATAGCTGTAATTATACTGAATCTGTGCCCTGCAAAGTGCATCTGTATTATCACTTGCCCATATCTGCGGAAAATAGCATAACATTCCCAGATCAAACCTGTTGCCGCCTGCCGCACAGCCCTCAAATAATATGTCAGGAAATCTATTAGTAAGCTCCTTCATACATCTGTACAAGCCGCACACATATCTATGCGATACTTCCTTCTGCCTGTCAGGTGGCAGATTTTTAGAATAATAATCACTGAATATTCTGTTCATATCCCATTTTACATAAGATATATCTGCTGATGAGAACACCTCACTCATCTTCTCAATTATATAGTCCTGAACAGCTTCATAGGTTAAATCAAGAATTCTCTGATTCCGTCCCTCTGAATGTTCTACATCTGGTATTTCAATTACCCATTCAGGGTGTGCCTCATATAATCTGCTGTTCACACTCACCATCTCAGGCTCAACCCATATTCCAAATTTAAGCCCGGATTCTTTTATCTTATCCGCAATGCCAGCTATTCCATTTGGAAGCTTTCTGCTATTCGGTGTCCAGTCACCTAATGAACTTGTGTCGTCATTTCTCTCACCAAACCAGCCATCATCCATAACGAACAGTTCAACACCTGTATCCTTAGCCGCCTTTGCAAGCTTCACAAGCTTTCTTTCATTAATATTAAAATATGCCGCTTCCCAGCTATTAATAAGAACTGGTCTTTCCTTGTCGCGCCAGCTTCCACGCACAATATGCTTTCTTACAAACTCGTGCATATTATGACTCATCCTGTTATAGCCTTTGTATGAATAGGTAAGCACTGCCTCTGGAGCTTCAAAGCATTTTCCTGCTTCAATAATATAAGAAAATGTAGCTGGATTAATTCCCGATACAAGCCTTAATTTACCATATGAATTAACCTGTGCCGCTTCATAATGATTGCCGCTGTATATAAGATTAAATCCATAACATTCACCATAATCTTCTGTCGTTGAACTTCTTCCTATCATAAAAAAAGGATTAGCTCTGTTTGATGATGTTCCTGTGACCGACTCATTTACATACTTACCGGCACGAATGGGTATTCTGCTTCTATTCATCTCCCTTGCCCACGCACCATTAAAAAAAGACAATTCATAATCACTCTCGTTTAAATCAAGCTGCATACTCATTAATCTTTCAAGCCTTACGCTCTCATTTCCTGAATTAACAAGCTTGGCACTTCTTGTTATAATGTCACATTTTTCATATACATAATAATGAAGCTCCAATGTGAGATTATAATTCCTGTCCTTAAGATAGATGACGAGCTGTTCAACCTCTCCATTATCATCATAAGACCCCGGAAGCGTATCGTATTCTTCCTTGCCCTGTATAATCTCTGCCCTGTCAAACACCATATCCGTTGTACTGCTTCCATTAGGATATGTGACTTCGATAAAAGGCTCTCTTATATCGCCTTTTCCCAATGATGACATTTCAAGGCACACATCTTCCAGCGAATAAGACGAATAATCTTTATTGTATACATTAGTATTACCCGGAATAAATGTATGCTTCTCTGTCATCACAGCCTCATTGGCGTGTAACTTTCTTCCATAATACAAATGCTCCAACTGCCCGCTTCCAAGCACGGCAAACGCATAAGATGTATTGTCAGTATCAAGCACATACATATTATTATTAATCGTTATCATTAATGGCTCTCCTTAATTCTTTCCGATATCTCTTCCATTTTCTGCTCTGTTAAAATGTACTTTCTGTGGAAGTAAAATACTGCAATAAGCAGACCTATTACCGGAATTACTGTCATTGTCATTCTAAGTCCTACTACCGAACCACCAGCCACAGCATCTGTCACCACATCTGTATTACTGCTTAACCTGCATACTGAAAGGCATATTGACACAACTAATGCGGCTATACCTGAAGCAAGCTTTACAACAAATGTCTGCATTGAAAATATAACGCTCTCATCTCTTCGCTTATTCTTAAATTCGCCATAGTCAACCGTATTCGCCAGAAATATAGTCGTTAAGACTAATAACATTCCATTTGCTGCAAATATGAAAAATGCTGGAATAAATAAAATAAACACACTCGACATTGATGTGAATATAAGAATAAATAAAACTATATAACCAGCAATAGCCATAACAAAGCTTACATAAAATATCTTTATTGTGTTCAAAAACTTTCTAAGAAGCGGAAACAATACCATCATTGATAATATCTGTATTGCACCACCAAATGTATTAAATAGTGTATAGCCGTTGTACCAGTCTGCACCGCCAAAATCATATTTAAAGAAATATATGACAAGGTTAGAAGTTATGTACACAGATGTATTAATAAGAACAATTGTTATAACTACTGTAACAGCCTGATCATTCTGAAAAAGTGCCTTGAACATCTGCTTTACTGATACTGTTTCAACATCAACTGTTGATTTTTCCCTAATATTAAAGCAGGTAATAAGTATTGCAGTAAAGAACAGTATTGATATTATAAGTGCAAACCATTTAAAACCTGCATATTCATTGCCCTTTCCAAGCATATATACACACTGCATTGTAATAATTGTAACAAGTGCTGAACCTACACCTGCACAGGAACGTGCCATTGTTGACATATTCTCTCTTTCCTTGCCGCCCTCTGTAAATGCTGGTATCATTGACCAATAAGGAATATCCATCATTGTGTAAGTAACGCCCCACAAAACGTAAGTTACTGCGGCATAAGCAACAAGTCCGCCGCCATCAAGTGTTGGTGGTGCAGAAAACATCAGAAACAATACAACAGCATTAAGCAATGTTCCAATAAACAGCCATGGTCTGAACTTTCCCCATCTGGTTCTTGTCTTTGCAACAACTACACCCATTATAGGGTCGTTAAATGCGTCAAATACTCGTGCCGCAAGAAGTATAATCCCCATTGCTATCGCACTAACCCCAAGTATATCCTGATAATAATACAGAATATAACTTGCACAAAACATATAAACCATATCTTTGCCAACTGCACCTATGCCATAAGATGCCATTTCTTTCTTATTAAGCCCCATACGCTACCTCTTTTCTTTCTATATGTCTGATTTCTTCATATTTTTTAAGTGTCTGATTACTGCACGCCGTATTAAATGTCTGATTTATTCATATTCACTGCTAATTTGACAGCCTCATATGCACCATTATATATACCCATCTGTTTATTCTTCTTTATGTTCTTACACATATCTATAATGTATGTATCATCTTCCATAAACAGCTTTATCATCTGTAAAGTATGAGGTATATCCCTGCACTCAAGTGTTCCGTCACCTATCTCTGCTGAATGAACAGCACCCCACTGTTCGTGTCCGCCAACTCGCTTTATAAATAACTTTGGCACTGGATAGAATGCTAATTCACTTGGTTTGGTAACAAGCACATCTGCACTTCTCATCAAAAGGTTAGTACAATACACTGCCTCAAATATATTCTTATGATAAAAGCCGTGGATACCTGTTATATTATCAGATGTGTCTTCACTTGAATTATCTGCTGTAATATTCTTAGAATTATCATCTCTATTGTTATCTGTCACTACATCAGAATTGTTTATCTGGCTGGCTGATAATGCCTTCGTGGCAAATGCCTTCGTATCTTTCCAGTTGTCAAAATGCTCAGTTGCCAGTTCTCTCATCTGTGGGATATCTCTTATAAGTTCGTCCCATACATTTTTATAATCACCAACATTAACGTATAACACTGCCTTATTCTTCTTAATATAAGGAATAAGGTATTTAATTATATGGGCAAATATCTCTTTCTGTGCACCTGCACCACCAATTGTAAGCAGAAATCTCATAGGCTTTCCGTTCTGTTTTCTTGCTATTCTTGCATTGCAGTCAGCCTCAATATTAGTTACAAGCTCGTGGTCGATATAATGTCCTGTGTATACAAGACTATCTGCTGGCATTTCATTTAACACCTTAATGCCGGACATTCCATTAAGTATCCTGTAACCCTGATAAGCATAATGTGTCTGGACTGTATGAATACTTCCTTCTGACAAATGCAATGCCATTGGCCAGTTATCCGGTATTGCATTAACAACATTTTTCATACCTGCGTGTACTGCCGCCTGTGCCGGCCATACATGAGTTGCAATAACCGGAATATTCTTAGGAACATTCTTATATACAGGTGCCATAAGCTCTGCATTCTTCTGGTCTGAAGCGTTATAGGAAAGCTTCCTGAAACCCTCGTAATTCATTGGTTCCCACACCAGTCTGTTAAACAGCCGGCTCTTTTGTGATAACCTTGAACCAAGCGAATACAGGTCGTTCTGTGCCCTTATAACTTTAGTACAGGTTGTATTATCGTAAGAATTAAGATCCATCCAGTAAGGAACATATCCAAGTGCATTAGCCGCTGAAGCAATCGCCATTGATATTCTGTAATGTCCAAAACCCATTCTTATATTGCCAACTATAATACCTTTATCAGTATCAAATTCTTCTTTATTACCGTTAGATACGCTGGCAGGCTTATCTGCAACCCTCACATCATACACGCCAAGCATATCACCTATGTATTTGTTCTTCTTTATTGTCACCTTATAGTCGGCATTGCTGTCATCACCATATTTTCTTGCGTATTTTTTTTTGGAATTAATAGCTTTTCTATATGCCTTTCTATCAATTTCATTGTTAAATATAACCTTTGATTTGTCCTGCATTATATATTCCTCCTTTTTATTTTCAATGACTTTCCTTAACTGCCACGCCATCTAATAATATTCCCACAATCTCATCAAGTCCCTGTGTATATGTCATTCCTGCCCTTATAAGAATGTCTCTTTGGAAAAATTGTTCTATTGATGCCTCCATCATCATCTTAAACATCAATACATTAACCGGTCTTATCACTTCTTCCTCAATCCCCTGTTCCAAAAGCTTAATCGTTGTCTCCCATCCATTCTCCAGACGTTCTTCAACGTGTCTGTATATCTCCGGGAATTTGTCCTTTAACATATATAATTGTCTTAAATCAATATCTTTATAACTCTCAGGCATAACTCCAAGAATACGTCTTATCTTCTCAATTGTTGATAATGTATTATCTTCAATTATCTCTGATTCACTCTCTTTAATAGTGTCAAAAAGATAATCTACCATCTCCATAAACAGAGTGTTCTTATCTTTAAAAATTGTATATATTGTCTTCTTACTCATTGCAAGAATAGATGCAATATCGTCCATTGTAAATTTAAGGCCTTTTTGATTAAATGCCTGTATCGTTGCCTGTAAAATCTTCTCTTTATTATTCATAATGCTCCTTTTAATGTTGTGTATCAGTGACGCTTATAAAACAAAAAATCAAGGAAACTATTTCTTCTGTTTTAGTTTCCTTGATTGTATCACATTATTTTATTAGGTACAATTGCTATTTTTATATAATCATTTCAAATATTTTTTAGCAGTATTGTACAATTTATTGTATATTTTGCAATATAGACCGATATATTTTTAACACAATAACGCATATAATTGAAAATATCTGAATATTATCATCTCTATTTCCTATATCTTTTAAATCTTCTTTTGATATAAATGGATTACGCTTATGACATTTAACAAAATTAGCTAACGGATCAATATGATCTGCCTCACCCGCATTATTCTGCCAATTATCACCGTACGTTTTCTTAGCATCACTTTATTAAATCAAACTCGTCTTCTATCTTTTCCTGTTCGTCTATAATATTCATCCTTATCTGCATACATCAACTTATTCAATGATATTTCCACAATGCTCACAAATATAATATTTCATATAAAAAACCTCCCTATTAATAATATGTGCTCTCGGAATCTTTCATCTGTATCCTTCCAAAATCCCATATAGTATAATTCCAAGGAATGCCGAACCATCAATTACCTTTGGTACAGCCGTTTTATATATATATTGTATGTAACACATAGCATCACTGCTGCCCCACACCATGCAGATACTTCTGCAATGACCACTCCCTGAAATCCCATCCGGGGTACCAGTAGGAAGCCTGTAACCACACGCATTCCAACCTCAAGTACTCCGGAAAGCATTGGTACAAATGTTTTACCCAATCCCTGACATGCACTTCTGGTGACAAAAAGCCATCCCAAAGGGAAAATGGCAATTCCTGTGACGAAAAGGAATTCTCTGGTATAAGATATAACAATCGGATTATTTAACATAAGCCTTGTCAGTATCTCCGGAATGATAAGCTGTACAAGGCATATAGGAATATTGATTAACGTAGACAGTAAGATGCCATCCCATACTCCTCTTCTAATTCTTTTTATCTTATTTGCACCGTAATTCTGACCTGTGAAAGTAAGTATCGCAAGTCCTACTGCTCCTCCCGCCTGTTCAAAAAGGCTGCATAATTTCATACAGGCTGCATATGCCGCAACATAAAGAGTTCCCATGGCATTCACGAAATATTGTAAGATCATTCCTCCAAATGATGTGACAGAATTCATGACTGCTACCGGTATGCCCTTAAGCATAAGATATTTTACAATATGTATTCTGACTTTCCAGTCTGTTGCCGTAAATTCTAACTCTTTTATTCTGCGTATATAAATATAACAGTACAGCAAGGAGCACACCTGTGCCAAAACAGTTGCCAACGCTGCACCGGATACTCCCATTTTCCCCGGAAATACAAACAAAACATCCAATATGACATTTATAATGGAAGAAAGAATCATTGCAATGAGCGGAACTCTGCTATTTCCCACGCATCGCAACAATGTCATGGCAAAATTGTTGCATACTGTTACCGTACTGCCTATCAGAATGATTCTAAAATAACTGATCGTATCCTTCATCATGTCCTGCGGTGTATTCAGAAAAGTGAATAAAGGTCTCATTGCTAACAGACTAAGTATTGTAACAACAACACCGATTCCAAGACAAATCAGCACTGACATAGCTGTTTCCTGTCTCATTTTTCCATAATCCTGTGCTCCAAAGGATTGTGAAATATAAATTCCAAGCCCTCCTGTAAGTCCAATCATAAATCCAAGGATAAAGAAATGCACGGAACCGGTATTTCCCACAGCCGCTAATGCTGCATCTCCTATTCCCTTTCCAACAATAACCGAATCTATAAAATTATAAAACTGTTGAAAAAAATTACCTGCCAGAATCGGAAGAAAAAACTGAACAATCAGTTTCATGCAATTACCTTCCGTCATCCCTTTTGTTGTATTTATGTCAATCACACCCTTGGGCTTAGTTATCAAAGGTATAGAAATATCTAAAGTATAATCTATCAAATCTTTTTCAGATTCTTGTATATGTAATGTATCACATATTTCTTCATTCAATTCATTGTTCCTGCTCACAATTATATAGGATTTTCCGTATGAAAGCTACAACAATTCATGAAAAATCAGAATGGTCATTTGATGATGGGAGTTAAAGAATTCTTGTTATCTGTTTCCCATTCCACTTCTATACTATGGAGCATAGTCGTGTTCTGCCAGCCGCCCGTTCCCGGTGTTCCCGTATGCCAGATCAAAATTCCGCCCTCCGGATTTACCGACACCTCCGACTCCAACCGTACCTCATGTGCATAGCCTTTTTCCATCTGATAAGCAGGCTGAGGTGTATCACATTCAGCCGTAGCAGTCAGTGTTGTTCCTTCCAATCTGACCGTTACACAAAAACCGGTGAGATAACAGGAAACCAACTGTAATGCAGTCAGATAGCTGCTCTTTCCTTCTCTGTATTCTACCAGCGCCATTGCTACTGCATCAGAAGCTTCTTTTACGCGGATTACCCGCAAAGCATATCCTGTCAACTTTTCTACCTCAAACTTGATTCCAAAATCCATGTATTGTCCTGCACTGCCAAACCCCTGCCCCGCCGTCTTTGCAGGGTCAGCCTTTACCGTCAGGCTCATATCACCATACTGTTTTAAGACGGGAGCAAACCGAAGTCTGGCGCCCTGGGTATTCTGATAAAACCCCACACCCTTGCTTCCATTGCCTGTCTCCCCATATTGCCAGGCCGGAATACTGCTATCCATCTCCCAACTGCCAAAGGTGGACGAGTTAATCTCTATGTCGACCGGTCTTGCACAATCCAAAGTCCAGCTTCCCCTTCTTAATTCCGGTTGATTTTCATCCGGTAATTCAGAGAAATCTGTAAATAAATACTTCTCATCCACTTCGTCTTCCGTCACAGGAAAAGATGTCATAACCTCTTTTGCAATTCCCGGCAAACTTCCCGAAAGTCTGGGAATGATGACTGCCTTTATATATTTTCCGATATCAGCCGATGTCAAACGATAGCATTGAAGCGGAATGCTTCTTTTGGTCACAGCGCAGAGTACCGCACCCTCTCCCGCTGCGGTATCACACCTGTACCAGGAAATCTCCGACGCATCCGTGCGTTCCTTTGAAGACAGAGCATAGGAAAGAGTCACACATCCCATTTCTCTTTCCATCTTCATTACAGGTTCTCCTGTCAGTTTCGGTGCTGGAAAGAGGCAGGGTTCCACAGAAATGGCAACCGCAGCCTCCAGACCGCTCTCCGTACACGCATGAACCACAAGCTGCTTTTCCTGCTCACTGTGATTGCGATTTTCAATTCGACAGGAATGCTCCGTTTCCGGAATCAGTTCTACATAAACTGTATCTCTTTTCTCCAATCGAAAGTCAACCCTCTCCCGGCATTCCTCTCCGGAAAAGAGGAATACCTTCGCGGTAACATGAATAGCATCTTCTCCGTAGACAATTTTTTCCCTGTCTGTCTGCAACTGCATAAAAGTCGGAATTCGCAGCTTCCCGGCTTTTTTCGAAATTTCCGGCTCTCCCAGAGGATTCCAGCCCTCACTTCCCCCAAGCAGATTTTCAATATTGATATATCTCTTTGCCTCATATTCGAAAACATAGGCTTCCAGCGCTTTCTTACCCTGAAGCTGTACCGTTTCTTCGCTGCCACCGCCTCCAAGTATGACCGGCTTTCCGTTTTGAACAACTCCGTACTGATAACATTTTAGAGAGGGCAATGGATATTTCGTCCAGTCAACTCTCACAGGCACGTTTTCCGCTGTTTCATAGCAACAATCAATCAAAGCGATCTGACCGCCCTCCTTGGTAAGATACTGTTCTGCCTCCGTTCCCAGAGTCTTAATCCTGCTACGGAAAATGCAGTCAATAAACACAGCTCCCGTTCCTGTTGCCTGATAAATGGGCCGATTACCGTAAAAATCAAAATCGCAGCCTACATACACTGCGTTTCCGTTTAAAGCATCATCTGTGCTCTCAAAATGACAATTCCGATACAATGCGCGTTTTGCCCCACAAACGGGAACCAGATTTAACCGACTCACAAAACGGCAATTGTCGGCACAGAGTTTTTCTCCTTCCTGAAAAGCAAGCTGTGCCTGGGTAACAGACTCCGTTCTCTTTTGCTGATTCAGTGCCGGATTCGTCGGATAGACTAAATCTATACAACAATAGTTTCCCAGCGTCAGATTGGCAAGGAACAATTCCTCCACCTGAAAACTAAACAGAGTATAATTTCCGTTGCAGGCATGGGACTGCCCTCTGTTGCCTGCAATCACTATGTTTTCCGGCTTTTCGGATAATCCTACTATTTTTAAAGATCTGCTGTTTACATGCATACCGAAGGGAGCTCTATCCCCTTCTTTTTTTTGCAGGGTATCTGTTGCCAGAGGGTCATCAATCCAATAGACATTTGGAACAATGTACATGATAGTGGGATTTTCCAGACTCCCTTCCGAAAGTTCACAACCGGCAAAAGCCTCCTGAATATCACAGTAGACATGAGGATGCACAGCCGCCTCCTCCCGGGAAAGTCTGCCATCCAGCAAAAGCGTTTGTTCATTCAGTTCCCTGTATTCTTCATTATATATAAAACCCTGTTCCTTCCAGATGATGTCCAACTTTTAGTTCCTCCTTGTCATAGTAATAATCTCTCGGAATCTCTAAGCCAGTAATTTCAAGGCTTTCAGATTCCTTTTTTATTAAAATCCCCCACTTTTTTTGTCAAATTAAAATGTACCCTATAGATTAGACAGTTTGAGTTTTAAAAAACCTTACCATTGGACAGTAAGTTTTAATGAAAACCCTTAAATCTAGACAATGAGTTTACAGGGAACCCTTAAATTCGGACATGGTTTTGATGAACCCCTTTATTTTGGACAAAATCGCTTTTTTGACTCCGATTCAGATTGATATTACAATAAAAATGAATTGGAGGAAATTATGGCAAACAGAAAGTTTACAGAACAGGAAATGCTCACACTGAGAAATAGCAAATATGTGCTGGATGTATCACCGAGCATTGTACATTTCTCGGCAGAATTTAAAAAACTATTTTGGGAGGAACTGTCAAAGGGCAGGCTTCCACGTGAGATTGTTTCGACTCTTGGGATAGATCCAAATATCCTGGGGGATTCCAGAATAAATGGTCTGAAAACCATGATTGGAAATGAAGTAAAAAAGGGAAATGGTTTTCGTGATCTTAACACCTATGCACAGGGCTGCAACGGATATCTTTCGGCTGAAAATCGGATAAAATATTTAGAAATGCAACTGGCATATAAAGATCAGGAGATTGAGTTTCTAAAAAAAATTGTATCTTTAAATCCGGAGGCTCCGGAATAATGAAAATACCAGCACATGCAAAGTATCAGATTATTTATGATACCATGCAAAAAAACAATAATCTATTGAATGTAGCTGCCATGTGCGAAATTGCAGGAGTATCCCGTTCGGGATATTACCATTATCTCTCAACAGAAGACCAGCGAATGGAAAGGGAGGAACGGGACAGACAGGATTTTCTTTTGATTCTGAAAGCATACCAGTACCGAGGATATCATAAAGGTGCCCGTAGCATATATATGAGGCTGTTACACATGGAACCGCCGATAGTGATGAATATCAAAAAAATCCGGCGGCTGATGAAGAAGTACAACTTACAGTGCCCTATCCGCAAGGCAAATCCCTATCGGAGAATGGCAAAAGCAATGGCAACTGCATATACCGCACCCAATATAGTAAACCGTGAATTCGAGGAACACGGACCAAGAAAAATTCTGTTAACGGATATCACGTATATTATAAATGGAAAAGCACCCCGGTGCTATATGTCAACAATTATAGATGCCTGTACCAAGGAACTGCTGTCATGGGTTCTCAGCGAATCACTAGAAATTGATTTTGTATTAGAAACAGTAAAGCAGTTAATAGAAAAACATGGAACTGATTTAAGCACAGAAACATTAATACATAGCGATCAGGGTTCTCACTATACCAGCATTAAATTTATCCAATTGTTAAAGGATAACGAACTGAGACAGTCTATGTCACGTAGAGCAAACTGTTGGGACAATGCTCCTCAGGAATCATTCTTTGGTCATATGAAAGATGAATTAGATCTATCAGAGTGCCACGGCTATGAGGAGATATTAAACGCAGTTAGGGATTGGACAGAATATTATAATACAGAACGTTATCAATGGGACTTAGCAAGGTTGTCACCTGTTGAATATTATCAATATCTGACAACAGGAATTTATCCACTGATAATCCCTAAAGCAAAAGGTGAAAACAATCAATCAGAGGCATCACTTTGATGCCTCTACACAACAAACAAATATATAATAGAAATCTGCAAAGGAAAAACTCATAGTGTCCTTGACAAAGGGTACACTTTATTAAATTCCTTGGAATATATGAAATCTCAATTCACATTTGTACATATCTTTTTACACAGTATAACACATACCTATTCTTTCTGCCTGCTTTCTTTTTAATGGCATCATATTTCATCTTGTAGGCATATGCTTTTTCACTTGGTGTAATCTGCTCTCTCTGTAAATTAGAATCCACCATAGTCACTACAGCCTCATCATCCTGCATCATGCGGATAATGACAGGAATTTTCTTATACCCCAGTCGCTCCGCTGCATATTTCTTAATACTGTCCTGTAGTTCAATCATCTGACTGTCACCGATCACCTTGAATGGATGATTCGTAAAAGTTCTTAACCGCTCCATTTCAATTTCAACTACTTTTTCATCCGAATCTCTGATATCCGTCTTTTCTGTCAATGACATTTCCTCCTTTTCCCTGAACGAAAAAATCGCCCAGACTAGAATTTTTAATCTAATCTGAGCGATACTTCGTCAGGCCTGTTTTCTTCAAGCAAGAAAACCATTTTTACATTCATTGACAACCTAAATCTTATCCTACACTTTAGTTATCTCCATTGGGTGCTTGGATAGATTTAGTTCTCGGTGCCCGTTTTGTCTTTTCGGTGCTCCAATTACTCATTTTTATATTTTTTCGGTGCTCGCAAGCACCATAAAATAAAAAAAGCAACAATGAATTTTTAGGATCATTGTTGCAAAAAATCGATGTTCCCGGCGGGAATTGAACCCACAACTAGCGCTTAGGAGTAGACCCGATACGACATCGGGAAGTGGCATCTAATGCTTAAAAAT
>ERZ827512.2696-NODE-2696-length-13643-cov-15.984030_pt1 | contig 13643 bp, 12 predicted proteins | sample MGYA00519916_ERZ827512 | MGnify/ENA primary metagenome ERZ827512 (study PRJEB31778, sample SAMEA3449335) | human gut metagenome | biome: human gut; feature: human-associated habitat; material: faeces | place: United Kingdom | collected 2010/2012 ... | reverse complement strand
TTATATCATAATTACAATTTAATTCTCTTAACCCTAAAACATTATGCACATATTTAGCTAATTTATTTATGGTTTCATCAGTTGTAACTAATTTGATTTTTTCCGCTTCTTCTTTTGCTTCTTGTTCATCCAAATTTAATACATCCTTTAAGAACAAATAAACTATGTCATATGCTTCTAAAATCTTTTGAGCTAAATTTTCTCCTTGCTCTGTTAATTCTATTGTTCCATAAGTTTCGTATTCTACTAAACTTTCTTCTTTTAAATTATTTAGTGCTTTATTTACACTCGGTTTTGAACAATTCATTTTGTTTGCAATGTCTGTTACTCTAATGTTTCCATTTTGCTTTTTTAATACATACATTGTTTTCAAATATTCTTCTAATGCTTTTGATATCATTTCTTCTCCTTCTATTGTCAATATATCTAAATCGATAATATCGCCAAATGTTAACTACGGTTAACATTATAATACATATTGCCACCTTTTGTCAATAGAAAAAGAGTGAGAAATCTGAATTTTCAGATATTTCCCACTCTTTTCGTTTAACTAGGCTGTATATCATGTATTACATACATTCAAACTTCTACAACCATTCACCATATTTTTTTATATATGCCTTCTTTATAAAGCTTACAATCACAAAATATGCAATAACTAATCCCAATAAATATAAATAATATACAGGTGGCAAAACTACAAAATTAAATGATTTTACACCATGTAGTAAAATTGGCGTTATAATTGTTAATACTCCTGAAAATAAAGTCAATAACATTAACTTTTTAGACGCATGTGATTCTACAAATGGCTTTTTGCTTGTTCTTACATTATAGATAATCATTAGTTCTGTTATCAAACATGTTACAAACCATGCTGTTTGGAAATATGCTTGTTTTTCTACACCATTATATCCTAGAATAAACCAGAATATAATAAATGAAACTACATCTATTATTGAACTTGTGATTCCCATAACTTGCATAAATTTTGATATTCCTTTTGTATTCCATTTTTTAGGTTTTCTCAAAAATTCTTCGTCAACATTATCATATGGTATTCCTATTTGTGAAAAATCATATATAAAATCTTGTATTAACATTTGAATTGGTAGTAATGGCAAAAATGGTAAAAATACGCTTGCTATCATTATACTAAATACATCTCCAAAGTCTGAACTTAGAGCCATTTTCATGTATTTTATAATATTTCCATATACTTTTCTTCCTTCAATTACTCCATCATAAACAACATTTAAATTTCTTTCAAGTAAAATTATATCACTTGCTTCTTTGGCTATATCTGTGGCTGTATTTACTGATATTCCTATGTCTGCCTTATGTAGTGATGGCGAATCATTTACTCCATCTCCCATATATCCAACTACATGTCCATTGTTTTTATATGTTGCAACAACTCTTTCCTTTTGTAATGGATTCAATCTTGCAAAAACATCTACTTCTTCAACTCGTTTTGATAATTCTTCATCTGTCAATTTATCAATATCTGTTCCTAAAAGAATATCATTTCCATTTAATCCAGCCAGATTACAAATATTTTTTGTAGCATACGGATTGTCTCCTGTTAATATTTTGGTTTTTACACCTATTTTACGTAATTTATTAAGTGTATTTGCAACACCTTTTTTTGGTGGATCTAAAAATCCTATAAAACCAATAAATGTCATGTCTTTTTCATATGAACTATCTAAAACATCTACACCTGGATAATCTCTTTTTTCTGCTAATGCTATAACTTGCATTCCTGTTTCTGCAAGCTCTTTTGCCTTTGCCTCTACTTTTTCTATTATTTCTTGTGTAATTTCTTCTAACTGACCATTTCTTTTTACTTTTGTACAACTTTTTATTATTTCTTCTAGTGCTCCTTTGGTAATCATTCTATATTGTGAACCGTTTTTTACAATTACACTCATTTTCTTACGGTCATAGTCAAATGGTATTTCATCTACTTTTTCGTATTTTGCAATTTTTTCTTCTATTTGATGTTGTTTTCCATATGCAAGAATTGCTCTATCTACTAAGTTTTTCATTCCAGTTCCATAAAAACTATTTAAATATGCATATTCCAGTATGTTTATATTTTCTTTTCCTTCAATGTCTATATATTTTTGCAATGTTATTTTATCCTCTGTTAGAGTTCCTGTTTTATCTGTACATAATATATCAATTGCTCCTAAATTTTGAATTGATTCTATTTTTTTTACTAATGTTTTCTTTTTTGCTAGTGATTTGCTTCCTTTTGTTAAATTTACATTTACAATCATAGGTAACATACTTGGCGTAATTCCTACGGCTACTGATAATGCAAAAAGAATTGCTTCATTAAAGTTTCCTTTAATCACTCCATCAACTATTAATACCACTAAACATACCGCAATCATATATCTTATTAGCATATTAGTAATACTTTTCATGCCTTTTTCGAAATTAGTACTTTCTTTTTTGACATCTACTTCTTTTCCCATTTTGCCTAAATATGTATCAAAGCCTGTTCTAATTACTATTGCTGTAGCCTTTCCACTGATAACACTCGCTCCCATTAAGCAAATATTTTCTATATCAAATATTTCTTTTGCCTCTTCTTCTAATATTGTTTTCTTTTCAATTGGTACACTTTCGCCTGTAAATACTGATTGATTTATAAATAAGTCTTTACTTTCTATAATTCTTACATCTGCCGGAATTATTGCTCCTGCATTCAAACTTATAATATCTCCAAGTACTACATTTTCTACTCTAATTTCTTGTTCTTTATTTCCTCTTACTACATTTGTTTTTGAGGTAATTCTATTTTTTAATTGCTTATTAAATTTATATACAGAATAATCTTGTACAAATCTAATATTAGCACTAATAAATGCTATTGCAACAATAATTGCCGAACCTAGCTTATCTCCTAAACAGAAATTTATTATTGCTAAAAATATTAGTATAATAATGAACTGATCTTTAAACGAATTTAAGTAAAAATAAAACCAACTTTTATTATCTTCTTTTACGACTTTATTTTTTCCATTTTGCTCTAATCTTTGATTAGCTTCTTTTGCAGTAAGTCCATTTTCATTACTTTTATATTTTTTTAATGTTTCTTCTTTTGTAAGCTTTGCTTCTTTTATGTATTCTGTTAAATCTTCTTTATCATTAACTTTTATTAAATTCTTTTTTGCTTTTTTTATATCAAAAATTTGAATCATTTGTATTTCCCCCTAAAATTTATCTTAATTTTTTTATTTTTGCTACAAAAAATCCTTCATAGTTTTCTGTTGGGCACACAGTAATTGTTTCAGCAATTTTACTTGGTAATACTTCAATATCTTGTACTGTTATTGGTTCTATTTGAGCATTTCCTTTTGATAACACTCTTTCTAAAACTTTCTCGTTTTCTTGTTTTAAAATAGAACATGTTGAATATACCATTTCTCCACCTGGTTTTAATATTTTTAATGCTTTGCTTAGTAATTCTTCTTGAAATTTTACTGATCTTTCTACTAATTCTTTGCTAAAGTTTTTATCGAATATATTTTCTGTTCCACTTCCACTACATGGTGCATCCAATAAGATTTTATCAAATGAAAAATAATCGCTTAATTTTCTCGCATCTTCTACCATTATATTTGCTGATTTTACGCCTTGTTTTTGTAAATTAAATTTTAATCTTTCTGCTCTTATTTTATTTTTTTCACATGCTGTTATATATGCTTTATTTTCTGTTAATGCTGCTATTTCTGTAGTTTTTCCTCCAGGTGCCGCTGTCATGTCTAATATATTTTCTCCAGCTTTTGGTTCTAATATGATTGGTGGCAACATTGATGACAAACTTTGTAAATATATTTCTCCATTCTCATATATTTCAAGTTTTCTTATCTCTTCTTCTCTCACATTTTTTATAATTAAAGCCTTTTCATACCATGAAATAGTTTCATATTCAATTTGAGCTTCATCTAATTTTTCTTTTGCTTTTTCCAATGATGTTTTTAAATTATTTACTCTTAAAGTTACTTGTCTTTGAGCTTTATATCCATTTTCTATTTTGGCTGATATTTCTTCTCCATATTGCTCAATTAATAAATCTTTTAAAAATTGTGGTATTTGTTTTTCCATATTCATCTTCCTTCTTTTTCTTCTAGCATTATTTTAGCACACAAAATAAAAAAGCACAATATTTTTTGTGCTTCTTTTATACTTCCCAATCATCATCAAATTCAAGCTTTTTATTTCATATCAATACATTTTCTGCATCCTTCACACTGACTGTATTTTTGTTTGGAAGTTAATAGCATAAAGAATATCACCCCAACAATTCCTAATATAATGAAATTCCAAATATTAAAACTTCCATTTTCAATTCTACTTCCAACTTGATAAATCAATACTGCTAAACTCCAGGCAAATACAATTTGAAAAATAACTACTTTTAGCATTTTTTCAAATGTTCCAAGTTCCTTTTCCAATGCTCCAATAGCTCCAAAACATGGTGCACTAAACAAATTAAATACCATAAAAGCATATGCTGAAGCTGGTGTAAAAAAGCTAAAAATTCCTGTTTTAAAAATTTGTCCACTTGCCTCTTCTGAAAGTCCTGCAATTACAGTCATTGATGATATTACCTGTTCTTTTGCCACAAGTCCTTGAATAGCAGAAACTGTTGCTCCCCAGCTATTAACACCTAGCATTGGATAAAACATCCAAGAAATTGCTCTTCCAATCCATGAAAGTATACTGTTTTCAACATTTACTCCATATTTAAGTTTAAAAGAAAAAGAAAGCAAAAACCAAATAATTATTGAACACATCAAAATAACACTTCCTGCTCTTTTTATAAATGAAATTGTTTTATCAAATACATCTTTAAAGACATATTTAGTACTAGGAAGCTTATATTCAGGTAATTCAGAAATATATGTACTATTATTGTTTTTATAAATCCATTTTTTCATAACCATTGCACTTAAAATTATAATGGTTATTGCAAAAAGGTATAAAGAGGCAGACATTAGTCCAGAATATTTATCAAAAAAATATCCAGAAAACATTGCAATTACTGGTAATTTAGCACTGCATGGAATAAATGGAGTTAGAATTGCAGTCATTTCTCTTTCATTAGAATTTTCTATAATTCGTGTTTCCATAATACCAGGAACGCTACAGCCTGAACCAATTATGAATGGAATTAAACTTTTTCCGCTCAACCCAATTTTTCTAAAAATTTTATCCAGCAACAATGCTATTCTTGACATATACCCAGTTGTTTCTAAGACAGATATACATGTAAACAGTATTATTAATTGTGGAATAAATCCAAGTACTGAGCCAACTCCAGCTATAATTCCATCAACAATTAAGCTATTTAACCATTCCGATACATTTAAATTTTCTAATACTCCTCTAACATTTTGACTTAAGTTTTGTATTGCTTGTGATATAAAATCCACAGTAAATCTGCCTACAACTCCCACAGATAAATAATATACACAAAACATTATTCCAACAAATATAGGAAAAGCAAGCCACTTATTTAAGAATATTTTGCCCAATTTATCTGACATATTTTCTTGTGACTTGCTTACATTTTTTATTATTACATTCTTTTTTATATTTTCTATAAAATTATATCTTTCTGTTGCAATTATTTCTTCAAATTCACTATCTTCTTCTAATTGTTTTATTGCAACAAACCTTTTATTCGGAATTTGTAATTCTAATTCTTTTTGTTTAATTCTTTGCTCTGTTTGTACATCATAAAAACTTAAATTTCTCTTTTTATTAGCTTCTCCAATTTCAATAATCAGCCTATCTATTCCTGTTCCTTTTAATGCTGATATCTTTAAAACTTTAGTCTGCAAACTTCTTTCTAGCTCTTTTTCATTTATAATAAATCCCTTTTTCTCTAATATATCAACCATATTTAAAGCTATTATTATTTTACAATCAAGTTCTAATAATTGTGTTGTTAGATATAGGCTTCTTTCCAATGATGTACTATCAATAATATTGATAATTACATCTGGCTTTTCCTCTAATATAAATCTTTTGGAGACCTCTTCTTCTATACTATATGGACTTAAAGAATAAATGCCAGGTAAATCAACTAACTCGTAATCAGTATTTTTTATAATTCCTACCTTTTTTTCTATTGTTACTCCAGGCCAATTTCCAATCTTGGCATTCATTCCTGTTAAAGTATTAAATAAAGTAGTTTTACCACTATTTTGATTTCCAACTAGAGCAATTTTCATTTTGCATCCTCCTTAGTTTATCAATTCAACTTTTATCTTAGCTAAGTCTTCTTTACGAATACATAATTCGTAATCTCTTAAACTTATATCAATAGGGTCTCCCATTGGTGCAATTTTTTTAATAGTTATTATTACTCCTTTTGTTACTCCCATATCTAAAAGATGCCTCTTAATTGCTCTATTTGTTCCTTCTATTCTTAATACTCGCCCTTTTTGTCCAATTTTTAAATCTGATAAATTACATTGTATTTTCATACTTAAAATATATTCTAATTTTATAAAAATATTCATAAAAAAAGTAGCGATTTTGAAAATTCAAAACCGCTACTTTTTTTCATTCAACGCAAAGAGCTATCCGAAAACAATATTCAGATTCAGAATAAACAGTACCTACAAAACGTGTTGTTGCATTATATTCTTTTTCTTTATCACATTTTGTTCCCCTAATAATTACAAAGAAATCATTTTGTCTCTCTGCTGTTATTTTGCTTTCATTTCCAGCAAAATTCAAAATCCGATTAATACTTTGTTCTTCTATCCATTTAGAATTATTTTCAATATCAAACTCACAGGACTCTTTAAACCATTCCAATACAGAATCATATTCGGACCCTAAAAGCAAATGACTATCAATTGAATCATTTTTTTCAAACTCCCTTGCATATCGTAATGCCCAATAATAAGAAGCTCGAAAAACCTCTTGACTTTTTACTGACTGAATTTCTCCCGTTTTTTTATTTTTAGTAATGTCATATCTTGAAATATAAAATCCTCCGTACTTTTTTACACTAGCTATTCTTTTCTCAAAATTTTTTCCGTCATTAGATTTACATTTACTGACATCATTTCTACCAGGATATTTTCTTCTTCCAAACTTTTCATTAAAGAGGGCACCATCAACTGTTCCATTTGATTTCAGGCAACCAACCGGAATCCATACAAACTGACTTTTGTCACTAAATCTTTCAATTACAAAACCATTATTCCATTCACCACAAACATGTCTGTAACCTTCTGGAATAGGAGGATTAGTATAATCTCCATATTCATTTTTTACTGCACAAATTACAATTTTACCTGATTCTTCTAAAACCTTGAATTCAATACCATCTTCCGCTTTAAGCATTAATTCTCTAAACCGATCCATTGTTAGCCTCCGTCTAATTGTATTTTATCGTTTTTTCTACTTGGCTTTTTGCCAGCTTTAATGATTATAACACATTTCTTAAATTTTTTCAACTTATATCAAATTATATCTTTCCAGTAATTCTTCTACAATTGTACCAGAAACTTTTTTCAATCCTGATTTTAAAGCAAGATTTGCAGCCATTGGCAATTTAATATCTTCTAATTTCTTTCCATCCATCATTTTTGATGTTGAATCTAACAATACACGAATATCATAACATGAACCAAATACCTCTGGCACACCTCTATCAACATCTAATAAAGTATAAACTGCTTCCATCGCTGTTCTTACAGAATACTCTGTTGTAAATACAGTATCTCTTACGGTATCTGCAAATTGACCTAAAAATGCAAAATTTCTGCATCCTTCTGGAACAACCTTTGGTCTATCTCCTGCAGTTCTTGGCATAAAGAATGCTGTTATATATGGCATCATACATGGTACACAGTTTGCTGAATTTGAAGCTAATTCTTCAATTTGGTCTTCTGGTACGCCCAAATGATATAACCACTCTTCTGTAATTTCTTTACCCGTACATTCTCTCATTGGCTTTTTAATATAATTTCCTGGTACATTTGTAAACAATCCATATACCCATACAACCAATTGGTCTTTTGGTTGATCTTTGAAATGTGGTTGTCTATTTATTGTCCAACTCATTAACCAATTAGAATCTTTTACAGAAACAATTCCTCCTGTAACAACTCTACCACTAAACGGATCTCTCTTACAGATTTTTTCAATATATGGTGGAATTTTATCATCTAATGTAGTTACTGTTGCTGATTCCCAGTTTGTTTTTGAAATATCAGAACAGAATTTATCTGGATGTCCAAAATCTTGACTTTGTCTTGCAATTTTCCTCCATAAGTCCCAACATGCTCCTTCTCCATTTTGAATATTTAAATCAGGTGCTGTATTTTGGTCACCTAGCATAGAACTTTCTGTACAGCTTCCATTTGTAACAAATACCAAATCATTTACTGTTAAATCAATAGTTTCTTCTTTTCCATCACGAACATATACGATTTGTTTTGCTGTTTTCTTCTTTCCATCAATATCAAAAACAACATTTGTAACCTTTGCATCATATTCGAAATTTACTCCATGTGCTTCCAAATATTTTACCATTGGCAAAATTAATGATTCATATTGATTATATTTTGTAAATTTAAGTGCTGAAAAGTCTGGTAAACCTCCAATATGATGGATAAATCTTTGAATGTATAATTTCATTTCTAATGCACTATGCCAATCTTCAAATGCAAACATAGTTCTCCAATATAACCAGAAATTTGATTCAAAAAATTCTTCTGTAAATACATCTGTAATCTTCTTATCATACAAATCTTCATCTTTTGTCATAAATAATTTTATGATTTCCATAGATGCTTTATCAGACAAACCAAACTTTCCATCTGTATGTGCATCTTCTCCTCTTTTTACAGTTGCTCTCATTAATGAATAATTTGGATCTTTTTTATTTAACCAATAATATTCATCTAATACAGAAGCTCCTTCTGTTTCTAATGAAGGTATAGAACGGAATAAATCCCATAAACATTCAAAGTGGTTCTCCATTTCTCTTCCGCCACGAATAATAAAGCCTTTTTGTGAATCTTTAATTCCATCACAAGCTCCTCCAGGCAATTTGGCCTCTTCCAAAATGTGAATTTTTTCACCTTTCATTTGACCATCTCTTACAAGAAAACATGCAGCTGCTAATGACGCTAATCCAGAACCTACTAAATAAGCAGATTTTTCATCTACTCCTTCAGGTTTTCTTGGTCTTGCAAATGCTTCATAATTTCCATTACTATAATACATAATTATCCCTCCTATAAAATTTTTTACAAGATTTTTATATCATAAAAAAATGAACTAATTATGAATTTTTTAATTAGCTCATTTTTATTATTTACTTAAAATCTTTAAATAATTCGTTTTTATTAAATTTTATAGTAGTTGGTCTTCCATGTGGACAGGTAAACGGATTTTTCAATTTCAATAATCTTGTAATTAAATTATCTACCTCTTGTCTTGTTAAATCCATATGTGCCTTTACTGCAGCTTTGCAGGCAACTGTGGCAATAAATCTTTCCTCTACATCTTTACTTGTACTTCTCTCATTTGTAAGCATTTCATCTAATACATCTAAAAATATATTCCTACTACTTACTTTATATTCAATATCTGGAACACCATTTATTTTTATAGAATTTTCTCCGAAAGTTTCTATATCAAAGCCAGTTTCCTTAAACAATTCTATATTCGTTTTTACGAATTCCATTTCTTTATGTGACAAATTAAAAATTTCTGGCATAATCATTAATTGACTATTATTTTGAATATGATTTTTATAATTTTCTTTTATTTGTTCATATAATATTCTTTCATGTGCGGCATGTTGGTCAATTAAGAACATATCATCATCAATTTGAATAATAATATATGTTCTAAATAAAATCCCCACATATTGATATTCTATCTCTCTTTCATTTTCTCTATTAATTAATTCAACTGGTACTTTTGTTTCAGTGCGATTTGTTAAAAATTCTAATTCATTTTCAATATATTTTTCTCTTTTTTGTTCCTCTTCATCTTCTTTTTGAGTCTCACCTGAATTATCCAAGAATTCACTTTTTAGCATCGCACTTTTTATAGCATGATAAAATATTTTATAAAGTTTATCTTCATCTTTAAATCTAACTTCCATTTTAGTTGGATGAACATTTACATCATAGTAACTTGCTGGCATTTCCAAATTCAAAATGAAAAATCCATATTTTCCTATACCAGTTGCTCCTTTAAATGCTTGATCAGCACTATTAGTCAACATCTGATTTTTAATATTTCTATTATTCAAAAATAAAATTTGACTTTTTCTATTCTCTCTAGCAATAGTTGTATTTCCAATCACACCTGTAACTTTAATGTTATCACTTTCATAATTAACATCAAGTAAGTTTTTCTCAATTTCTTTTCCATACAATAAATAAATAATATCTCTAATATTTCCGCTTCCATTTGTTTGAAAAACAGTCTTACCATCATTTATCAATTTGAAAGCAACATTAATTTCAGATAAAGCTGCTTTTTGAACCCAATCTTTTATATATTTAAATTCAGTAGCATCATTTTTCAAAAATTTATACCTTACAGGAGTATTAAAAAATAAATTCTCAACCATAATTGTAGTACCAACTGGCACTCCAACCTCTTCGACACTTACAATCTCTCCAGCTTCTGCAATAACCTTAGTTCCATTCTCATTCTTAGTCTTAGTCATCATAGTTAGTGTAGAAATTGAAGAAATACTAGCTAAAGCTTCGCCTCTGAACCCCATAGAATATGTATTTTCCAAATCCTCAACTTTTCTAATCTTACTAGTAGCATGTCTTTCAAGTGATAAAGGAATGTCATCAGCAGAAATTCCTTTACCATTATCCACTATTTTAATCAAAGACTTTCCACCATTTCTAATTTCAATTATTATATTAGTTGCACCAGCATCTATTGAATTTTCTACTAGCTCTTTTACTACATTAGCAGGTCTTTCAATTACTTCACCTGCTGCAATTTTATTAATTGTTAAATCATCTAATAATACAATGTTACCCATTTTTTCCTCCTTGCTAATTTGGGGTCGGTCCTTTTTTTCGCATGCTAATTTGGGACCGGGTATTTTTTTAGCAATTTTCTACTACAAATTTTGCCACTTCTTCTATATTATCCTTTTTCTTATATTCCTCTTTTTCTTTGTCTGTTAATTCTGCCAAATATTTATTAAATTCTGGTATGATACTTATTGAATCAAGCGGATATCCTCTATTTATCTTTTCACATGGCTTGTCCACAAAATAGAAATGGTCTTTTGTCCATGAAAATTGTGCTGTTCCTTTATCACTACAAACTACCATTCCATAAACCCATTTTGCTTTCAAGTTTCCACCATTTTCTTTGACCAATTTAGTATAATGTTCTATCATTTCTTCATCATTTAATTCTTTTCCGTTTACTCTACGTACATAAGTTCCTGGTTGTTTCTCTTCTGGTAAATCCTCTATAAATAAATTATTGTCCATTCCGATTGTAGGAATTTTAGTTGCATCATAATATGTTTTTGCCTTTATATATGCATTTTCTATTGCATTTTTTCCACTCTCTACAATAGGCAATTTTATATCTAAGTCCTTTAATGTAATTAGCTCTATTCCATTTTGCTCTAAAGCCTCTTTGTATTTGTTTACTTTTGCTGGATTTGTTGTTGCAAATAATACTTTCATTTTCTACGCTTCCTTTATATTTTTTAATTTCTCATTTAATTTTCTATACACATTTTCTGCTACCCATTTTTCAGTAACGACTTTTTCTACATCTTCTATATTTACCCATCTAACTCCGCTGTTTTCATCTTCTTTTATTTTTAATTCTTCATTTTCATCTACTTCTAATAGATATGTTAAATTTAAATGCACATGTGATGATACATATTTTCCTCTTTTTACATGACCATCAACACATATAATTTCTAAAGAAAAAATATTATCATCAAGAATTTTTACATTTTTAATTCCTGTTTCTTCTTTTAATTCACGGATTGCAGTTTGTAATAAATCTGATTCACCATCAGCATGTCCACCTGTCCATGACCATGATTTGTAGATATTGTGATATATCATTAACACTTTTGTTCTTTCCTTATTTACTACCCATGATGATGCTGTAAAATGCCCAAACTCATTGTTTCTGGTTAATACATCCTCAAAAGTATTTATGTATTTTAACATAGTTTCTTTATCTTTTGCTTCTTGCTCATTATATGGTTCATACTTTTCTATCTGTTCTTTTAAGTTCATTTAATTACTCCTTGTTATTTTCTTTATACCATTTTGCAAATACTTCCATTGAACTAACTGATTCATATTTTTTTCTATTGTTTCTTTCGCTCTCCGTCATTTCTGCTAATGTTTTATCATATCCAGATGGTTTGTATATATACCATAAATCTGACCATTTTTCTGATGAATCTTTTCCTAAGATTTTTTCTGCTAAAGTTCCTTCATGACTTCCCATAAATTGCTGAAGTTCTTTTCCATCATAATATGATAAACATTCAGTAAATCTACATGCTCTATTTTCTTTGCCTTCCATCAATTTCAATATTCCTTCTATTCCTATTGTGTCTAATGCAAAATTTACAAATGCTCTTGGAAATCCATTTAGTTCATCTATCCAAAATCCACTGTCTAATGATATACATGGCTTTTTTACCAATTTATATGCTTCCATAACTTTATATTTTGATATATATTTTATATCATCACTTCTTGGTTCTTCTAAATCATATTCAAATACTTTAAAGTCTATTTCTTGTAATTGCTTTTTCGCTGTTGCTATTTTTCCTTTATTGTGTGTTACAAATATTATTTCATTCATTTGAAATTCCTCCTTAAAAATACTATAATTACTTAATTTCTCTTTCTAAAAATTCTATAAATGTTGGAACAGTACTTGTTAAATATTTATAATCTTTAATTACAAAATATGCTTCTTCTTCTGTTCCAAATGAATATGTTCCTCGTTCTTCAAAACTATTAATCTTGGATTTTGAAAATTTAATTCTTTGCATTAAACATTCCAAAATATATTGGTTATTTTTTTTGATTTCTTTGAGAATTTTTTTGCCTTTTTGTATTCACCCATTTTATAATACATTATTGAAAGCGGAAATTGCATAAAAACAGAATCTTCTGAATACTTCTTGTATATTTTTTCACATTCATCAAATCTTTCAAGTAAAGTATATATTCCTACAATCAAATACCTTATTCCTAGATTATCATTTTCACATAATTTCAACATTTCTTTTCCTTGCTCTATCGCTTCAGTATATCTTCCTAACTCCATTAATGTTAACATATAACAATGTTTAGTTCTCATGTATGGTCTTGTCTCTATTAGCCCCCAAAATCTTCATCATCATATTCAAAATTCATAATTTTCTCCATTCATTATTTTTCAAGTAATATATCTCTGTTGTTCTCATTTCATTATATTAAATATATCCCTACTAATCTTTGCCGTATATAATGTATCATAACTTTTTTAATTTTACAATGAAATCTCAAATAAAAACTCTCAATCGAGTAGGAGAAATATTATTATTTGATATTTCGTCCTCTCACACCACCACA
>ERZ827512.2682-NODE-2682-length-13728-cov-30.261245_pt1 | contig 13728 bp, 15 predicted proteins | sample MGYA00519916_ERZ827512 | MGnify/ENA primary metagenome ERZ827512 (study PRJEB31778, sample SAMEA3449335) | human gut metagenome | biome: human gut; feature: human-associated habitat; material: faeces | place: United Kingdom | collected 2010/2012 ... | reverse complement strand
ACTTCAACGAACGCCCGTTCCTGAACCACTTCTGCTACCTGTTCCTTACCAAGACGACGAAGGCACGGAGCCGTCAGGAAAGCACGTTCTCCACCCTCTGCAAGGGCAGGCTTGTCCCCAAGGAGATCGAGGACCGGGAGACGGTTACGAGGTTCCTCGAAGCCGTCGGGCAGTTCGAGAAGATCATGAACGACAGCGGTTTCGTTACGCTGCGCCGCCTCACGACGGACGAGATCACCGGCACGGAACGGTCGGCGGGCATCGTGGAGAAGTACCTCTCGCTCTCGCAGCACGACACGACGGTGCTGAAGGACATCCAGTTGAACCCGGAGGAGATGCGCATCGGCGACGACATCCTCTGCCTGCACACCCTCTCGGACACGGAAGACCTGCCGGGCAAGGTGGCGACGGACAGCCGCTACGAGCGGCTCTCGACCGACCGCTCGGACTGCCGCCTGTCGTTCGCCGCCCCGGTGGGCTTGCTGCTGGACTGCAACCACTGCTACAACCAGTACATCTTCATCGACGACCACGGGGAGAACCTGAAACGCTTCGAGCAGACCGCCCGGAACATGCACTCGCTCTCCCGCTACTCCCGCTCCAACCAGATCAACAAGGCATGGATCGAGGAATACCTGAACGAGGCGCACTCGAAAGGGCTGACCTCGGTGCGCTGCCACTGCAACGTGATGGCGTGGAGCGACGACCGGGAGGAGCTTAGGCGCATCAAGAACGAGGTGGGCAGCCAGCTCGCCCTGATGGAGTGCAAGCCGAGGCACAACACGGTGGACGTGCCCACGCTCTTCTGGGCGGCGATACCGGGCAACGAGGGGGACTTCCCCTTCGAGGAGAGCTTCTACACGTTCATCCCGCAAGCCCTGTGCTTCTTCACCGAGGAGACGAACTACAAGGACTCGCTCTCGCCCTTCGGCATCAAGATGGCGGACAGGATGACGGGCAGACCGCTGCATCTGGACATCAGCGACCTGCCGATGAAGAAAGGGGTGATCTCGAACCGCAACAAGTTCGTCCTCGGTCCGAGCGGGAGCGGCAAGTCGTTCTTCATGAACCACCTCGTGCGCCAGTATTACGAGCAAAACAGCCACATCGTGCTGATCGACACGGGCAACTCGTACCAAGGGCTGTGCGAGCTGATCCACCGCAAGACCAAGGGCGAGGACGGGATTTACTACACGTACACGGAGGAGAAGCCCATCAGCTTCAACCCCTTCTTCACGGACGACTACAAGTTCAGCGTGGAGAAGAAGGACAGCATCAAGACGCTGCTGCTGGCGCTGTGGAAGGGCGAGGACGAGAAGGTCACGAAGACGGAGAGCGGCGAGCTGGGCAGTGCGGTGTCGGCGTACATCCGCCGGATACAACAGAACCGGGACATCGCCCCCTCGTTCGACACCTTCTACGAGTACATGCTGAACGATTACCGGAAGGAGCTGGCTGCAAGGGACATCAAGGTGAGCCGGGAGGATTTCAACATCGACAACTTCCTGACCACGCTGCGGCAGTATTACAAGGGCGGGCGCTACGACTTCCTGCTGAACTCGAACGAGAACATCGACCTGCTGCACAAGCGGTTCATCGTCTTCGAGATTGACGCCGTGAAGGACAACGCTGAGCTGTTCCCCGTGGTTACGATCATCATCATGGAAGCCTTCATCAACAAGCTGCGCCGCCTGAAAGGGGTGCGGAAGATGCTGATCTGCGAGGAGGCTTGGAAAGCCCTTTCCTCGCCGAGTATGAGTGAGTATTTGAAATACATGTACAAGACCGTCAGGAAATATTTCGGCGAGGCGATTGTCGTCACGCAGGAGGTGGACGACATCATCTCGTCCCCCATCGTGAAGGAGGCTATCATCACCAACTCGGACTGCAAGATCCTTTTGGACCAGAAGAAGTACATGAACAAGTTCGACGGCATCCAGTCGATGCTCGGGCTGACGGATAAGGAGAAGTCGCAGATACTCTCCATCAACCTCGCCAACCATCCCGGACGGAAGTACAAGGAGGTCTGGATCGGTCTGAACGGGGTGCAGTCGGCGGTGTACGCCACGGAGGTGTCGGCTGCCGAGTACCTGACCTATACCACCGAAGAGAGCGAGAAGACGGAGGTGTTCGCACTAGCGGAAGAGCTGGGCGGCGACTTGGAGCTTGCCATCAAGCGGCTGGCGGAAACGAAGTATAAATAATGTGCCGATGCGCTGGCGGGGAGCGGCGGACAGGTTGCCGGACGGGTGGTTGATTGACCAAACGGCTAAACGGTCAAACGGTTAAACGGCTGGCTGGCTAAACGGCTGGATGTACAAACGGCTAAACGATATGGAGAGAATAAAATTTTGTAAAACTTTTAAAAAACGGAATCAAGATGAGACGATTGAATTTAATCCTGCTGCTGTCGGCGGTGACGGCGGCGCTGGCGTTTGTCATTTCCTGCAAGGAGACAAATGCGGAACGGTTGGAAAAGATGTGCGGCGAATGGGTCAGCACGGGCGGAAAGCCGCCCTTCACCCTCTGGGAAGAGGACGGCAAGTACCGTGTGACGGTCATGCACAGGAACCACAAGGGCGGTAGTGAAGCGGAGACCTACCTCGTCCGGGAAACGGAAGGGGTGCTGTTCATCGAGACGGGCTTCGCCGTGATGATGGACTATGACCGGGAGAAAGACCGCATCCGGCTGTCGCCGGGCGGAGAGTACAGGAGAAAGAGTGACGGAACCCTAAAACAGTAAGGACATGAGAACGATAAAGGCAATCATCGTGGGCGTGGCGTGCCTGACGGCAGGTGCGGCCAACGCCCAGTGGGTCGTACACGATCCCGGCAATCTGGCGCAGGGCATCATCAACACGACCAAGGAGATCGTGGAGACCTCCGCCACCGCACAGCACACGCTGGACGGGTTCAAGGAGACGGCGAAGATATTCGAGCAGGGACGGAAGTATTACGATGCGCTCAAGGCGGTGCATGACGTGGTGAAAGGCGGCGTGAAGGTGAAGAAGTCCATCGAGATGGTGGCGGACATCTCGGAAATCTACGTGCGCAACTACCAGAAGATGCTCGGCGACCCGAACTACACGCCGGACGAGCTGTCAACCATCTCGTTCGGGTACGCCAAGCTGCTGAGCGAGAGTGCGGACATCCTGCAAGATCTGAAGAACGTGGTGAACGTGACGGGGATGTCGCTCTCGGACGCCGAGCGGCTGGCGATCATCGACCAGAGCTACAAGCGGCTGCTGGAGTACCGCAACCTCGTGCAGTATTATACGGACAAGAACATCTCGGTGAGCTACCTGCGGGCGAAGAAGAAAAAGGACGCCGACCGGGTGGTGGCTCTCTACGGGGATGCGGAAGACCGTTACTGGTGAGGCGGGCAATATATAATAATGTATGCGTACATATAATAAAAATACAGGACTATGTTGTTAGCGATAGACTTCACGAACCTGCACGAGATATTGCAGGCATTGTATCAGGACATGATGCCGCTCTGCGAGAAGCTGACGGGGGTAGCCAAGGGAATCGCCGGGCTGGGTGCGCTGTTCTACGTAGCCGCCAAGGTGTGGCAGGCGCTCGCCCGTGCCGAGCCCATCGACGTGTACCCGCTGCTGCGCCCGTTCGCCATCGGGCTGTGCATCCTCTTCTTCCCCACCTTCGTCATCGGCACGATCAACACGGTGCTCTCGCCCGTGGTGAAGGGCTGCCACGGGATGCTCGAATCACAGACCTTCGACATGAACCGATACCGGGAACAGAAGGAGACGCTGGAGAGGGAGGCGTTCCGCCGTGACCCGGAGAAGGCGTATCTGGCGAGCAAGGAGGACTTCGACAAGAAGCTCGACGAGCTGGGCTGGTCGCCCAAGGACTTGAAGACGATGGCGGTGATGTACATCGACCGGACGGAGTACAACATGAAGCGGAGCATCCGGCTGTGGTTCCAAGAACTGCTCGAACTGCTGTTCCAGTCGGCTGCGCTGGTCATCGACACGATACGGACGTTCTTCCTGATCGCCCTCTCCATCCTCGGTCCGATAGCGTTCGCCCTCTCGGTCTATGACGGGTTCCAGAGCACGCTCACGCAGTGGATAACGAGGTACATCTCCATCTACATGTGGCTGCCCGTGAGCGACCTGTTCAGCTCGGTGCTGGCACGCATCCAAGTGCTGATGCTCACCCGTGACATCGAGGCGATGAGCGACCCGACCTTCATCCCGGACAGCTCGAACACGGTGTACATCATCTTTTTAATCATCGGGATATTCGGGTACTTCACCATACCGACCGTCGCCAACTGGATCATCATGGCGGGCGGGGTGAGCCACGCCAACCGTGCGATGAACCAGACCGCCACGAAGGTAGGCAACGTCGCCGCAGCGGGTGCGGGCGCAGCCGTGGGGAACATCGCCGGAAGGATCGTCAAGTAGCGGCGGATGTCCCAAGAACATGAGTCATAACGAATAAAAAACCGGAAACATGGAATTTAAAAGTTTGAAAAATATCGAAACGAGCTTCAGGCAGATACGGCTCTTCACGCTGGTATTCGCCAGCCTGTGCGCCGTGGTGACGGGCTTCGCCCTGTGGAAGTCGTACAGCTTCGCCGAGGCGCAGCGGCAGAAGATCTACGTGCTGGACAACGGCAAGAGCCTGATGCTGGCGCTCTCGCAGGACGTGCGGCAGAACCGCCCGGTGGAGGCACGGGAGCACGTGCGCCGCTTCCACGAGCTGTTCTTCACGCTCTCGCCCGACAAGTCGGCTATCGAGGGCAACATCAGGCGTTCGCTGCTGCTGGCGGACAAGAGCGCCTTCAACTACTACAAGGACCTCTCGGAAAAGGGGTATTACAACCGCATAATATCGGGGAACATCAACCAGATGATAGAGATAGACAGCCTGCGGTGCGACTTCGACAAGTACCCGTACAGCGTGCGGACATTCGCCCGGCAGATCATCCTGCGGGAAAGCTCGGTTACGGAGCGCAGCCTTGTGACCCGCTGCCGCCTGCTGGATGCGGTCAGGAGCGACAACAATCCGCAGGGCTTCATCATCGAGGGCTTCGAGGTCACGGAGAACAAGGATTTGCAGACCCTCAAACGCTGACGGCTATGATAAGGAAATTCATCGTAAAGGCACAGGATTGGGCGGACGGGAAGCTCCGCCGCCTCGCCGGGCGTATCTCGCCTGACATGCGTGTGGCAATCATCCTCGTGATGCTGGCGGCGTTCGGCGCACTGTCGGTCTATATGACCGTCGCCTCCATCTACCGCATCGGCAGGAACGACGGGAAGGAACTGGGGATAGAGCATATCAGGCGCCTGCAATTGCCCAATGACAGTATTATCAACCCTTTTGAAAGCGGACGGCATGGGACTGGCGGAGAAGTTGAGTGAGTGGCTGTTCCGCCGCCGGGAGCGGCAGGAGGAGCGGAACATGAGGCAGGCAACGGCGTATTTCGGGAGCCTGCTGAATAAGAGGCGTGCGGATGCCGGTGCAATCCTCCAGTCCGTCAGGGACTACCGGGACTGCCCGGAGGTAACAAGGAAACAGGCGGAGCTGCTGCTGGAACACAGGTTCTTCCGGTACGTGTACCAGACGGGCTATCCCGAATGGCGGGCGGTCATGGACGCCCTGAAAGAGACCCGTTACGGGATGCGTGAGGGGGCGGCAATCCCCCGGAGCGTGAGGGAGGCGGCGGAAAGCCCGATGCTGCGTCTGGCGGCGCAATACAAGGTGCTGGAGTACGAGTACACGAGGCGCAACGCCCCGCAGCCGCTATCCCCCGAAGCGCAGGCGGAACGGGATGCGGCGCACCGGCTGCTGAACTGCTGCATGAGGGAGGGCGACCTCGACGCACTGAAAAGGCTTGCCCTGAAAGGCGAGAAACCGGACGACTCGGTGGCCATCCGCCACGGGCTGGCGGAAGGCTACCGCAGGCTCGAAGAACTGAGCCGGGAATGGAACGAGGAGATGCGGGGCGACAACCACACCGTCATGGAACAGATCGAGTTGCGGGAGGCGGACGAGCGGGGAAAGCTGATGCGGCAAGCCGCCGCCCTTTACGAGAGGAAGACGGGCGGCAGACTGCCCGGCGACTATCTGGAAGCGGTGAAGGCGGAACGGGCGCTGCTCCACGGGCTCGCCCGCCACGGCTGGGACGGTCAGCGGGAAGTACCGAAGGAGACGGTGGAGAAGTACGGGCTGACGGAGGATTTTGCCGGCATCGCCCGGCTAAGGTGGGACTACCACCTGAGCGAGGACAACGGCGACCTCTCCCGTGACTACCCGGAAGCCGCCATCGGACGCCACAACCGTGCCATCCGGGAGCGGGCGGCGAAAGAACTGGCAGGTCTGGAAGCGAGGCTGTTCCCCGAAAAGGCGGCAAGCCGGGAACGGAAGGCTGCGCACCTGCGGGCGGACAACCGGGCAAGCCCCACGGCATCGCTCAAACGGGAACGGAAGGAGCCGCCCGGCAAGCGACAAACCGGAGAGACAGGCAGAAGGAAGCCTCCGGGGAGAAGAATCAGAATGTAGGACAACCATAAATTTTTGACATGATGGAAGAACAGAACCAAGAAAAAGCAACGGCAACGCAGCACGTAAAGGCGGCGGATGCCGCAGCCCCGGAGACGGGGAACGGAAAGAAGGAGGACAAGGGCGGCGGGAAAAAGGAGAAGAAGACTGCCAAGCCGCTCACCCCGAAACAGTTGCAGCAACGGAAGAAGCTGATGGTATATCCGCTGATGGGCTTGCTGTTCCTCGGCTCGATGTGGCTGATATTCGCACCTTCGGAAGAGCGGGACGTGAACCGGGACACCGTGGGGGCGTTCAACGCCGACATCCCCCTGCCGGAGAACGACGGGATCATCGGCGACAAGCGGAAAGCCTACGAGCAGGCGCAGGCGGAAAGGCGGCAGGCGGAGAAGGTGCGCTCGCTGGAGGACTTCGCCTTCTCCGAAGAGAGCGATGCGGACAGGGTGGAAATGGAACTGCCGGACAGCGAGCCGGAACGGGAACCGTTCAGGGACTACTCGGGCAACGGCGGCGGCCGCTCCTCCGTCGCCGCCTACCGGGACATCAACCGGAAACTCGGCTCGTTCTACGAGGAGCCGAAGGTGGACGGGGAAAAGGAGGAGCTGAAAAGGCAGGTGGAGGAGCTGACCGCCAAACTGGAAGAAAGGGAACGGCAGGCGGGCGGAATCGACGATCAGGTGGCACTGATGGAGAAGAGCTACGAGCTTGCCGCCAAGTACATGGGGCAGAACGGGCAGGACGGCGCAACCATGCAGGCACCCGCCACCGGACAGGGCGGCAACGGCTTGGGACAGCCAGCCGTGGCGGTGCAGGCGGCACGGGAGCGGACGGTATCGGGGCTGCGACAGCCCCTAAGCGATGCGGAGTTCATGCGGCGGTACAGCCAGCCGAGGAACTACGGCTTCAACACGGCGGTGGGCAGCGGGTACGCCCTCGGGAAGAACACGATAGCCGCCTGCATCCACCAAGACCAGACGGTTATGGACGGTCAACAGGTGAAGCTCCGGCTGCTCGAACCGTTGCAGGCGGGAAACCTGATTATCCCACGCAATACGGTGGTATCCGGTACAGGCAAGGTGCAGGGGGAACGGCTCGACATCACGGTATCGTCCGTCCAGTACCAAGGTAACATATTGCCGGTGGAATTGGCGGTCTATGACAACGAGGGAATGAAAGGGCTGTGCATAGAAACCTCACTGGAGCGGGAAGCGGCAAAGGAGGCGATGGCGAACATCGGCGGCGGGTTGGGAACGAGCATCTCGTTCGCACGGAGCGCCGGACAGCAGGTGGCGATGGACATCACCCGTGGGCTGATGCAGGGCGGCAGCCAGTACCTTGCCAAGAAGTTCCGCACGGTAAAGGTGCACCTGAAAGCGGGGTATGAGCTGATGCTTTACGCCAAACAACAATAGATCGACAGATTATAAAACCATTAAAAAGAAAGGACAAATGAAAAAGATTTTTGGATGGGTCGCCCTGCTTATGGGCATGGTGACGGGTGCGAACGCACAAGTGAATGATACGATACAGCGGGTTACGGGCAACGACCTGTATCAGGGGATTACACGGAAGCTACCCTACCGGCAGATGGTTACGCCCCACGGGGTGCAGGTGACGTTCGCCAAGACGGTGCATATCATCTTCCCCTCGGCGGTGCGGTACGTGGACTTGGGAAGCAATTGGATTATCGCCGGGAAAGCGGACGGTGCGGAGAACGTGATCCGGGTGAAGGCGACCACCGAGGGGTTTCCGGGGGAAACGAACTTTTCCGTTATCTGCGAGGACGGAAGTTTCTATTCGTTCAATGCCCGGTATGCGCATGAGCCGGAGATGCTGAACATCGAGATGAAGGATTTTTTGGAGAACGGGAACACGACGGACTTTTCGCATACCCGCATGAACCTCCATTTCCGGGAACTGGCAGGCGAAAGCCCGCTCTTGGTGAAGCTGATCATGCAGAGCATCTACAAGGAGGACAGGCGGGAGATCCGGCACTTGGGCTGCAAACGCTTCGGGGTGCAGTTCCTCCTGAAATCCGTCCACTCGCACAACGGGCTGTTCTATTTCCACACGGAAACGAGGAACAGGTCGAACGTGGCTTTCCGGACGGACTTTATCCGGTTCAAGGTCGTGGACAAGAAAGTGCCGAAGCGCACCGCCATTCAGGAACGGGTGATCGACCCGGTGCGCAGCTACAACGAGGTGCTGGTGACGGAGGGGAAAAGCGACGTGCGCACGGTGTATGCCGTCCCGCAGTTCACCATACCGGACGACAAGCTGCTGGTCATCGAACTGTTCGAGAAGGACGGCGGTAGGCACCAGACCATCCGGGTGGAGAACGCCGACCTCGTGGCGGCAAAACAGATTAACGAACTGAAAATCAAGTAAGCGATGAAAAGGTTACTGTTCATTATCCTGCTTTTCGGGGTGTGCCTGCATGTGAACCGGGCACACGCCCAACGGTGCCTGCCCGGAATGAGGGGCATACAGCTCACGGGCGGGCTGTCGGACAACATGCGCTGGAAAAACGGCGACGGCTTCGGCTACCACGCCGGGATAGCGGTGAGCACCTACACGAAGAACGCCCACCATTGGGTGGTCGGTGTGGAATACTTGGAGAAGCGGTACGGCTACCGGGACTGCCTCTATCCGGCGAGCCAGTTCACGGGCGAGGGCGGCTATTACCTGAACTTCCTTTCCGACCGGAAGAAGACGTTCTTCGCCGCACTGGGACTGTCCGCCCTTGCCGGGTACGAGACGGTGAACTGGGGCGAGAGCCTGCTGCCGGACGGCTCCCGGCTCACGGATGAGGACAATTTCATCTACGGGGGTGCGCTCACGCTGGAGCTGTCCGCCTACGTGACGGACAAGATTGTCTTGCTGGTAAACGGTCGCCAACGGGTGCTGTTCGGCGGCGACTGCGGGAAATTCCACACGCAGGTCGGCGTGGGAATCCGCTTCATGATTCGATAACTGCTATATAATATAATTGTATATGAGGACAATGATTTATAGAATATTCACGGGCTGCTACATCGTGGCCGCCCTCGTGCTGGTCGCAGCCTGTAATGACGGGCTGGATATTCAGACGAAATACCTGTTCACGGTGGAGACGATGCCCGTCCCGAAGGAGCTGAAAGTGAACGAGACGGCGGAGATACGGTGCGAGCTGAAACGGGAAGGACGCTGGGAGGACGCCCGGTACACGATCCGCTGGTTCCTCTTCGACGGGGAAGGCACGCTCAAACTGGATGACGGCACGGTGCTGCTGCCCAATGACCGCTACCCGCTGGAGAAAGAGACGTTCCGGCTCTATTACACCCGGCTGTCGGACGAGCAGAGCAGCTTCACCGTCTGGGTGGAGGACTCGGACGGTCAGGCGGTCGAGCTGGAATACGACTTCAATGCGGACAACGACAAGGAGGACGGGGATGGAAGTGGAACTGGGAAAGAGTGAGGTGCCGGCTTTGGCGGAATTGAAAGACCTGTGCCGGCACGAGTGCACCGCAGAGCGGTACGCCGATACCGTCAGGGAGTTCGGATGGTCGCTGGAACATGTGCTGGAGGACATGAAAACCCCGGAGATGTGCCGCCGTGCGCTGGAAGCGAGTGCGGAACTCGGTTACGGGCATCTGGCATTGCTGCACCATATCCCGTTCGCAGAGGTCTGCATGGAAGCCATACGGGACTGGTACGGCGAGGGCAGAGCCGATCTTTACGAGGTGGCTTCGGCAATCCGACCGGAGGTGTTCGACGGGAAGATGGCGGATTTTCTGGTGGCGGAGGACGGCAGGTGCCTGTCCCTGCTGCTCGTCCACCTGCAAACGCCGGAGCTGTGGCGGAAATGCGCCGAACATAACTGGATGTCATTCGTGATGATTCCGTGGAGGGAACGGTCGCTGGAAGCGTGCCTGACGGCGTACCTGAACTATCCCGGGATGATCCATGCCCATCCCCATGTCGTGCCGCAACCGGTGGACAGCTATTACAACGTGTACTCGCTGTGCCGCCTGATGGAGCAGATGACGGGCGAGAAATTCACCTGCGGGCAGATGGCGGACTTCTACGGGGGAAAGCGGATGGCGGTCAAGTGCATCGAGGTGCCCGATGGTTTCCTGAAAGACCGTGAGGTACTTTCGACCGGCAGAAAGAGACGTTCCGCATCGCCCCTCTCAGCCAGCGGCAGGAGCAGAGGCAGCAGGAACAGCAAGAGCCGGAACGGAACGACGCACCCAAGAGGCGCAACGGAATGAAAATATGAGACAACCTATCTAAAAAAACAGAAACATGGAACAAGAAGAAAGAATGTATCAGGTACCTCTGGAGATGATATGCAGGCACGACCGCACGGCGGAGGTGTGCCGTGCCGCCGTTGAAGAGGACGGCTGGCAGCTGGAGAACGTGCCCGAAGAGATGAAGACACCGGAACTGTGCCGGAAGGCGCTGGAAACGGAAGCGGGATTCGGGAACGACTTCCACCGGGGGCTGGTCCAGCATATCCCGTCCCCGGAGGTGTGCATGGAGGTGCTGAAGGAGTGCCGGGAGAACAACCCGGAAGAACTCTACGGGGTGGCGGTGGCTATCCGTCCGGAGGTGATGAACGGCGAAATGGCGGACTTCCTGCTGCCGCTGGACGGCAGGTGCATCAGCATCCTGCCCGTGCACCTGCAAACGCCGGAGCGGGTGCGGGTGGCGGTGGAAACGTCGGGGATGTCCGCCGTCGGGCGTGGCGGAGTGCCGAAAAGCCTGCTCACGCCCGAAGTGTATGTCAGGTGCGCCGCCCACAGCCGGGAGTCGCTGATGATGATCCCGTGGGCGGAACGCTCGCCGGAGGTCTGCCTGATGGCGAAGACACTGTACCCGGACTGGGTGAGGAATCACCCGGAGTTCGTGCCGGAGAGCGTGCGTAACCAAGACAGCATCTACACGCTGAACAGCCTGATGGAAAGCTTGACGGGGGAAAAGTTCAGCTACCGGCAAATGACGGACTTCTACAACGGGAAGCCGCTGGAGGTGAAACGGATGGAGACGCCGGACGGCGTGCAGAAGGACAAGTCGGTGAAGTTCGACAAGGAGACGGGGAAGTTCTCCTTCTCCGACATCCGGCAGGAGCGGAAACGGGGGTTGAAGATGTAGCGTGAGCCGGACGAAATGGAAAGCATCCTTCGGGATGCTTTTTCCATATCCGCCCTGCCGCTTTCCGGTTTCTTTTGCTTCTTGTTCTTTTCCCGCCCCGCTCACGAAAGAAAAGAAGTGCGAAACGGATAGCGAATAAAAAAGGGGACGCTTAAAGCATCCCCTCGTCCATGTAGCTGAGGTAGGTGTCCTCGGTCAGTATGATGTGGTCCAAAAGCTGTATGCCGATTGCCTCGCAGCCTTTCTTCAACTGGCTGGTCAGGTTGTTGTCCGGCGTGCTCGCCACGGTCGAGCCGGAAGGGTGGTTGTGCGAGAGGATGATTCCCGAGGTGTAGATACTAATTGAAAAGTGCGCTGTATTCTAATTGAAAAGAGCTCCATCCATAACTTGTTACAAAATTACTATAAGTTTAAAATATTCATTTATCTTGTCTCATTTTTTGTGTTTCCTTAAGCCTATAAGACAGTCCGGTCATATTAACCAGATAAGCTTTATGTGTAAGCCTGTCAACCATTGCCGCCACAAGCACCTTGTCCTTTATGATTTCATTCCATCTGTTAAAAGCCAAATTAGTAGTAATGATTGTAGCCTTTTTTCCGGCTCTTAACGACAGGTGGTTAAAAAGCAGTTCTCCTCCTTCCTTGTCACAACTGACATATCCGAACTCATCACAGATGACCAGATCGTATTTTTCAAACCTTAATTGTAGCGTCCTCAGTGTCTTTGCTGATTTAGCCTCCCTTATCTGGGTAAGCAGGACCGGCACTGAAGTAAACAATACGGTAAAGTCCTGTTGGCAGGCCTTTATTCCTAAAGCCGTAGCAATATGCGTCTTTCCCGTTCCCGGATTTCCATACAGGACCAGGTTTCTTCCCTGTCTGATGAAGTCCAGTGTCTCCAATTCAGGTAATATTACCTGTGCCTCTTTGGGCATGTCTTCCATAACAAGCTCATGCAGATACTTCATTTGTGGAAATCCCGCAGATCTTATCCTTGATCTTCTTCTACACTCCCTTCTCCTGGCGCTTTCCTTTCCAAGCAATTCCGTCAAGAACTGCAGATGGTTCCAGTTTTCTTCAGCTGCCAATGAAAGGGTGCATTCCAGTTCCTCTTTAAAGGCCAGAAGCTTCAGTTCTGCAGCATAGTCATAAATGGTTTCTTTTTCTGATTTCATATATTATAAACTTAAATGGTTGGTATTATATCATGCACTTCATTGTATCCTGTCATGAGCGCCGTGATGCCTTCAAGCATATCCACAGCTTCTCTTTCTATATTCTCCTGTTGTGCCGGGAGAACAGGCGGTTCCATGGTTTCTTCTGTCTCTCCCTGTACGCTACCATGCAGCATGGCCTTTACCTGGTCCGGAGATATCTTTCTGACACCACGTCCGGTCAGCTCCTTGCATGCCGTGACAATGTCCGTTCCGGAAAATCCATTTTTTCGGGCATAGTCCAGCAACAGAACAAACGTCCTGTTGTCCTCCTTGAAATGGATGTCATACAGCCTTCTCAGTTCTTCCGGTGCTCTTTGCCAAACCACAGAGTGGGGCAATGCCCCCGGTTTACGGGAAAGTGTACGCAAATAGTGCTCCAGCTTGATGCACCAGTCTCCACCGCAATAACTGCGTTGATGAGAGGCCACTTTCTCCTTCCCGTACAGGATGACGATTTTTTCACTATAAACCTTGACATGTACTTTTTCTCCCACAAGAGAATCAGGTACGGAATAATGAACATTTTTCATGCTGATAGTTGACCATTTATCCACAATGTACTCATAGACCTCAAAACAGCCCAGATTACCGGGAAAAGGCTTCAGCGATGACAGGTCAGCTTCCAGACGTGATGTTTTCTCCGCTGTTGAAAGACTGCCTTGCTCGTTGTTGACCTGCATACATACCCGGTTTAAATGCTCCTGGGCAGAATGTATATCACCAAAATGGTCTGTCAGGCAGAAAGCTTTCCTTCTGACATATTCCACGCTGCGCTCCACATGTCCTTTCTCCCATCCGGCCCGTACATTACAGAAACGGTACTCAAAACAATAGAAAC
>ERZ827512.2681-NODE-2681-length-13731-cov-4.395218_pt1 | contig 13731 bp, 13 predicted proteins | sample MGYA00519916_ERZ827512 | MGnify/ENA primary metagenome ERZ827512 (study PRJEB31778, sample SAMEA3449335) | human gut metagenome | biome: human gut; feature: human-associated habitat; material: faeces | place: United Kingdom | collected 2010/2012 ... | reverse complement strand
ATAAACAATAGAAGAGAGGTAGAAGTAGATATGGAAAAGTGTAAAAAAAGGAATATGAAACATTGCACAAAATCAAAGTTTTGTGCAGAAAGAGATAGGAGTAAAATATATAGACTATGATTATAGTCCTACCCAGTTATTTCAGTACTTTCAAGCCTTTGACTTTAATATATTTACTTATTATATAATTATTTTATTTTGCATATTTAATATTATTTAATGTTATCCAATTACTTATATAATCTTATTTTAATAACGCTTTAAAATCAATTTTAAGCTACTTAAATATTTTATCTATATAATTTAATGTTCAAATAATTTTTATCTTTAATTATAAATTTGTTTTTCAATAATTTTTTATAATTTCTGATCTTCTATCTAAATTTTATCTAAAATCTTCAAAATGCTTATTTCTCTATATTTGCCGTATTTTACCAACAACAAATTATAAGCCTTAAAAATAAAAACGGCTTAAAATTGATTCTCGTGCGTCGCTTTTTTGAGGTATTTTTGATTATTATTGTATATCTATAAAGTCAAACAATTTACTACTAAAAATTGCTAAATCTTAGAATTACCAGTATTTTGCTAAAATACTAGACAACAAATTATATGAATGTTTTATTAAAATGTCTTAAAAACGATTCTCATAAGCCATTATTTTAACTAATTTCAAAAGATCTTACATATAATTATAATTCCATAAGTTTAATTAAAATCTGCAAATTTAAATTGCATACTATAAGTTTAAAGCATCAAAATTAATTTTTAAAATCATAAACAGATAATTTGATTAGTTAATAATTTAAATTAATTATAATTGATTTTCAGACTTTATAAATATAATTTAAAATCTAAGATTATAATTAAAACTTATAAATCAATTTGTAATAATCAAATGTTCGTTTTAAGATTTTTTACCAAACAAAATTTTAAAATCTAAAATTTGAAATTTATAAAGATTTAATTTAAAATTTAAATTAAAATTATTTTATTAAATTATATATTTTATATTTTTTCTAAAAATAATTTAAGAACATTGCACAAAATATTTTACTACCTATTTTTCTGTTTTTTTGTTTTTAATATTTATTTAAAATGTATATATCTGAAAATAAGGCTCTTCCCCCTACTCCACCGTTTTTTATTAAATCTAGTAAATTTTATGCCTTTTTAGCTATTTTATCATATTCCTATTGCTTTTTTGAAACACAAAGAGATATTGATTAAATTCAATACCTCATAACTTTTTTTATAAACATTATACTATATTTTTCTAAAAAGTGTTTTTCCAATCCATAAATGCAGGATCTATTCTTCTACTTTTAATTTTCATACTTTCAGGTAATTCTAATTATATTTCATTATAAATTTTCCAAAAATCTTCAATATAAATTAAAAAACAAATATTAAAATTTTTAATTATTAAAATATTCTGATTGCTCTCCTCCTATGATTTCTCCAGTTGTAGCATCAATATAATATTTTTTATTATATAATTTTTTTACTGTTTCTATTTCTGCATCTTTTGGTTTTGTTTCTTTATTGTGTTTTACATCAACAACCCAAACATTTCTTGTAATATCGTCTGTTTTAATTTCACCATTTTCATTTGTTATATTATTTTCTAAACAATAAATAAATATATTCATTTTTTCAATTGATAAATCTGCAGTAGTATCTGATATTTCCAAATTACTGAATTCTTTTTCTTTATTTGTCGCAATTTCAATAGCTTCTTCTTTAGTAATTATAATTGGGTTATTTTCAAAATTATTGTTATCTATAAATGTAATAGAAGATATAACAATGTTATTATCACATATAGAAAAACAAATTGTAGATATATTAGATTTATCATAAGTTCCATTATACATTTTACCAAAACTTACTTCCCACAAACTATTAATATGTTCACCAAATGCTATATCTGCTTTTTTGGTATTTACTATTTCATATTTGTTTTCATTATCAAATAATCCTAATTTATTATATATTTCTCTGGCAATTTTATTTACTTGTTCTTCTGATATTTCATCACATTTTATATCTCTATCATTAATAGAACTATCTCCAAAATACTCGAGTTTTCCTGTTTCAGCATTTATAGTTATTAATATATTATTAGATCGTAAAATATAATGACCTGAATATTCAGTATTATATTTTCTTTTTAAATCAACATTTGATATTTGAATGTTTTTATAATCTAATTTATTTATTACTTCATTTGCTATTTTTATAGCATCTTCTTCTGATATATAATTTTCTTTTTCTTCTTTTGATATTTCCTTTTCTACATTTGAATTTTCTTCTTCTTGATTTACTATAACAGGTTTTTTCCAAACTTTTTCATATACTATATAGCTTGTTGCAAAGACTCCAGTACATATCATAATTAAACAGGATGTTGTTGTAGCTAGTTTTAATAATAAATTACTTTTTCTTTTATTCTTGCTATTGTAAAATGCATTTTTAATAGCGTAATCATAACTTAATGGTTTCTCAACTTCTTTTTTTAGAACTCCTTTAATTTTATTTTCAAAATCATTCATACTCATTTCCTCCATAATTCTTTTTTAATTTTTGTCTTGCCCTATAAAGATGAGTATTAATAGTATTTTCATTCATTTTTAATATACTTTTAATTTCTTTTACAGAATAATCTTCCATATAATAAAGAATAATAATTAGTCTTTCTTCATAATTTAAAATTTTTATGATATCATAAAAATTTAATTTATTTTCTACATCAATTATATTATTGAATTTTAATGTTTCAACATTGTATTCATCTATTGAAATATCTGTTTTATATTTTCTTCTATAAATTCGATTGCACTTATTAATAAGTATTTTTATAACCCATTTTTTGAATTTATTTGGATCATTTAATTTTTTTATTGATTTGTATGTTTCTATCATAGTTTCTTGTATAGCATCTTCTATATCTGTTTCATTGGCAATTCTTGTTTTGGCAATTTTATATAAGTCATCTTTTATATATAATATCATATTTGCAAATGCCTCTTCATCTCCAGCTTGTGCCATTAATATCAATTCGTCCAATCTTTTCCTCCTTTCCATACTCTTTATTTAATGAAATTTATACACTACTACACTCATTTTACATATAATAAGAGTCCATAATTATAATTTTATATTTCAAAATTAATATAAAATTATAAAAAAATAGAAATTATATTGCAAATTTCTATTTTTTATTATACTTTCTGGAGCACTCTCATAATCAAACATATTGTTTACTTCCAATTTTATTCATTATTCAAAAAATTCATCACTAAATCTATAATTACTTCTTTTTCCTTTGGATTCGATTCAGCAATTAATAAAGTAAGAGCCGTTAATGTATTATTATCAATTACTTGTTTACCGTTTTTATATAATATTCCGTAAAAATTTAGAAAATATATAAACAAAGTTGCTGCAATTCTTTTATTGCCATCTACAAATACATGATTTTTTACTATTAAATATAAAAAATTTGCTCCTTTTTCTTCTATACTTTTGTAGATATCCTGTCCGTGCAAAACTTTGATAAATGTTACCAATAATTGATTCCAATCCTTTATCTCTTTCAACTGCAAAAAGAGAACTTTCTTCGTTAAATCTTAATTTATTGATTATATTTATGCATTCCTGGTATTCAATTTTTCTATCGTCTATATTTCCTTCAAATTTCTTTAAAGTTCTATGATCATAGTCATCTAATAAATTTAATGCTTTTGAATATCCTCCAATTACCTTTAATATTTCTTTTGCATCATTTCCTTCTAGTCTTTCATCAATACGATTCGCAATATCTATTAATTTTATAGTTTTTTCTAAATATTCTAATCTTTTTTGATTTATTGCATAACCTTTTAGCATATAATCTTTTAATACACTAGTAGCCCATTTTCTAAATAAAATACCATTTTGTGATTTTACACGATACCCAACAGAAATTATCATATCTAGATTGTAATATTGTACATTATATTTTTTACCATCTTCAGCAGTATGCTCAAAAAATGAGCATACTGAACTTTCAGATAATTCTTCATCTTTATAAATATTTTGAATATGGCGAGTGATTGTTCTTCTATCTTTTCCAAATAATTCTGCCATTTGTTTTTGTGTAAGCCACACAGTTTCATCTTTTAGGTTTACTTCTAATCTTACTCCTTGATTTTCAAATAAAATAATTTCATTCTTTTTTTCATCCATAAAAACACATCCTTTATTATATAAAATTTAATTCTTAGTATATTTGTTGGTATTTATATATTATAACTTTTTGCATTTTTGAACTATTGTACATATTTTATAATAAGAACAAATTTTTTCAATTATTTTCGTTTAATGTTACCTCAAATATATTATACTGTTTGATTTTCTAAAAGTCAATTTCTATTGTTTCAGTACTGTAGTGACGTATGATTCATTTTTCTTGTCCCATTTTTGTTGCAAAATTAACATAAATATGTTATAATATATTGTATAAAATATATTTTAGGAGGTTTCATTATGATGAGAAAAATGAGTTTGGAACAAATGGATCACGTGCTTAGACACGTCGAGATGCATGCAAACGAGTTTCGGCATGGTAATTTCACCAAAGGAGGAGATTATTTAAAGAAACTCAAAGAAGCACAAGAATTAGCATTAGAAGTTTCTCATGACATTATTCATGTTATGAGAACAAAGCAGTTCAAGGGATATGAGAATGCAGACTTCTCATATGATATAATCCTTCCAAATGACTACAAGCATCATCGATTCCGTCACTTTGATGCTGCCAGTTTCCAAGTTGGTTGCAAATTAAAAGCTACAATGGATCTTGATATCGTACCAGACAGTATGATTCAACTTTCATGTGATGACGCTGAACAGCAGATGAATGAGCTCGGCTGGGCAATTCAGGATGCAGCGGTATTCATTAAGATTCTTGAAGAATATTTTAATAAGCCACAGATTGCTTACAGGCAAATGGAACTGGAACAGGCAGATCATTTTCTCCGGCATATTAAGATGCATGCTGAAGAACTTGAAAACGGAAAATTCGTTAAAACTTCGTCATATTTGGAAAAGCTCAAACTTGCTCAGTACAAGGGTAAAGATTTGGCGCATGACCTCTTTCATGTTATGCGTGAAAAAGGCTATGACGGATACAAAGACAATGACTTTGACCCATATGTACCTCTGCCAGCGGATTACAAGCAGAATCATTACCATGAATTCAGAAGATTTGACTATGATTCTTTCAAGGAAGCAATCAAAATTAAATACATTCTGAATCTGGGAATGGTGATGGAAAGAGACATTCCTCTTTCAGAAGAAAAGGGAAATGAACAGATGGCAGTGTTAAAAGCTGCTATCGAGGATGCCGAAGTATTCATTACCACGCTGGAAGAGTACTTTAAGGACAAGTAAAAACTTCCTAAAGCCCGGGGTTGCAATTTAACCCCGGGCTTTCTTTTAATTTTTATAATTTCTTAAATATGAATCCATTTTTTCAATAAATTCTGCATTATTCTTAGTTTGAGTCATTTGCGTAATAATTTGTTCTGTTACATCTGCTACTGGTAAATTGTTTAATGCTTTTCTTAATGCAAAAACAGTTTCCATTTCAGGTTTTGTTAATAATAAGTCTTCTCTTCTTGTTCCTGATTTATTTATGTCTATTGCTGGGAAAATACGTTTTTCTGATAATCTTCTATCTAAGTGTACTTCCATATTTCCTGTACCTTTAAATTCTTCAAATATAACATCATCCATTCTACTTCCTGTTTCAATTAATGATGTAGCTAAAATTGTTAAACTACCACCATTTTCAATGTTTCTTGCAGCACCAAAGAATTTTTTTGGTTTGTGTAATGCAGCTGGATCAAGACCACCAGATAATGTTTTCCCTGATGATGGCATTACAAGGTTATACGCTCTCGCAAGTCTAGTAATACTATCTAATAGGATTACTACATCTTTATTATGTTCTATTATTCTTTTTGCTCTTTCTAATACCATTTCTGCAACTTTTACATGATGTTCTGGCATTTCATCAAATGTTGAATATATAACTTGTCCTTTTATTGATCTTTTCATATCTGTTACCTCTTCTGGACGCTCATCAATTAAAAGTACAATTAATTCTACTTCTGGATTGTTTGCAGAAATACTATTTGCTATTTTTTTCAATAATGTTGTTTTTCCTACTTTTGGTGGAGCAACAATCATTCCCCTTTGACCTTTTCCTATAGGTGAAATTAAATCTATAATTCTCATTGCATATTCTGTTGGTACTGTTTCCAATTTTAATCTCTCATTTGGATAAATAGGTGTTAGTTCATCAAATCTTTTTCTCTTTGCTGCTTTTTCTGGATGTTCTCCATTAACTTCTCCAACAAATATTAAAGATGGGAATTTTTCACCTTCTTTTGTTCTAGAAATTCCTTTTACTATATCTCCTGTATCAAGTTTGAATCTTCTTATTTGGATTGGTGATATATATACATCTTTTGGACTTGATAAGTAATTATCTCCTCTTAAAAAACCATATCCATCTGGTAATACTTCAAGTATTCCTTCTACTATCTCATCATCATCATTAGTTACTTTATAATCTATTATAGATTCTTCTGCTTCATCTAATTGTTCTTCGTCATTTTTATCATATCTTATTTCTTGAGCTTCTTCGTTTTCTTCTTGTGGCTTTGATGTTTCTGCAACCTGTTTTAATAATTCTATCAATTCTTCTTTCTTTAGTTTTGAAATATTTTTAATGTTTTGCTCTTTTGCAAAATTTCTCAACTCTAATAATGTCATGTTCTCTAATTCTGACATAAGTACCTCCTATTATTTAATTTTTATTTTTAATTTAATGGATTTTTTTATTGAAGTTAATAAAAGTAAATCCTTAAAACTTGAATGTGCTTTAAGGATTTACTTGTTACTATCGATATAAACTCTTTCATTTGGTAAATACATTCCTAGTTTTTCACGTGCTAATTTTTCTATATATTCTAACGAATCTGTATTCTTTTTTTCTTGTTCTAAATTTTGTTTGTTTTGTTCTAGTTCACTTTGTGCTACTTCTATTTTTGAAGATAATTCCTTTATATCATCTCTGTAATGTGATATGTTTATTTGCTGTTTTATTAACATAACTATCCATACTATTAATGCTATTAAAAATGCATTCCTAAGTAATTTTTCTTTTTTCATATGTACTCTCCATTTTCTTGTTAAAAATTCTTATATATATATTATTCTCCATTTTTTACAATTTTCCCCTTTTTTGCCGTAAGTTTTTTTGTAAATTTAATAAATATTTTAGAAATTATCGAATACGTTGTCTTAAATGGTATTATCAAAATTCTAATTATATAGCTGAAAATTGTCGAAAATATTTTTACTATTATGTTGCTTAATGTAAATATGTATAATAATATTCCAACAATTATTCCTAGAAAAATAAATATTCTTATCTCTCCATTATTAAAAAACCAAATACTATATAAAATCAAAATAAAATATCTTCTATATATGTTATTGTATTTGAAGTTTTTATACTTCTTCTTAGAATTCTAAAAAAATCGAATAAAACTCCTATTACTACTCCTGTTAATGAAAAAACCAAAAATAAATATGCTTGATTTTGAGCCATAATTTTGCCTTTCTACTTGAAAATTTTGCTTAGTATTGTTCCTGCACTTTTCTCTTGTTTTGTTTGACTATATGCTAAACTTGAAATTTCTCCTTCTATTATTACTTCTGCTGTATCTAAACTTAATTTATTAATTCTGATATTTTCTCCTTTTACGGTTAATAAGCCTAGTTCTGTATCTACCATTACTACTTGATCGTCAAAACTTAATACATCATTTACTCCAGATACACTTAACTTCCCCCTATTTTCTAATACTAAATTTTGAACTATGTTGGAATTTACATTTATATTCATATTTTTTCTTTCATCTATCATATTCTTTCATCCTTTCGTATATATTATCTATACTAAATTATAATATGCAGAAAATAGCATAAATAGAACTAATTGAATCTAAAAAGAAGATGCTAATTAAAGCATCCTCTAATCATATTAAACAAAATTTTTAAAATCTTTTTATTTTATCCTTTCTTCAATACTTTTTAGCATCTCTTGATATTTATTTAGTTTAGCCTTTTCTTCGTTTATTTTTGCTTCTGGAGCCTTATTAACAAATCCTGGATTAGCTAACATTTTACTCGCTCTTTCAATTTCTGCTAGGACTTTTTTCTTTTCATCTTCAAGACGTTTTTTCTCTTCTTCTACATCTACTAATTCTTCGAACGGAATATAAACTTCCATTCCATTTGAAATAATCGAAATAGCATTTTGAGGTATATTGTCTTTATTATTTTGAATTGTAATTTCGTTTGCGAATCCTAGTTTTTCAATAAAAGCTTTAGATTGTTCAATCTCATTTTGATATTCCGCTGTAACAAAAATTAATTTTGTTTTTTTACTTGGATGTACATTCATATTTGCTCTAACATTTCTAATTTGTGTTATAACATCTTTTAAGTTTTCTATAAAGTCTTTGCTTGTATCATATTCTATTGAATCATTTGCTTTTGGCCAATCTGAAACCATCAAGTCCCTATTATCAGGATTTACAAGTTTTGCATAAATTTCAGATGTGATAAATGGCATAAATGGATGCAACAATTTCAAGCTGTTTCTAAGTACATAATTTAATACATAACATACTTGTGCTTTTTCTTGCTTATTTTCGCTATATAGTCTTGATTTTGCCATTTCTATATACCAATCGCAAAATTCATTCCAGATGAAATTATAAATATTTTCAAGTGCTACACCTAAGTCATAATCATTAATATTTTGTGATACTGTTTTTATTAGGTTGTTTAATTTATTTAATATCCATCTATCTTCAACTCTTAAATCTTTTTCTTCTTTAATGTCATCTTCTAATGAATTAATTACGAATTTTGATGCATTCCATAATTTATTAGCAAAATTTGAAGCTTGGTCTAGTTTTTCAGGCATGTATTTAATGTCATTTCCAGCAGAAGTTCCATATAATAATGAAAATCTTAATGCATCTGTACTATATTTATCAACTATATCTAATGGATCAATTCCGTTTCCTAATGATTTTGACATTTTTCTACCTTGGCTATCTCTTACTATTCCATGGATTAAAATATCACTAAATGGTTTTTCATGCATTAACTCTAAGCCAGAGAAAATCATTCTTGCTACCCAGAAGAATATTATGTCATATCCTGTTACCAACACATTTGTTGGATAAAATGTTTTTAAGTCTTCTGTTTCATGTGGCCAACCTAATGTTGAGAATGGCCATAATGCAGAACTGAACCATGTATCTAATGAGTCTTCATCTTGGTGTAATTTTGTTGAACCACATTTTTCACATTTTTCTGGTGCAGTTTTACTTACATTTATATGTCCACATTCATCACAATAGTATGCAGGAATTCTGTGTCCCCACCACAATTGACGAGATATACACCAATCTTGAATATTTTCCATCCAGTTAAAATATGTTTTTTCGTATCTTTTTGGAATAAATTTAATCTCATCTTCTTTTACTGCTCTTATTGCAGGTTCTGCAAGTTCTTTCATCTTTACAAACCATTGCTCAGATATTCTTGGTTCTATTGTATTGTGACATCTATAGCATTTTCCTACATTGTGAGTGTAGTCTTCTGTTTTTACAAGTGCTCCTATTTCTTCTAGTTTTTTTACTATTAATTTACGTGCTTCTAATGTGGTTAGTCCTTTATATTCTGGTACTAAATTTTCCATTATTGAACTATCATCAAATACTTCTACGATTTCTAAGTTGTTTCTTAGTCCTGCTTGATAGTCATTCATATCATGTGCTGGAGTGATTTTTACACAACCAGTTCCGAAATCTTTTTCTACGAAGTCATCTGCAATTATTGGAATTTCTTTATTCATTATTGGGAGAATACATGTTTTTCCTACAATATCTTTATATCTTTCATCATCTGGATGTACTGCTACTGCGGTATCTCCTAGCATTGTTTCAGGTCTTGTTGTTGCAACTATTACATATTTATCTGTTCCTTTTATTTGATATCTAATATGCCATAAATGTGATGCTTCTTCTTCAAATTCTACTTCTGCATCTGATATTGATGTATGGCATGATGGACACCAGTTTATCATTCTTGTTCCCTTATATATTAATCCTTTATTATATAAATTTACAAATTGTTCTAAAACTGCATCTGATAATCCTTCATCCATTGTAAATCTTGTACGGTCCCAATCACATGAACATCCGAGTCTACGTTGTTGTTTTTGGATTGTTCCTCCATATTCTTTTGTCCATGCCCAAGCTCTTTCTAAAAATTGTTCTCTTGTGATATCAGCTTTTGTTAAGCCTTCTTCTTTTTTACAACTTTTACCTCTGTTGCTATTGCAGCATGGTCTGTTCCAGGAATCCATAATGTGTTATATCCGCACATTCTTTTATATCTTATTAATACATCTTGCAATGTTCCATCTAATGCGTGTCCCATGTGTAATTTTCCTGTTACATTTGGTGGTGGCATTACTATGCAATAACTTTCTTTTGTTTTGTCCATTGATGGCTTAAAATAGCCTTTTTGTTCCCATTCATTATACAATTTTTCTTCAAATTCTTTTGGATTGTATTTGTCATTTAATTTTCTTTCACTCATATTTTTCATTTCCTTTCTTAAAAAAATTTTACATTGTATTTACAAGAAAATACTTGGTCAGGTTCTAATTGATTTATATTTTCTTTATCTTTAAAAATTTGATTACTATCAATCTTATCTGCTGTGTTTTGCCATGGTTCTATGCAGACGAAAGGTGCTCCTTTTTTTGACCACAGTGCCAAATATGGAAAGTCTGTAAAATCAAATTCTAATATTTTTTTATTTGTTTCTTTACTCTGCAAAATAACTTTATTTGATTTTATATTTTTCATTATTATTGCATCATTGTCAAATATGTTTGCTGTTAGATGCATTTTGTTATTTTCTAAAATATTGTTTGCTTTTTCTGTGTCTATTAATCCATTTTTTAATTTTAAGAATTTTATTTTATCTTCTTTTTCATCAAATACTATTTCATATTGTCCTGTACTATAATCACAACTAAATGCTGGATGCCCTCCTAATCCAAAATATATTTTTTTATTGTCTATGTTTTTTACTTGATATTCTACTTGTAGAGTGTCTTCTATTATTTGATATATTACATGTAATTCAAATTTATATGGATATTTTTTAAGTGTTTCTTCATTATATGTTAATACATAATGATTTTCTTCAATTTGGTTAAATTCCATGTCTCTTGCAAAACCATGTTGTGACATTTCATATATTTGTCCTTCTATTTCTGTTTTTGAGTCTTTTATTCGTCCTACTATTGGAAATAGTATTGGTGATTGACGGTTCCAAAATGTTTTACCATCAAATAACATTTCTTTTCCATTATGTTGGATACTTGTTAATTCTGCTCCTTGTTTTTTGGTTTTGATTTTTAACATCTTTTTCTCTCCTTTCTGCTACGAAAAAATAACTCGCCTATATGCTTATTTGCATAAGGGCGAGTTTATATCTCACGGTACCACCTTAATTATTATCTATTTTATTTTTGGATAACATCTCATTTTGCTTTAACGCAGCATACGGATAATCTTAAGTTTATTGTCAGATTATCAACTCCAAAGCTACCTTCCATTTACCTTTGTTTAAGAAGCTTTCAGCCTATGACTTCTTTTCTCTACTAAATAAGTATAAATGTACTCCTCTTTTTCTTCGTTTTTATTATTATGCCAATATATTATCATATTATTATGTGAATTGCAAGTATTTTATTATATTATTCCTCAATTCCATAAAATAATTTTAAAACGCTTGTATATCCTGGAAATTTTACTTTTCGAATACAATCAATGACTTCTTTAACATTGTATTCTACATATAATTGGTTATATTCTACTTTATTTTTATTAATGTTTAATATTCCATATGGTGCATAGTTAGTTTTTCCAGGACATCCTAATGCTCCAGGATTTATGTATGTTTTACTATTTTTAAAATTATAAACTTCTTTGTGAGTATGTCCATACAAATATATGTCGGCAGCTATCCCATTAAATATTATTTCATTTTCTTCTACACTAGCTCTTTTTATGTGTTTTCTAAAACTTCCATCTTTGTTCATTGGATAGTGAGCAATATAAATTTTCTTTCCTTCTGTTTCATATATTATTTCTTTGGGCAATTTTGTCATAAATTCTAGTGATGAGTCACTTAATCCTTTTTTTAGCCATTCATTTCTTTGTAATTGCTCATCACTTACTTTTATTTTTTCATCATGTACTACTTTTGGCATTCCTTCAATTATATATTTTTCGCGATTTCCTCTTACTGTAATTATTCTATCCTCCATGCTTATTATTTTTTGAACAACTTCTTCTGACCTTGGAGCTCCACCTATTAAATCTCCTAAGCAAATTATTTTATCTATGTTTTCCTTTTCTAATTGTTTTAAGACTGCGTCTAACGCTTTTTTATTTCCATGTATATCTGAAATTATTCCTATTTTCATAATATTTTTTCCTTTTTAATATATTTTATGTGCTATAACCTCATTAACTTCTTTAATATCTTTTCTTTTGGTGTAAATACCATATATTTTATGTAATATTTTTGTATTGGATTAAAAAATGTATCTAATAGTAAGATATCTTTTATTCTAAATTTAATTCCTTTTTTTCTAAATAATCACAAGTAAATAATTTACAGGAAATACATTTTGCTCCGCATGTATAATCATCCTTCAAATATTCACATAGAACTAATTTTGATAATGGGCCTAATGCTTTATATTTGAAGTGATGGCAACATTAATATTGAAAAATGATATTACATTCTTTATTTTTAAAAGCTTTTTTAATATTTTTTTATAATCTTTATTTTTTAAACTATTGAAATCAATTTTCAATACCATTTTTTTATTCTTTAATAGACTAGCTGTGTTTATCTTATTTACATCTATAAAGTTATTTTCTATATCTGTATTTACTTTTAAATAGTAATTATTGCTAAGTTTAATGTTTGAATTCACTTTAATCAAATCCTTTCTTAATAGCAATTGTTATAGATTTCTATTATAATAAAACAATAAATATAAACTAAAAGGAATGAGTCCCATACAATATAGGATTCATTCCAAAGCCTTTTAGTATTTAATTAAAAATGCCTAATTTTTTGTGTTCAGTATACTTATTTTAATATTTTATTAAAATGCTCTTCTAAATAATTCTATAAAGTCTTCTCTTGAAACTTCTCTTGGGTTACCTGGCTTGCAAGGGTCTTGCATAGCTTTATCAGCTAACATTCCAAAATCTTCTTCTCTTGCTCCAACTTCTCTAACTGTTTGAGTAATTCCAACTGATTTAGAAAGTTCAGAAATCATCCATACAAATGTATTTATAACATCTTGGTCATTTAAGTGTGCCGCATCTGGTCTACCAATTTCACATAAAATTTCTCTGAATCTTTGTGCTGTTGCAGGGTCTTCACCATTGAATCTCATAACTGTTGGTAATAATATTGCATTTGCTAAACCATGTGGTGTATCATAAACAGCTCCTAATTGATGTGCCATTGAATGTACAATTCCTAAACCTACAT
>ERZ827512.2680-NODE-2680-length-13731-cov-24.269085_pt1 | contig 13731 bp, 15 predicted proteins | sample MGYA00519916_ERZ827512 | MGnify/ENA primary metagenome ERZ827512 (study PRJEB31778, sample SAMEA3449335) | human gut metagenome | biome: human gut; feature: human-associated habitat; material: faeces | place: United Kingdom | collected 2010/2012 ... | reverse complement strand
CGAAGCAGGAAACGCTCCTCAGTGTTCATTCCGCTCCAACCTCCTCGTCATACTCCTCCGGGGTGATGATTTCCATGTCTTCCGCGCTGTAGCCCAGTGAGTCAAGGCACAGAAGTTCTGCGACTTTCTCCTTGTTGATGGACGCGGCGATTTCCTCGTATGAGATATCCCTCTCTGCTGCCTCAAAGCTCAGCTGTACTACAAATGTGGGCAGCCGAAAACAAACTCTGTAATTTGCCATTTTTCAAGACCTCTTCAAATAAAATCGTGGACGTACTGCCAACTCTGCGGTGCTCTCGCAAGTGCGAAGCAGTCGAGGCTCTTGGGCCGGTCATAGGTCTGCACATCAGAGATGTGCCATCCGTATCCCACGCGGCCACAGAGGTAGTCCTCTGCTTGCTTCACGGTGAGGCAGGCGTCCTCATACAGTTTCCCCGCTGGGGTGTAGTTTCCAGGTTGTGCGTTGACACAGTATTGAAGCGGCGCGTTGCTGCCCATATAGCCCACGCGCACCACACGGTCAATTTCGGTACAGGTAAACTCCCCTACCACAAGACCGTTTGCCTTGTAGATTTTGCCGCCGCTATGGATTTCAAGAATTTCACCGGGCTTCTTTGTACCCTTGCAGGAGCAGTAGAGAAATACCATGAAGGGCGGCGTAAGGTTCGGTCTGGACAGGCGCAGCTCCACGGTCTTCTGGCCCGACAGGATTTTCTGGAGCCACTCAGGTCGGATGCTGAGCATGATGTTTTTCATAGGAAAACTCCTTTCCGACGGCAAAAGCCGCCTTGTCTTGCTTGACAAAGCGGCTTGCTGGTGTATAATAAAAGCAGAAAGGCGATACCGATAAGCGGTCAGCCTAAGAGAATAGAGTCAAACGAAATGACCGTCTTCCTTTGGCGAGGGGCGGTCATTTTCGTTTGCAAATCTGAACTATCAGACCCACAAGGCCGATGATAACAAGAGAATACGCAAAAAGCGATTCGTAAGTAACCATTGGCATCACCTCCCTCCACAGGGAAGTGCCGACCGCCTACCGTATATGGTAACGCCTTTCTGGCTCCTTTTGGAGCATTGTTATCTTACCAAAAAGGCCCCGCTTTGTCAATTTCTGCCGCCCACGGTTTATCCGCAGGCGGTTATTCTTTTGCCCCGGCTGCCGCCTGGGGAAGCCGCACCCAGCCGCCCTTATGACGAACAAGCTGGATTTTCTTCATGCTGACCATAAGCGGCTTTCCATCCGTGAGTAGGCTTAATGCCCTGCCATAGCTGGAGCAGCCCTTGGAAACGTATTTGCGATTGCCGTAGACCACGATATCTCCCGGCTGCATGGCATATCTCTGCTTTCTGGTCGAGGTTCGGCCCTTTGACTTCTTACAGCCACGGAACCGGCGCAGATTTTCGCCGTCAAGGTTATGATTGCGGTTCGTCCTGCCGGAGGACAGCTCGTTGCCAGAACGGATAACTCCCTTTTCCCGTGTGTCGTAATATTTGGCGTCATAGAATTTGGATAGGACTCTGTTGTTTCGCCTGTATTTCTGGAAGACCTCTGTTTCGCATCTGGCTTCCGGACGCAGCTCGCCCATGCAGTAGGCATCCGTAGCGCAGGAATACGGGAGGCCGAGGTTGGTGCGGACGCGCTTGGAGATGACGCCATAGGTCATGTGTACTTCCGCAACACCCTGGAAGCGAGCCATCGCACGCTGATAGAGAATCCAGCGCACGCTATTCATAAACGCTTCGCCGGTATATTTCCGCAGAGGCTTATCGAAGCCCCACAGCTTCCCGCCCTCCTTGTGATTGGCAGGTGTGTTGCACTTCTCGCAGCAGGTCGCAAGCTCCCTCATGCTGTTCCCATGCAGACCCTTCCAGTAGTAGGCGTGATGGACATGAAGGATAGCGCCGTCTTTCAGGCCTCTCTTGCAATACACACAGGTATAGTGGTCCCGTTCAAAGACCGCTTCCCGCAGCGTATCGTAGCCGTACTGCGGTCCATGCTGATAGTCCTTGCCCTGCGGGACAGGTTCCCCTGCCTCCAGCGCCGCAAGGAGCTGTGTATCGTATGTCGCGGCCTTGATAAAGACATCCGTGACAGGCATGACAGACAGATAACGGGAGATAATATCCAGGTGCCGCTCCACCTTGTTGTCCAGAGACGGAGCAATCCAACCGGGCTTTTTGCCTGATACACGGTTATTGAACCGTGCAGCCCGATACCGCAGGCGGTTTCTGCGCGTCCGGCGGTACGCTCGGCAGTCGTCATGGCGAGAGCGCTCGTTCGTGAGCAAATCATATTGCTGCGATACGACCTCTTTTGCCTTTGCCTTAATGCTGACGCCGATATGCTCATATCCGGTGCCGACGCACAATTCGATGGGCTGGGTATAGGTACTGGTCTCGTAGGTCAGCTGGATGGTGAACGGGTTCCGCTTCGCAATTACAGCGCGGCCATCCTTCAGCAGATGGCGCACTTTGCCGTAATTTTCGGTCGGCATCAGCCGTTCACCGTTTGCACTTAAAACACATACTGGCATCTTATTTTTCCTTTCACTACGGGGTGCAGCTTCTTGTCATTTGGTGGGGGACGTCAACCACAAGAACTTGTGAGAACCAAGCCATTTGGGTATAGTTACCTGTCATTTGGTTAGGGACATCAACTCGCAAATCCCCATCATTGCCATGCTCAACTGGTATAGCTACCTGTCATTTGGTGGGATACGTCAACTACAATGGGCGCATCGGCTGGTCGCTTTGGGTATAGCTACCTGTCATTTGGCGGGGTACGTCAACCAGGTAGTTGGCATTTCAACGCTTAAAAATACGAAGATTCTCCTACTTAGGCAAACCAAAAAATTGGTAAATCAGCACTTACCGCTCACGCGGCGTTACTGTGGTCCACATCGCCAAGGATATACCGGGTTTGATGGTACGCACACTTCTCCTTCCCCTCAGAGATGTTTAATACGCACCCGCAGAGCGGCGGACTTGTGGAGTATCCGCCGGTGCCTATGTATTCCGGCATATCGTAGCCTTGCGGCTGAGGCTTATTGACGAGGCTTACTCTCCTTGCGGGTCATAAGCCACACCAAATGACAGGAGGCTGAGCCGGAGCTTCCGGCGCACCCACCCGCCATTCGGCGGGAAAAACTAAGAAATACTATCCTGACAGACAGGGCGTTCCAAACTTGCCCGCTTGCGCTTCTCGCAGGCATCAGCCTGCGGCCACAAATTGTTCGGCAGGTTGAGCACGGTGACAAGGACATCTCCGGCAAACAGGTAGACGTGCCGGTGATAGATGCGCAGGTTGTTGATGGTTTTGTTAGTGAAGTAGATGGCGGTGAGATACTTGTTTAAGCGTCCATTGGTCTCCGAGTGCTTCACGCCAAGGTCAAAGGCTTTCTGTGCATTGCGCACGGCTGCTCTTTTGCCGAGGCCAGCACGCTGTTTTGTACGCTTCCTCGCGTGTTTACTTACCTGCGCCGACATGGTTCGTATCATTCTGATGGACAGACACCGCGTTGCGATTGGCCTGCCGAATGAGCGACAGGATGTCGTCCAGCCTGTTCCCACCAAAGTGCATAAGTAAGGGCTGGTACAGCGCAAATACAACCACAACGAAGCAGACTGCATTGGCAGTATCCGCAGGGAAATCCGCTCGTGCCATAACTATAGAATACAGGCTTGCCAGCAGTACAATCGCCGCTGCGAGGGAAAGAACGGTATGAAAGAATAAAGCGAGCGCCTTACTCACAGCACCGCAGTTGGCGAACTTCTTCCCCGCGAAATACTTCGCAGCCGGCAAGCCCACCAGGACTGCCAGCAGCACAAGCTGGATGCCAAGAGAGACTTTGGGAATCTGGAACTCCCAGTTCTGGAAGAACAGCGTCACGCGGCTGCCGACGTTAAGTGTTTCAATGAGTAGGAATAGCCACAGAACCGCAAGCACCGGCGGTCTCGGCGCATTGAGCTTGCCCACGGCGAAATCGCACAATGCACATAGCACAATGAGTACCGCGAGCTGCGGCACCATGAGCCGCCCTAATTCCAGAGCATAACTGAAAAAAGTCATTGTTCATTCCTCCTGAAAAATTTACCGATTCCTGTCATTTGGTGTGGGACGTCAATCCTGCGGGCCAGATGATACTCCCTGTCATTTGCTGTGGCACATCAACGATTAAAAAGACGAGAATTCCCCTACTTGAGAAAACCAAAGATTTGGTAAATCAGCACTTACCGCTCACGCGGCGTTACTGTGGTCCACATCGCCAAGGATATACCGGGTTTGATGGTACGCACACTTCTCCTTCCCCTCAGAGATGTTTAATACGCACCCGCAGAGCGGCGGACTTGTGGAGCATCCGCCGGTGCCTATGGATTCCGGCATATCGTAGCCTTGCGGCTGAGGCTTATTGACGAGGCTTACTCCCCTTGCGGGTCATAAGCCACACCAAATGACAGGAGGCTGGGTCGGAGTTTCCGGCTCACCCGCCCGCCATTCGGCGGGAGTGCAGACTAATTGTTGTAGGAATTGAAGGGGCAAAGCATACACTTTTGCAGGTCCTCGCCGCAGAACTGGCAGAAATCCACCTCGCTTTCCCGCATCTTCTCAAAGATGGCGGCGAAGTTCGGCCAGTGGAAGCCCAGCGCCTTTCCGAGACTGTCGAGAAGCACATCCTGTGATAGGGCGGAAAACAATTCCGCGTCGCACAGCGGTTCGTCTGTCTCCGAATTGATGGGACAGACGATAACAGAGCCGCCGGTGATGTCTTCCCGCCATTGCGGCGGTGTTTCCCGGATGGTGTTGCCCTCCGTGTCCACAGTTTTTCTGGCCACCGTGTAGACGCCGCGCTGCACTACGACCGTGCTGCTCTTGGCATCCGGCATTTTCAGTCTCCTTTCCCCGCCGCCAGCAGGCGCGGCACAAATTCAGATACTTCCAGCTTTTCTTGGTACATCTTCCGGCAGGTGATGATTTCCAGCTCATGCCGTGCCCGCGTCGCTCCGACGTAGAACGCTCGCGCATCCTCTTCGTCATCCTCCGCGTCGCGGTCATCGCTGTCACCGGGAATGATGCCAGATACCATGTCGATTAAGATGACCTTATCGAACTCCAGACCTTTACTGGAATGGATGGTGGTAACGGTCACATTGGAATCCTCGCAGCCCTTATATTCCGTGATGTTTTTGAGTGCGGCGAGGAAGTCCGGAATGGTCGAATACTTCTCCGCTACCATTTTCAAAATGCTGATACGCAGACTGATAAACTGCTCGGAAGCACCGGCGTCAATTTTCTTCGTCAGCCAGTTGCTCCAATAGTCGAGCATGAACAGAATGTAGTCGATAGCCTCAGCAGGCTTCTTCTTCGCAAGGTCGGAAAAGTCCCTCGGCAGGCATTCTATTTTCCATGCGTATCCCTTGCCGCCTGCAAATTTCATCGCGGCGCTGAATACGTTCCGGCACTCCCCTTCTTCAACCGCCTCGATAATGCGCTTGGCGGTGACGCCCTTCATGTAAAGGCCCATTTTGTAGTACAGATGCCCAAAAGCGGTGGTGTCAGCAGGGTTCAGGGCCAGAAGCATAAAGTCGAGCAGGTCCCGAATGACGTAGTTCGTCATGAAGGTCCCCGTCGCATCTCTGGTTTGAACCTGAATGCCGTTCATCTGGAGCAGATTGATAAGAGGGATGGCAGAGTCGTTATTCCGATACAGAATTGCCAGGGATTCATCCGGCTTCTGATTCCGGATGCGCTCCAGCAGAAGCTCCGCCTGCTGTTCCATGCGGTCGATGCAGGTCACGACGATGGCTCCGTCCTTTTGGGACTGGGCACGCATATTCTTGTCGAGTCGTCTCGTATTCAGTTTGATGAACTGATTGGCCGCTGAGACGATGTTCCTGTCGCTGCGGTAATTGGTCTCCATACGCAGGATACAGGGTTCGTTATAGTTGCTCTGGAAGTCCAGCAGTGCGGCAGGATACGCGCCTCGGAAGCCGTAGATGCTCTGGTCTTCGTCTCCGACCATGAAGATATTGCCATTCCGCCCAACCAGCTTCTGTACGATAAGATGCTGGACATACGAGGTATCCTGCGCCTCGTCCACACTCACATAGCGGAACTTCTCATGCGCCCGCTGTAAGATGTCCGGGTATTCATCCAGCAAATCATTTGCCATGAGAAGCTGGTCATCAAAATCCATCAAATCATGCTCGCTCATGTAGAGCTTGTACGCCTGGTAAAAAGCAGAAAAATCAAGGCTGTTTTCTTCGATGGCCTCAATTTCCTGAAAGGTCATGAGCTTGTTTTTTACTTTGCACACCTTCTGCGCGAGAGACCGCACCTGTGAATCACTGGGATACTCCGGAAGCATCTTAGCCGCAATAGCACGGACGATGCTCTCGTTGTTCGGCACCAGCTTTGGTACATGAATGTACTTCTCTTTCGCACAGGTATTGATGACGGACAGGCAGAAGCTGTTGATAGTGGAGAATGCCGGTATCCGTTCCGGGGCAAACTTCTTTATGAAACGCTCCTTCATTTCCTTTGCCGCAGCGCGGGTATAAGTGATGGTCAGGATATTCTCCGGCTTTACGCCTGCGACATACATGAGATAGCCGGTTCTCGCTACGATGACCGTAGTTTTTCCGCTTCCCGGCACAGCAAGGAGCAGCGTTGCTCCATTCACGCGCCGGACAGCGGCTTCCTGCTGTTCGTTGAGTCCGCAAATATTGAATTTTTGACAAAAAGTGTGGTAATCCAATGCAGCGCACCCCCCCGAACTTTTATATTTACATTATACCACACATTAGCTTAATTGTCAATTCGTTTGAGAAAAGCTAAGCGCTCCAATACCAGGAGCGCTCGGCTTTCTGGCTGATTTCTATAGCTACCACTGCGAATGATGATGCCGCTTGCGTCGTGCAATTTGGTATTCGTCGAATGCTTTAAGCGGTTTTTGAGCCTCGTCAATCATGTCCTTTTCCGCCGTCAGCGCCTTCTGAAACTCCGCCCATGCAGAACACACCTCCGGCTTGTGGCATCCGGGAGCACGGTCGGGGCAGTCGAGACAAGGAGAATTAACCATGCGTCTGTGCCTCCTTTCCAAGCGCCGCCGCGAAGCGTTTGGCCTGGTATTCTGTAATAGTTCGGACACCGGCGCGCAGCTTCCACTCAGACAGCTTTACCGGCCATTCCGTGTCCCGGCAGATGCTGGTGTCCACAGCGTCCAGAAGAGTTTTTTCCTCCGCTTCCCTCTTTCGGATGAAATCCAATGCCGTCTTGAGATAGCGGATGGCGTAGGCATAGTCCACGGCAATGCCGCCGATGCGCCAGTTACCGAGAGATTTGTTTGTGACCACATATTCCAGCCAGACCGAATTGAGGTAAGTCAGGTTGATATACTCGCCATCGTATAGCTCGAAGTTCGCACGGGCCTTTGTGGCGCTTGTACGGTTCCAATTCCAGTCGCCGCTCTTTTCAGCAGACACGAACACATGACGCTCCGGTTCTGTCTGATAGTGCCGGAGAATGATTTCGCCCTCTTGCGGCTTGAAGTATTTCGCTTTTGCCGTACCTTTGAACATCGCATTTGGGCGTTCAAATTCCACCATCTCAACCGGCGGGTCATATTCGACCAGATTCGCTTTATATAGCGCACAATCATCCACAGCACAGTCATGTGTGCGATTACGCTCGCCGCGTCCACGCACATTCTCCCATGCTCGCGGATAGATAGTGGGGCTGTCCGTTTCAGGAACAAGATGCTGTGTCGTAAGCAGCATATCTCCCTGTTGGACTTTCTGATTGCATCGAGCGATGATATCCGTAAAGGAGCCGTACTTATTGTCTGAAATCCACTTATCCGCAACGGAGAAGATGACATACTCCGACTGTTTGGCAAGCGTAACGCCCTTCGGCAGCGGGAGCAGTGCGGAGTGGTCCACGACGCCTTGCAGGATGTTGTAGACGAAGGTGCGGGATACAAGGCCGTCCAGAATTCGCTTGCGCTGTTCTCTCTGCTCTTTCACATACCGTTTACGCTCTGACTCAAAGATGAATTCCTTCGGCTCCTCCGGCACGGTCTCTGTAACGACCTGCGCTCTGGTGAGAATCAGGTCGTCGCTGATGTGAACGCGGTTTTCATCTGTCCAGCCAAGGTAGAGGTTTTCGCCGTTTCGGATGATAATGCCAACGGTCTTACCGTGATAGTAGTCGTAGCGGTCGAGCATATTGAAGTATGGGCGGCCTTCGTTATCCATCTTGCGTCCAATGGATTTCCCGGTACGGCTCAGCCGCACGAGCATGATGCAGCGTTCATTCGGGGCGAAGGTGTCCAGCGCGTATGGAGAGTGCTTGAGGAAGCTCTCAAACATATCCAGCTCATTCCACTGGATTTCATACAGGGACGCAAGACGGCCAAGGTCTTCGTCCAGGAAACGGAGCTTCTGATGTACGACGATAGGCTCTGTATCCGGCGCGTTTTTCCCTGAGCGGATGCGGGTGAAATTCACGACTTCTCCGGCATAACAGCGGATGGCATAGATTTGTGAGTCCAGAAGGTAGATTTGGCCCTCCAGCTGTTCCTTCTTCTCTTCCATCTCCTCCATTTTGCGGTTCAGTTCCGCCATGAGCTTATCTTTCTTCTGCCAAAGTTCCTGCTTGAGGGCCTCGATTTGCGCGGTCAGTTCCGCAAGTTCGCCGGTCTTTGCGCCTTCGACATCTTTCATCTCGCTTTTCAGCTTCTCAATTTCGGTCTGGTGAGCACTAAGCTGTTCCTTGACCGTTTTCTGAGACATTGCGGTTCCTGCTTCAGCCGGAATGATGCTCATATCGCAGACGGCCGCCGAGCCAAGTTCCGCCATCGCCTGCGCGGGCGTCAGGTCGGAGTAGTCTCTGTCCGGCGTATAGGTCATGTACTTCTCAGGCTCCATGACAATGACGCCCTTCTGCGGATTGCCGATGTATAAAAACGCTGCTTCCTTCGACCAGAGAGCTGCACGGATAGGCTGTTCAAACTCCTCCGCGAAATGGAAGAACTGAAGCATCTTTTCGGAAACTGATGCTCTCTGTTTCTCCCAATTCTCTTCCGTCTGATGGCCGAAAAAACTGAAGGTGTTGCGGCCAATATCATAGAGGTCAACGCCCGCGTTCTTTGCCGTCTCCTTCGTCAGATTTGAACAGATGGCGGAAATCTCTTTTGCGTCGGTCATGGAGAGGGTGCGATACCACGCCAAATAGGCGCTCACGCCCTCCTTTGCCACCTTCACGGTGCCGTTGTTGTAGATAGGTTCCTGCATGGTCGTTCCCTCCCCCTGTGTATCAGAAGATAGTGCCGTTCAAAGCGGCATAGTCTGTGCTGCTTTTGAGCTTTGTATAGCTGCCGTCCTCGCCCACGCTCCAGAGCGTGAAGGTTGGTGTATGGCCATCGTCACGCCTCTGTGTGATGGCATAGTGTGCTCCGTCCCGTGCGGTGATGGACACGCCAGGGTATCGTGTCTCCTCTGGAGGCAGACTGTTCTGCGCTTTTGGCATCAGACTTTTCCCTCCTCCGTATCGGTGGGGTTAATGGCCCCGCAATTAACCAGAATGCGGTATATCTCATGGACAGCCACATCCGGGACCGTGTAGGTTCGTTTGCGGCCGAATCGGTCATATCCATACATATTTGCATCGACAATTTGCTTGATAGCAGAGAGTTCGTCTGAGGTGCGAACCGCTTCCTCATAGGCTGCCATATCCGGATAGAGCACATAGCCGCCGTTGAATTCCTCTCGGTCAATATACTCGCCGGTCATGCGACTGAAGGCGTCGTTGCCGATGTAGAAATACTTCTTGCCGACTTTTGTAACGGTTCTTGTGATGGGCGTTCTGCCGCCAGCGGTCCTTGCAAAATTGCCATACGGCATGAGCACGAGTTCGCGCCCGACACTAATGGTAGAGAGCCAGAGTTTGTCCTGCATAGTATCCGTCCTCCTCTTCAAGGAAAGTTAATCAGCCACTTTACTTATGACAATTTCTCCGTCTGAACACTCAATGACGGAATAGGCTCCCTCACTCGAAATATTGACACTCCCCACGGCTAAAGCCGGGGGATTCCTGGTTCAACGACCGCAGCCTGCACGAGCGAGGTCTTACATGGTCTCCCCAGGCGTATCGGTTCGGGCGTGTCCCGCCCTACCATGAGCAAAAAGTCTATCAGGCTGCGGACGACCGCTTGCGAAGCCCCTCTTCCAGGATGTTCTGCGCCGCGTTGATGTCGCGGTCATGGAACGCGCCGCACTGCGGACAGGTCCAAAACCGGATACCGAGGTCTTTGACCTCTTTGTTTTGATATCCGCAACAGCCGCAAGTCTGGCTGGATGGGAAGAACCTGCCGATGATGACGAGTTCCTTGCCATACCAGTCAGCCTTGTAGGCAAGCTGCCTGCGGATTTCGCCCCATGCGGCGTCCGCAACATGGAGCGCGAGCTTATGGTTCTTCATCATGTTTTTGGAGGACAAGTCCTCCATGCAGATGATGTCATTGCTCCGCACAAGCTGCGTCGTCATCTTATGGATGGCGTCATTCCGCTGGTTGGCAATATGCTCGTGCAGCCGCGCAATCTTAACGCGAGCCTTCTCACGGTTGCGGCTCCCCTTTGATTTTCGGGAGAGCTGCCGCTGGAGGCGGGCCAGCTTCTTGAGATTGCGCCGGTAGCTATGGAGGTTGTCGTACTTCACGCCATCCGATGTGATAGCCAAGTCCTTGATGCCAAGGTCTATGCCGACAGCGGCTCCGGTCTTCGACAGCGGTTTGATGTCCACATCGGTACAGCAAAGGGAAACATAGTATTTGCCGCTGGCTTCCTGTGACACAGTAGCAGAGAGCACTCGGCCCTCCACCTTGCGGCTGACGCGGCACTTGACATTGCCGAGCTTCGGGAGCTGCATCGCACCGTCCAGCACCTTGATATTGGTGCCGACGCATTTGCTTTTATAGCTGCGGCGGTGCTGGCGCTTGCTCTTGAAGCATGGAAATCCCGGCTTCTCACCGTGCTTCACACGGCGGAAGAAGTTCTGGTAGGCGGCATCCAAGTCCCGCAGTGACGATTGCAACGCAGTAGCATCCACCTCTCTGAGCCACGGAAGCTGTTTCTTCAAGGCGGTCATATCAGCGGAGCAGGCTTTGTAGCCAAGTGTCGTCTTGTCCGTCTTGTAGGCGTCAATACGCTTGGCGAGATAGTAGTTATAGACGAAGCGGCAGCATCCAAAGGTTCGCTGCATCTGAATCGCCTGCTCTTTTGAGGGGTAGATACGAAACCTGTAACTATACTCCATGAAATCACCGCCTTTCATACTTGAATATACAATATTTTCTGTTTTTTTCAGCAAAAACTGCACTTTCGGTGTAATTTGGAGCGCCTTATATCCCCATGCCTAAAGGCAGGGGTTTTACGGCGAATTTTGGTAAATCCCACGCGAAGGCCGATGCAACGCACAAAATCGTGGCCGCGACAATACAGCAAAGCGCAAATGCAGCTGATTCGAGTGCGCTGGCGTTTGTCATGTCCGTATCTGTATCGTCATCAAGCCCCTGCCGCATAAGCCAAAGGGACATGATAATCGGAAAGTTCAAAATGATATCCTCCTGTTCGGCTATGGAAGCTCCCAGTGAATTGGTGTGCTTCCCATCTGTTCCAACAATCTGTTAGTTTGAGAAAAAGGTCTGCTGCCGATGAACGCTTTTACTACATCGTTTCCTTTTCGCGCTCCAAGGGGGCTTGGATGACTTGAAAATACCACACCCTTATCAGGCAGTTGTGAAATTGGAATTCCGGCAAGAAAAGCTCTCGCCTGTCCGCCCCATGTGATGAACACAATCGGCTGCGGCAGCTTCGCACACGCCGCGAATACCGCCTGCGTGAAGTTCTGCCACCCCCAGTTTCTATGGCTGTTTGCGGTCCCATCCTGTACTGTAAGTACGGTATTGAGCATGAGCACGCCTTGCTCCGCCCAGTGAGTCAGGTCTCCACTTTTCGGATACGGACAACCAATATCACTGACCAGCTCCTTGAAGATGTTCCTGAGCGACGGAGGAAACAGCACACCACGGTTTACTGAAAAACACAGCCCGTTCGCCTGCCCCGCCTCGTGATAAGGGTCTTGCCCGACAAGGCATACCTTCACCTTCTCCGGCGGGGTAAGCTCCAACGCACGGAATATCTGCTCCTGCGGCGGGTATATCGTATGCCCCGCCTCACGCTCACGCGCCGCCCGCTCAGCAAGTCCGGCACCCAGCGCCTGCACATCTGGCGGCAATATCTCTTTCCACATCGCTGTTCCTGACTCCCCTCAAAATATTCTAATCGCCTACAATGAACTTGAGCATCTCCTCACTGTCCGTGCAGCTCTTGAGTTTCTCACAGTCTCCATTCTCGTGCAGCTCGTTGAGGGTATAGGTCGGAACGCCGTGCCCATCACGGGAGAATGTGATAGCGAATCTCTGTATCTGAGGATATTTTGGTGCGCGATTGCGTTGTTTCTTAGGCATGAAAACACATCCTTTTCGCAATTTTCTTCATTCACTCCACGCTTTTATTATACCACACATTAGCTAAAAAGTCAATTTAATGCGTATAGAAATGGCCTTCACGTGAATCACGCGAAGTACCACTCCCCGTTGCTGAATTCTATGAATTCTTCCTCGGCAGGAAAATGTACTTCCAGAAAAAGCTCTCCGTCCCTGTCATCAACGACCATTACACTATAGTCATCGTCTCCGTAGTAAGAGATGATGTCGTGATGTTTGTTTGTCTCGTCGTCGATGATGCACATATCGTATGGGACCTTATAGAGCAGCGCACCATCCTCCCGCCGCGTGCAGGACGCCGCATCATAGAAAACGAATGTCTCCCTGTTGCCCTCGTTGGCATTTTTGAATTCCCTGATGCCGTTCTTTTCTTTCTTTGCCAGTTCATTCAGCAGGGAGATTACCTTCAACGTCTTTACGTTCAGCATAGAATTCCTCCTTAGCAGTTCATACAGCATCCCGTAGAGATACTCCGGCGGGTTGCACTTTTCCTGCTCCCAGTTCCGGACCGTCCCCAGTGGGATGCCGGTGGCAAGGGAAAATTCCCGCTGAGATAGCTTGAAGTCCCGACGCTGCTTCCGGATGCGATTCTTTTCCGTCGGCTTCTTTTCATTCTTGTCTATACTCACTTCAATCACCTTTTATATTTAATGGTACGCTATCTAAGTATGTTTTTACTATATCACCTGCTTTTCGGCTTGTCAAGCACAATATCCAAAATGTGCAAAAAATCACTCCCCCACTGCCGGAGGAGTGATTTGTTCTGTTTGGAAGGGGCTGCCGCAGTCAGCTATGTATTATTCAGCCTTGTCGTCCGCGTCATTCTTGGAAGGCGGTTCCTGCGGCTGTGTGGGAGCTGCCGTATTATTGTCCGGCTTGTCCATGACGATGACAGGAGAGGCCTGCTGGGCCGTGAGCTTGCCGCCGATGGCTCCGGCAATAAGAGACTTAATATCCAACCCCATTCCGGAAGAAAGGCCCTCTGTGACCTGCGTAGTGCCGTTGATGATGTCGCCCAGCAGCTTCGCGCTGTTGCCTTCGCCGTACATCGTGATTTTATCCACCTTGCTGAGAGGTTCAGCGACATTCTTGGCGATTTCCGGCAAAGCGTTCTTGACACTCCCCACGGCTAAAGCCGGGGGATTCCTGGTTCAACGACCACAGCCTG
>ERZ827512.2663-NODE-2663-length-13805-cov-3.728655_pt1 | contig 13805 bp, 10 predicted proteins | sample MGYA00519916_ERZ827512 | MGnify/ENA primary metagenome ERZ827512 (study PRJEB31778, sample SAMEA3449335) | human gut metagenome | biome: human gut; feature: human-associated habitat; material: faeces | place: United Kingdom | collected 2010/2012 ... | reverse complement strand
TACTTTTTCTGCTATTTTCAATTTGCGCAATTTATTATACCTTATCTATCTGGTGGCGGCTGGGGCCGATAAAAGCCAGAAACCCCTTGAAATCAGGGCTTTTGGGCAAAAAGAAAGCACCGCAACCTTGATACCCATTGTATCAAAATTGCGGTGCTTCTTTGGCGGAAGCGGTGGGATTCGAACCCACGAGCCCGTGAGGACTACCTGATTTCGAGTCAGGCCCGTTATGACCACTTCGATACGCTTCCGTATATGTACCCGGGTACCCGAATCCGGGATGGGTGCTGCTGTACGGCGAATTCCGCTCGACAGGCGTGCATTCCGCCCGTTCGGGTACGGACAGACGTCTTTCCGGCCTACGACCTCAGCAGACTTATGTATATTACCACATCTTCGTTCTTTTTGCAAGTCTTTTTTGAAATTTTCCGATTTATTTTTCTGAAAAAGCCTGTTCCGGCAGGCGGAGACGCAGACCTCCCCCTCCCCGCTTGATAAACCTCCGGGAAGCGCTCGGCCGCAGGCTGCGCCGGCGGGACGAAGTAGGACGTTCGGCATTACACAGCGAGGCAGCAAATCGGAAAGAACGGCGCTCCGTCCGAAAAGCCTGCGGTTTTCCGGCCCTGCCAAAGCAAATGGCTTTTTGCTTTTCGGCGCGCGCCGCACTTGACAAAGCGCGGCGCCGCTGTTACAATGAGGGCAGCCTATGCAGAAAAGTGGGAGTGAAGATGCAAAAAGCGTATATCATCGGCATCGCCGGCGGCAGTGCCGGCGGGAAAACGACCTTTGCGCGGCAGCTTCAGACGGCGCTGGCGGACATAGACGTTCTGCTGCTTTCTATGGACGCCTATTTCAAGCCGGAAGCAGAGCGACCGTCGGCCGTCGGAAGCACGGGGCGGCGTTACCGGGACGACAACTGCCCGGAGGCGTTCGATCTGCCGCGTCTGCGGCGAGACGCGGCCGAGGCTGCGGAAAGCGGCGGCTGCCGCGTCCTGATCGTAGAAGGACTGCTGACGCTCTGGGACCGCGCGCTGTACGAAATGCTGGATTTGCGCCTGTACGTCGACTGCCGCGCGGACGAGCGGATCGTGCGGCGGCTCCGGCGCAATATGCAGTGGGGCTGTTCCTTCGACGAAATCGCGGACGTATACCTCGACCTCGTGCGCACACGGCACGACGAATTCGTTGAACCGAGCCGGTGGCGGGCGGATCTGGTCGTCAACGGCAGCGGATGCACGGACGGCGCGCTTGCCGTCCTTACGGCTTACATCCGCACACAACTCTGAGCACGCAGACGCGGCGCGGCCGCTTTCCGTTCGGAAAGCGGCCGTATTGTTTGCTCCGTATTTACGGCTTCTCCGCTGCGGCGCGCTTTGCAAAGCCGCTCCATCGTTTCGCAAACGCAAAGCAGAGCAGTCCGCCGGCCAGCGCGACCGCCAGCCAGAGCAGAATCGTGCCGTCCCATCCGAACGATTCGGAAAACGCCGCCATTCCGTAGGCGGACGCGGCGCTGCCGATGTAGGTGCAGGCATTGAACATACCCGAAACGAGCGAAATGCGGCCGTATCCGGCGTAATAAGGAGGCAGCATACAAATGAGCATCAAATTGACGCCATGCATACAGCCGGTCAGCAGCGCCGCGGCCGCCACCGAAAGCGCGGCTCCGCCGGTATGAAAGAGCGCCAGCAGCAGCGCCGACAGCGCGCCGCCCGCAAACAGCAGGCCGGCGAGCGTCAGCTCGTTGCGGATTGCGCGGCGGTAGACGAGCGACACGAGCTGAAACGCCGCTATGCTGAACACCGGCAGCACCACGCCGGAGAGGATGGAGGTCTCGTTTCCAAGCCCGAACGCATCCGAAAGCAGCGAGGGCAGCCATGTCGTCACGCCGTCGCGCAGGCTGCCCTGCAGAACGATGCAGAAAAGGATGGCCGCAAGCATCGGCGACCAAGGGAAGGCCCGCGCAGCCGGCGCGGCGGCCGGCTTTTCGGCAGCCGCCGGCGCGATGCGCGGACATTTGCAAAGCCAGACGGCCGCCATCACCGACGCTGCGGCGGCGGAGACGAGAAACACGCTCCGCCAGCCCGCCAGACGGATGCAGAGCGGCGAAGCGAGGTAGACGAGAATCGTCCCCAGGCTGCTGCCCCACGAAACGACGACGCAGGCGCGCTTATAATCCGCCGCCGAAAAGAGGGTGGACATCAGCCGCACGAGCGGCGGCCACATAAACGCCTGCGCAAGCCCGTTGACGCACCAGACCGCCGCCATTTGATACGCGGTGCCGCACAGCGGGATGAGCAGGTTGGTCAGAATCGTCGTCAGCAGGCCGCCGAACACGAGCGTGCGCGGCTGGATGCGGTCGCCGAGCCATCCGCTGAGGAGCTGCCCGACGCCGTAGGTCACCGCGCTGCCGGTCAGCGCCAGCGAAGCGACCGAGCGAAGCATCCCCTCCGCGTCGGCGATTTCGGTGACGACGGCGGCGTAATTGACGCGGGTCAGATAGCTGACAAGGTAGGTCGCCATAAACAGCAGCATCAGCCGCGTCACCCGCTGTTTGTCCTCTATTCGCTCCATCGGACGGCCGTACCCTCCCATTCCTCCGGCGCAGCCGCGCCCAGCAGCGCGGCGACGGTAGGCGCGATGTCCTTGATGGACACCCCTTGCAGCTCGCAGCCGGCCTTGAACGGCTTCCCGCGGAAAAAGACGGGGATGGTCATATCCTCCGGGCAGTCGAACCCGTGGCAGCGGTCGTGTCCGCCATGGTCGGCGGTGAGAATGATCGTGTATTCGTCCCCGAGGCAGTCGACGACCTCGCCGACGCGGTCGCAGGTGGCGTTGACCGCGCGGAAATATTCGTCGCTCAGCCAGCCGTATGTATGGCCGGCCGCGTCCGGCCAGCCGAGGTAGAGGAAGGCGAAATCGATTCCGCCGCCGGACAGGTATGCTTTGGCGGACTCGCAGAGCTGCGCGCCGGTCTGCTCGTAGCCGTATGCGCCGCCCGACAGGAACAGGCTTTTCGTCATCGCGCCGGGACGGGCGAGGTCGCGCAGCTCCTCCCAGTCGTACAGCATCGCGGTGGTGTTCCCATTGGCGTGCAGGCACTCGAACAGGCCCGTGACGGGGCGCACCTGCGGCACATAGGTATTGGTCAGAATTCCGTGCCGGCCGGGGTCCACGCTGTGGAACAGCGACATATGGCAGGGCAGCGTGACCGACGGCATCACGGTCCGCGCGCGGAGGGTATAGCTCCCCTCCCGCATCAGGCGGGCAGCGGCGGGGTGCGCGTCCAGTCCGTCCGGCCGCATCCCGTCGCTGAGAATCAGCAGCACCTTCATAAAAGTAATCCTCTCTTTCTTCCTGACCTTACGGCCTTTCGCGTAAGGTCTTTGCCCCATTATAGCCCGCCGATTTGGTTTTGTCAACCTTGAACAACACCTTTACAAACGATTTTCTTTATGCTATAATTCAAATAATATAATGCAGGGAAAGGCGGTGTGCGGCTACGGCGGATATTGAAATCGAGGCGCTGATTGAAAAAATCCTCGCCAATCCCAAGCTCAGGCGGGACGAAAGCGAGCCGGGCGTATACCGCGACGAGCCGATTTTGCAGCCGGCCGGGAAGCTGTCCAACTATGTGCCCGACGAAATCCGGCAGATGCGGAAGCTGGCGGAGAGCTTCAGCTTCTACCGCCAGAGCGCCGAAAAGCGCTTCTACGATCAGGCGGTGATGATGGCCGCCTACGAGGACGATTTTGCGTACACCGGACAGTTCGTCCGCTACTTCCCGACCTATGAGACAATGGACACCCGCCAGCTGCGCGGTTATTTCACTTGGCGAACAAACGTGCGGCGCGGCGACGTGCAGCCCTGCCCGCTGTCGTTCGTCTACGTCTATGTGTACGAGTTGCTCAACCGCGTCTGCGACGAGCCTCCCGAGGAGGGCTATGAAAAGCTGCGCGCGTTCTGGCAGACCTACCGCGTATTCGAGCCGGGGCTGGACCGCTATCTGCGCGTCTGGCTGCGCGACTACGTCGTCTATTACGGGCTGGACAAGTCCCTCCTGCACGGACTGACCGACACGGAATACGACGAAGCGCTGCTGGCGCTGCAAAACGGCAGCGAAGCGGAGCGCTTTGACGCGCTCGTCCGGCTGTCCGCCTATCGGACGGAAAACTCGCGGTTTTTCAAGGAAAACCCCGACGACGTCCGCGCCGTGGTCTGCCGCGCATACGACGCGCTCTCGGCCTACTGCGAAGCGCATCGGAAAAAGAGCCTGTTCGAAAGGTGCTTCGGGCAGATCTGCGCCTGCGCCTACCATCCGTTCGAATCGGCGGTCTTTTACGACCAGAAGCGCTATGAGGACTACACCTACGAGCTGAACCCCGTCCACCGCTACCGCTGCGTGCATGGGCAGTGGACGTGCGAAAAATACCACGGCACGCGCGGGCGGAGCAAGGAGCTGGGCGAGCTGCTGCGCGCCGTCGACGCGCTGATGCGGGAGAAATACGGCTTCAAGCACCCGCTGTCGCCGGCCGAGACGCCGAAAATCGTGTTGTCCGTGCTCGGCAAAGAAATCGACGCATTTCTGGCGGAGAAACAGCAGCGCGAACGGCCGCGCATCGAACTGGATCTGTCCAAGCTGAGCGGCATCCGGCAGGCGGCGGCGGTCACGCGGGAGAAGCTGATGACCGAAAGCGAACGCGAGCCGGAGGCGGAAGCGGAAGCGCCGCCCGCGCCCGCGGCGCAGCAGGCGCCGTCGGGCGGCGAGTCGCCGCTGAACGAGGCCGAGCGCGCGTTCCTCGCCTGCCTGCTGCACGGCGGCGACTGGAAAGCCGCGGCGGGGCGGACGATGCCCTCGCTGCTGGCCGACGCGATCAACGAAAAGCTGTTCGACCTGTTCGGCGACACCGTTCTGGCGTTCGACGGCGACACGCCCGAGCCGGTCGAGGATTATATTGAAGAATTGAAAGGAATCGTTTGACCAATATGAAAATTCCGAAACGGATCGCCTCCACGGTCATCAACTCGCTCAAGGGCGGCGTGGTGCCGCGGGTGGGGCTTCCCTACATCACCGTCGGGCGGGAGGCCGAGATCGGCGCGCTGCTGCACGACATAGACATCATCGCCGAGGGCGGCGCGTCCTTCCGCTTCATCGTGGGGAAATACGGCAGCGGCAAGAGCTTTCTGCTGCAAACGATACGCAATTATGTGATGGACAAAGGCTTCGTCGTAGTCGACGCCGACCTGTCGCCCGAGCGGCGTTTGCAGGGCACGAAGGGACAGGGCCTGGCGACCTACAAGGAGCTTATCCGCAACATGTCGACCAAAACGCGGCCGGAGGGCGGCGCGCTGACGCTCGTGCTCGACCGCTGGCTGAGCGGCGTGCAGAGCGAGGCGGCGGACGAAAGCGGTCTGTCCCCGGACGACCCCGCGCTCGCAAAGCTGACCGAACGGAAGATTCGCGAGGTCATAGGCGCGCTCAGCGAGATGGTGCACGGCTTCGACTTTTCCAAGCTGCTGACAATATACTACCGCGCCTATACCGCCGGCGACGATGACGGGAAGGCGAAGGTGGTCAAATGGTTCCGCGGCGAGTACACGACCAAGACCGAAGCGAAAAACGAGCTGGGCGTGAACATCATCATCACCGACGACGACTGGTTCGACTACATCAAGCTGTTTGCGCTGTTTCTGCAAAAGGCCGGTTACAGCGGGCTGCTGATTCTCATCGACGAGCTGGTGAACATTTATAAAATCCCCAACGCGATCACGCGGCAGTACAACTATGAAAAGTTGCTGACGATGTACAACGATGCCTTGCAGGGGCGCGCCAGACATCTGGGCATCATTATGTGCGGCACGCCGCAGTGCATCGAGGACACGCGCCGCGGCGTGTACAGCTACGAAGCGCTGCGCTCGCGGCTGGCGGAGGGCCGCTTCGGGCGCGAGGGGACGTCGAAGGATTTGCTGGCGCCGGTCATCCGGCTCGCGCCGCTGACCTACGAGGAACTGCTGGTGCTGACCGAAAAGCTGGCGGAAATCCACGCCGAGCTGTTCGATTACACGCAGAAGATCAGCGAAGCCGATATGGTCGCCTTCATCCAAATTGAATTCGGGCGCATCGGCGCGGACGTCAACATCACCCCGCGCGAGGTCATCCGCGATTTCATCGAGCTGTTGAACATCGTGTACCAGAATCCGCAGACCGACGTCGCGGCGCTGCTGCGCTCCGAGTCGTTCGCGTTCGCGCCGCCGCAGCTTGAGGAAGCGGCGCCGGCGGAGGAAGCCTTCGCCGAATTTGAGCTGTAAGGCGGGAGGAGAGCCGATGGGCATTTTCGAGCGCTACGCGCCCTTTGTACAGGATTTCATTTACCGCAGCGGCTGGGAAGCGCTGCGGGCCATTCAGGTCGCGGCGGGCGACGCCATCTTCAACACCGACGAGAACGTGCTGCTCTCCGCCTCGACCGCGTCGGGCAAGACGGAGGCGGCCTTCTTCCCCATCCTCACCCTGTTTTCGGAGGACCCGCCGAGCTCGGTGGGCGCCATCTACATCGGCCCGCTGAAGGCGCTCATCAACGACCAGTTTGCGCGGCTGAACGACCTCTGCGCCGAGGCGGACATCCCCGTCTGGCACTGGCACGGCGACGTGGCGCAGTCGCACAAGGCCAAGCTGCTCAAAAACCCCTCCGGCATCCTGCAAATCACGCCCGAGTCGCTCGAAGCGCTGCTACTGCACAAGCATATGGACCTCGTGCGTCTGTTCGGCGACCTGCGCTTCATCGTCATCGACGAGGTACACGCGCTGATGCGCGGCGACCGCGGCGGGCAGACGCTCTGTCTGATCGAACGGCTGTCCAAGCTGGCGGGCGTCAATCCGCGGCGTATCGGTCTGTCGGCGACCATCGGCGACCCGGAGGGTACGGGGCGCTTCCTCGCGGCCGGGACAGGGCGGGGCACCGTGATTCCCAAGCTCGAGAGCAAGGGCGCGCGCTGGCGGCTGTCGATGGAGCATTTCTACATTACCGGCCCGCAAGCGGGCGGGGACGGCGAAGCGGCGGCCGGCACGCTGCCGGTTCCCGAAGCGCCGACCGACGTTATGCCCGAGCAGGCCGACCCGGGGATGGGCTACATCTTCGAGCACACGCGCGGGAAGAAGTGCTTGATTTTCGTCAACTCGCGCGAGGAATGCGAGGCTGTGACGACGACGCTGCGGCAATACTGCGAATACCGAAACGAGCCCGACCGATTCCTGATCCACCACGGCAATCTGTCGGCCGCTTACCGGGAGACGGCCGAGGCGGTGATGAAGGACGAGGAGCAGTACCAGACAACGGTGACGACCGCGACGCTGGAGCTGGGCATCGACATCGGAAGGCTGGAGCGCGCGTTCCAAATCGACGCGCCGTTCACGGTCTCCTCCTTCTTGCAGCGGATGGGCCGGACGGGGCGGCGCGACCTGCCGCCGGAGATGTGGTTCGTGATGCGCGAGGAGCAGCCCGAGCCGCGCGCGATGCTGCCGACGACCATCCCGTGGAAGCTGCTTCAGGGCATCGCGCTCGTACAGGTGTATTTGGAGGAGCGCTGGGTGGAGCCGCCCAAGCTCGACCGGCTGCCATACAGCCTGCTGTACCATCAGACGATGTGTACGCTGGCTTCCTGCGGGGAGATGTCGCCGGCGGCGCTGGCCTCGCGCGTGCTGACGCTGAGCTACTTCCACCGCGTCACGCAGGACGACTTCAAGCTGCTGCTGCGACATCTGCTCGAAACCGAGCACATCCAGCGGACCGAGACGGGCGGGCTGATCGTCGGGCTGGCGGGCGAGCGGCTGACCTCGTCCTACAAGTTCTACGCGGTGTTTCAGGAGAACGAGGAATACACCGTGCGCTGCCGTTCGCACGAGCTGGGCACCATCTGCCTGCCGCCGCCGGCGGGCGAGAAAATCGCCATCGCCGGACAGGTCTGGGTGGTGGAGGAGGTCGACCACAAGCGGCACATGGTCTACTGCGAGGAGGTCAAGGGCAAGGTTCCCGCCTATTTCGGGCAATGCCCGGGCGACATCCACACCAAAATCCTCGAGCGGATGCGGCAGGTGCTGTGTGAAGAAACGCAATATCCCTACCTGATGAAGAACGCCGCGGCGCGCCTTACGCAGGCGCGGCATACGGCGCGCAACGCGGGCGTCGGACGCGAGCCGCTGCTGCGGCTCGGCGGCGCGGCGGTGCGCGGCTCGCTGGCGGTGCAGCCCGTGCGGCTGTGGAGCGTAGAGTCGCCCGCGCTGTACGATTTGGAACTGACGCTGGAACGCGGCGGGACGGTTCTCGACCGCGTGGAGAGTTATTTCGGCCTGCGCAGTGTGGAGCTGCGCGAGGGCTGTCTGTTCCTCAACGGAACGCCGGTGTTCCAGCGGCTTGTGCTGGATCAGGGGTTCTCCCCGGACGGGGTTTACACCGCGCCGGACGACGAAGCCATCCGGCGGGACATCCTGCTTTCCAAGTCGCTCGGCTTCAACGGCGCGCGGATGCACGAGAAGGTGTTCGAGGAACGCTATCTGTACTGGGCCGACCGTCTGGGCTATCTCGTCTGGGGCGAATTCCCGAACTGGGGGCTGGACATCACAACTCCGGCGGGGCTGGAAATCTTTCTGCCGCAATGGGCGGAGGCGATGCGCCGCGACTTCGGCAGCCCCGCGCTCATCGGCTGGTGTCCCTTCAACGAGACGTGGGACTTCGGCGGCGTCCGGCAGGACGACGGGGTGCTGGCCGAGGTGTACCGCTATACCAAAACAGCCGATCCGCTCCGCCCCTGCATCGACACCAGCGGCAACTATCACGTCGCAACGGACATTTTCGACATACACGACTACGAGCAGGACCCCAAAGCCTTCGCGGCGCACTACGCGGGCGGGCCGCATGTCACCTTCGGCGACCGCCAGCGCTACGGCGGCGAGCCGTATATGGTCAGCGAGTACGGCGGCGCGCGCTGGGACCCGTCCGGCGGCGCGGGCTGGGGCTACGGCAGCGACCCGCGCAGCGAGGACGAGTTCGCCGCGCGCTACGAGGCGCTCACGCGCACGCTGATGCAGACGCCCTGCTGCTGCGGCTTTTGCTACACGCAGCTTTACGACGTCGAGCAGGAGCGCAACGGGCTGTTCACCTATGCGCGCAAAGCCAAGTTCTCGCAGAAGGTCTACGACCGCATCCGAAACGTCAATACGGAAACCGCGGCGATCGAAAAGCGCCGGCGTTGAGACGGCAAAAGCCGTGCGGAATGTATCCGCACGGCTTTTTTGTGAAAGAAAGGCGGTTTGGGCGTCGGACCCGAACCGCTGTAACGTCACAATTGAAGAAGCTGCTTTTTCTTGGCGTTGAACTCTTCTTCGGTTATGATCCCGTCGTTGAAAAGCTCCCTGTATTTCCGGATTTCATCTGCGGCGGAAAAGGACTGCGCCGTTCCAGATTGTTCAGGCGGCGCGGTTTCCTCGTTGGATGCGGTTATTATGTCCAGCGCAGAAAGACATTCCTGCGCACAATCAAAGGCGGTCTTGTATGTCTGGCTGTTCTTATTCGTGCGAGATCGTATGAAGTCAAGGTAATAATACAGCTGCCGTGCATTTTTAACTGTGATTTTGATGCGCAGGCTCATACAGTATTCGGCGTGTTTTCGCTTTGCGGTCGAGGCGCCGATAATCGCTCCGACGCCGCCGAACAACAGCCCGCCCGCAACCGCTCTGCCCGTGCCGCCCTTTTGCGTTATACTTGTTCCGTCTTCCAAAAGGTCGTAATTCACGAGACGATCGAACGGGAAAACGTCATCTTTGAAGCAAAACTGCCTGCTGTTTTCGTCTATACTGAACTTTTTAAGGAGCAAATTCTGCATCATTTTCCTTGTCGGCGAATACGGAACGACAACGTTTTTCATATCATTGGAGCCATTAGGCAGGATCTCCATCAAAGCGTATGACGGATAATCAAATGAAGAATTCAGTCCGAATCGATTTGCGCAGGATGCGCACAACTCCGAATCACGCAGTGCCACATAGCTGCTGAATGGTCCGATTTTGTTGCCGCAGTTTGCACAATGCATTTTTCATTCCTCTTTTCCTTTCTTCATTTCCGACACACAGTATAGCATAAAAATTCAGAAAAATCAACAGAGGCAAAAAATACGCCCGATAAAGCAGACGGCTCGGCGATATTTGGCGTAGAGCCGAACGACAAGCGTATGCAGAGCCGGCTCGGCGCGCCGGTGCGTTCGGCGGCGAGCAGGGCTCGACCCGTCTGGCGCACCGCGCAGCTTTCCGAGGGGAAACGAAAACGTGACGAAAAGTGAGCGCGCTTTCGTTCCCGTTCTCTGTCCTTTCCGCAAAAAGCGGCACAGCCTTGCTGCCGCAAACGGCGGCAGGCTGTGCCGTTTCCCGTTATTCGACCGTCACCCAGTGGCGGATGCCGCCGTTGGAGTTGCCGAGGATGAGGTAATCGACCGAGATGCGCTCGACCTGTCCGGGCGCAACCTCCAGCGTGCAGACGAGCGCGCGCTCGTCCACCTGCTCCCAGTAGGGGCGTCCGTTCAGGACGTACCAGAAATGCCCGTCCTTTTCGGCCAGCAGCGAGCGGTCGGCGTAGGGCGGAATATGGTCCTTTTCGTACACATACGGGTGGCACTTGAGCATCGCGTCCAGAACATTCCCCGCCTCGTCGCGCACGGCGACCGCGAGCGCGCCCGAGACGGCGCCCTTTTTGTAGATGCGGAAGCGGCGCGTTTTCGTTCCGGCGTTGATGAAGGTGAAGGCGTCGGTGTACTGCACCATCCAGTTGCCGGTGTTCGCGGGCCTGCCGCTGCCGTCGGCGTGCTCGTTGTCGATGCAGATAGGCTTTCCGTCCGGCGTGACGCAGGCGAAGACCATCATATCGTCGCCGATGGCCTCATGGCTGGTGTTGGGGTTGAGCGCGGACAGCCAGCTTTCGCCGCCGAACGTATAGGACTGCGGCGCATAGGCGGCGTAAGGCGCGCTCTTGCTCTGCCAGTCGGGATCGCGGCGGTTGGTGCAGCGCACCGGCATAGCGCCCTGCGTCGCGTCGCCGACGGCCCAGACGATTTCGGTCTCGAGCAGGCCGGCGTGGCCGTGGTCGACGCCCTTGTACTGCGCGGCGTAGTTTTTGCCGTTCCGCGTCACGATATAGCCCTGCTCGGGCGGCGCGGCCTGTACCTGCGCGGGGTCGTCGTAGCAGTAGAACGTGCAGGTCGGGTCGCCGCCCTCCAGCTCGAACAGCATCGCGCCGTTGCAGCATTTGCCCGCGCCGACCGGGCGGTCGGCCGTGCCGCCGATGTCGGTGTGCGCGTAGGCGTCCGCCGTCGTGCCGCCGAACAGATAGATGTATTCGCCGGGCGGGACGGTGACCTGCTGCGCCTCATAGCGGCGCGGCGTGTAGGCGACGTAGTCGCAGCCGACGTAAACGGGGTTGACCGAGCCGTCGGGCAGGAAATACTCGGCGGGCAGCCGGAATTCGAGGTTGAAATAGTCGCTCCACGAGCGCTGGCCGAGCCATTCGCCGTCGTTCTGGTAGCCGATGTTGTACACCGTCGCCGTGACCGGCGTGTCGCCGGCGTTGTAAAGCTGATAGCCCAGCCAGAAGGGCTTGCCCGTATAGTTGGAATGCTCAAAGGTGAACATATACCGCCCCCGCATATGCTCGCTGCGCAGCAGCGCGGCGCCGACGTCCTCCGGCGCGAGCATCTCGGGGTTGTTGCTGTAAATGTAGCTGCCGCCGGCCCGCTTTGTGCAGACGATGTCATTGACGCAGACCGGCGCGCCGTCCGCGCCTATGGGGAATATGCGCGGCTCGGACGAAAAGCGGTTGTCAAACGGAAATCCCGTGTCCCCGTGTCTCTGCTGCGGCTCGGGACGGTATTCGAGCGCCCGCGCGCCGTTCTGCTCGATGTAGCGAATCATGCTCTGTACCTGCTTTCTTATTTATTTATAATAGTACCATCTCGAACCGAGCTTCACCGCATAGTCCGTGCGCGTGACAAGCTGCGTACCGTCGGCGTAGATGGTCAGCTTCAGCCTCGCGAACGCCGCGACGTCCGACGCGTCCGCGACGGACGCGTACTCGGCGCGCAGCGTCTCGTATTCCTCGCTGCCCGGCTCGATCGTTTCCGTGCCGGAGAAGCGAACCTCAATCTCCTTCCCGCTGTACACGCTCTGCTGCTGCGCGTAAATGTCCTTCAGGTAACGCTTCAGCTCGCCGGCGCTTTCGGGCGTGCGGCTGCGGTAAAGGACGTAACGGTTGTAGTCGCTCGAATAGCGCACCATGTCGTCCGCGTCGTAGAGCATACACGCTTCCTCGTAATGCTGCACGGCCAGCTCGGGGCTTGACGCGCCCGGACGCAGCAGCGTCAGCAGCACAAGCGCGGCGGCCGCGCCCAGCAGCAGGACGGAGAGCGCCAGAACGACGACGCTTTTCTTTTTTGCTTTGATCATAATGGCTGTTTCCTTTCCCCCGTTCGGGGTTCCTTGCGTTATTCTATCATAGCGTTTGTGAAAAGTCAACCATGACCATGCAAATCTCGGGCGGCCTTTTGTGCGGGTTTCTTTTCTTTTAACAATTCCGTTATTGCTTTTCCGAGAATGGTTAAGTATAATAACTATTAACCTATTAAACTAATTGGAAGGGAGGTTTTTCCCATCGACGATCAGGAGCTGGCAAAAGAATTCATGGAGACGCTGCACAGCTTTGTCAAGGCGTCGCGCATGCCGCCGCCGAGCGGGGGGGCGCGGATGCCGGAGATGCTTGTCGTCGGCCAGATGATGGAGTATTTCGAGCGTCATCCGGATAAAAACGCTATGGCGACCGGCGAGCTGAGCCGTCAGCTCGGGTTCACGAAGCCGATGCTGACGCATATACTGGACCGGCTGGAGCAGAACGGGGTGATTCTGCGCACGCAGTCGCAGACCGACCGGCGGGTCACGCTGCTATCGTTCTCGGAATCGGGCGTTCGTTCGTTTATGAAGAACCGCGAGTTGACGCTGGCGCGCATCCGCCGGATCATCGAGCGCTTCGGCTATGAGGACGCGCGCACGCTGCTTTCGCTGCTGCGCCGTCTGACGCTGATCTATGAATCGGAGACACAGGCGGACAAGTGACGCGTCCCCGTCCTGCGCAAAGTCCGCGCGGTTGAAAACGATTTCCCTTTGCTTTCTTTCGCGCCGTCTGCGAATCCGGCGGCGGACGCAGAACCCGAAGGGCGCGCAGAAACGGCGGCTTATGTGTTTGCCGGAGCTGCGGCTTTGGCCGGGAATGGCCATTCCATTTGCTGCGAATCAAGATTCAAAAATCCGAAGAAAGGATATGTTATGAAAAAAATCCTCCAATGCCTCAAGAAGCTCACGCTGCCCATCCTGCTGGCGGTGGTCCTGCTGGCGGTGCAGGCGCAGTGTGATCTGGCGCTGCCGGATTATATGTCCGACATCGTAAACGTGGGCATCCAGCAGGGCGGCATCGAAAATGCCACGCCGGAAAAGATACGCGAGCGCGAGATGGAATACCTCCTCATGTTCACCGATGCGGACGAGGACATCCTGAGCGCCTATACGCTCGCCGACGGCGTCTATACCCTCAACGACAAATCGCATAAAAATAAGGAAGCGCTCAGCGAGCGCTTCACGATGCCGATGGTCTGCGTTTCGATGCTGCGCGCCGGCGGCGACGAAATGAAGGCGATGCTGACGGCCTCGCTGCCCGAGGGCAGCTACGACCCGTCGGCCGAAGCGGCGGAAATCCTGTACAGCCTGCCCGAGCAGCTTCGCG
>ERZ827512.2661-NODE-2661-length-13819-cov-4.933958_pt1 | contig 13819 bp, 12 predicted proteins | sample MGYA00519916_ERZ827512 | MGnify/ENA primary metagenome ERZ827512 (study PRJEB31778, sample SAMEA3449335) | human gut metagenome | biome: human gut; feature: human-associated habitat; material: faeces | place: United Kingdom | collected 2010/2012 ... | reverse complement strand
TTATATCGCCAACAGGTAAGATTTATAATGAGGAATGGATGGGCGAAGAATCTACATACAAAGAATTACTCGCTGATAACCGCATTTTGTTTCCAAAAGGTGGAGATGGAATGCCGCGCAAAAAATATTTTAGATATGAACGCGAAGAAGAGGGACAGTGTGCTACAAACTGGTGGACACATGAACAGTTTGGGCACAATCAGGGTGCAAATGATTGCATGACTTCTCTCTTTGGCGTAAAAAATGCGTTTAGTAATCCAAAGCCAGTTGAACTGATTCGAGGACTCATACAAATAGCAAATGCCAAAGAAGATGATATTATTCTTGACTTCTTCTCCGGTTCTGCAACCACTGCTCATGCCATAATGCTGATGAACAATGAAGATCACCAATACCGTCGTTTCATTATGGTTCAACTTCCTGAAAATCTAGATAAAAACTACGAGGCAGCAACTGGAAAGACAAAAGCTCAACTTAAGATATCGATTGATTTTCTGGAATCAATAAATAAACCACATACTATATCAGAAATCGGCAAGGAACGGATTCGCAGAGCAGGAGCGAAAATTCTCGCTGAAGCGGAAGAAAAGAACAGGCAAATTCAAATCGGCGAAGAAGAAAAAACTCTGCCTGATGTAGGGTTCAAAGTTTTTAAGCTGGATACTTCCAACCTGAAAACATGGGACAGCACACCTGTGACAGAAGACGATATGCAAATTCTGCTTGACCGCATGAACGGCATGATCCACCGTGTTAAATCCGACCGTTCTGATATAGACATGGTTTATGAAATTATGCTCAAATTGGGCGTTCCGCTGACATACAGCGCGGGAAAAATTGATGTGAACGGCAAGACCGCTTATACTGTCGGCGAAGATTGTCTATTGCTCATCTGCCTTGCAGACGATGTTCGACCGGAGGATGTAGAAGCAATGGCAGAATACGCCCCGGCAAAGCTTATCATCGCCCGCGACAGCTTCAAAAACGACACCGCCATGGCAAACGCCCACTATATCTTGCGGGATAAGGGAATTGAACTTAAATTAGTATGAGGAGAGTATCAAAATGAAAGCTGCAAGAATGGATATTAGTAATATAGATATGTCTACACCTTTTACCAAAATGGTTGATGAGGACATTCAAAAATGTGAAGCCTTACTCAACGATTCTTATAATGAAGCAGAATGGAAAAGACTTCATATTGAACTTACCGCAAAATATGCTTCTCACCTTGCGGATATTGGGTCGGATATGTATGAATTCTTTTTTAAAGGAAACTTTTTTGATGTGGATTCAATGGGCGAAAATGCTTTGCGTCATAATCTTTTTGTGTTGAAAAATAAGTTAACTGCATTTAAAAATTTTGGGTATAGAAGTAAAATACATACTACAAGCGGAAATGGCATTGAAATTCAAAACAATTTGACTGCCACACAAACACAGACAATAAATATCACATTTGAGGATGTTAGACGGCAGATCGAGGAAATGACAGGCTTGTCAGAAGGCGAAACACAAGAGACGTTGACTAAAATCGATGAGATTAAAGCAATAGTTGAGTTGAAAGAGCCTAAAAAAACTAAATGGCAAAAAATTAAACCAATACTCACATGGCTTGCGGATAAAAGCGTAGATGTGGGAATTGCGTTGCTACCGTTAATTATGAAGATAGGCGGCTGATTTATGAAACTCAAATTTAAAAATCAAGACTTTCAAACCGATGCGGTAAACGCCGTTGTGGATCTGTTCGCCGGACAGGAAAAAACACGCAGCACCTTTTCGGTGGTGGAAGAAAAACAGCTTTCTCTGATGAATGATTTGGGAATTGGAAACGCGCTGTACATAGACGAGAAAGCAATATCCGATAATATGCACGCCGTTCAGAAGCAAAATAAATTACCTATGACCGAGTTGCGCGCCGCCGAAGGTAATGGGGGTGTAGCGTCACGCTACCAATTCTGTATCGAGATGGAAACCGGTACCGGTAAGACATATGTGTACACAAAAACCATTTTTGAACTGAACCGCAAATACGGATTCACAAAATTCATCATCGTTGTGCCGTCCGTTGCCATTCGAGAGGGCGTATACAAATCCTTTGAGATTACAAAGGAGCATTTTGGGCTGCAATATGATAACGTCCCATGCCGATATTTTATCTATAATTCTGCAAAATTATCCGATGTGCGGCAGTTTGCCACAAGCGCCAATATTGAAATTATGATCATCAATATTGACGCATTCAAAAAGGCGGAGAATATCATCAATCAGGCGCAGGACAAGCTCAATGGCGAAACCGCTATGCGATATATCCAGGACACAAATCCGATTGTCATCATCGATGAGCCGCAAAGCGTTGACAATACGGCTAAAGCGAAAGAAGCGATTGCTTCACTGAATCCTCTATGCGTACTGCGCTATTCTGCAACGCACAGAGAGAAAATTAATCTGCTTTATCGTTTGACGCCTGTGGACGCTTATCAAATGGGACTTGTCAAGCAGATTTCCGTTTCCTCCAATCAGGTATCCGGGGGATTCAATCAGCCGTATGTGCGGTTAGTGTCCGTATCAAACGATAAGGGATTCCGAGCGAAAGTAGAAATGGATGTGAGGGGCAAGGACGGCAAGGTGTCACGTAGAACGGTCACAGTTAAACCGGGAGATGACCTATTTCTGCTTTCCGGTGAGCGTGAGCTTTATGAGGGGTATTCTATTGCCGGAATTGACTGTACACCGGAATACGAACATATTGAATTTGGTAATACCGAGGAAGTCGCACTGGGAAAAGCGATCGGCGATATCGATGAGAACATCGTCAAGAGGGCGCAGATTCGCCGCACCATTGAAGCGCATTTGGATAAGGAATTGCGGTACACTGACAAGGGAATCAAAGTGCTGTCGCTGTTCTTTATCGATAAGGTGGACAAGTACCGCCATGAGGACGGCACGCCCGGTATCTATGCGCAGATGTTTGAGGAATGTTATCTTGAACTGCTTGCAAAACCGAAATATGCACCGATTCGGGAGCGGTTCGCCGCAGATGTTTCTAAAGTACATAATGGCTACTTTTCTCAGGACAAAAAAGGTCGTTTAAAAGATACCAAAGGCGATACGCTGGCAGACGATGATACTTATAACACCATTATGCGCGATAAGGAATGGCTGCTCAGCTTTGAATGTCCGCTGCGGTTTATCTTCTCACACTCCGCTTTGAAAGAGGGCTGGGATAACCCCAATGTGTTTCAGGTTTGCACGCTGATCGATCAGAAATCTACCTTTACCTGCCGTCAAAAGGTCGGACGCGGTTTGCGCTTGTGCGTCAATCAGGATGGAGAGCGGATTGAGGACAAGAATATCAATATTCTGCATGTAATGGCAAACGAAAGCTTTGCAGAGTTTGCCGATACCTTGCAAAAGGAAATTGAGGATGAAACGGGCGTAAAATTCGGCGTATTGCAGCTTGATTTGTTTGCTGGAATGGTTTATGAGGACAAACACGAGATTGAACGAACGATAACGTCGGAACAGGTGCAGCAGATTATATCTACGGTTGAAACAGTTATGCCGAATGCGGAAAATAAACCTTCTGTTGCTGATGTGCGCCGGGCGCTTGCGGAACATCAAGTAGAGTTTGCGGCAGAGCTTGCACCCGTATTACCTAAAGTACAGGAGATATTAGAAAAAAGCGAACCGAAAGAGCTTGTGAGTGTTGAATCCCTGTCGAATGTTTCTTATATTGAAACCGTGACCGAAGAAAAAGAGGTTACTTACGAAGACGCGCAGGAACTGATGGCGCATTTTGAGAGTAAAGGCTATATCACGAGTTCTGGTAAAATGAAAGACACGATGAAAAACGCCCTCAAAAACGGGACGCTGGATCTGCCTGAAAAGTACGAAGCGGCAAGACAGCGTTTTGAGAGCATTATTACAAATGCCGACCGCAAACCGCCTGTGCGCGACGCTTCAAGGGATGTCGTTGTACGCATTAACAAACAGGTTATGATATCGCCGGAGTTTTTAGAGCTGTGGAGTAAAATCAAACAAAAAACAGCGTACCGTGTTTCTATTGATACCGATACGCTGATTGAAAACTCTGTCAAAGCACTGAAGGACATGCCTGCCATTCCCAAGACGCGGCTTGTCTCACAAACAGCGGATATTCATATTGAGAATGCGGGTATCTCGCATACTGAGCGTGAAATGCGGACAGTGGATATAGCGGATTCCTATCAGTCATTGCCCGATCTGATTACCGCAATCAGTGACGAAACACTGCTCACGCCTGCAACTGTGAATGAAATCCTGGTCCGAAGCGGACGGCTGGACGATTTTCTGAATAACCCCGAAACATTTTTGGAGAGAGCTACGGAAATTATAAAGAATAACCGTCATGCGCTGGCAATCGACGGTATCAGTTATATCAAACTGGACGGACAGGAGTATTACGCTCAGGAAATATTTGATACCGAGGAATTTATTGCAAATCTTGACCGCAATGCCGTTAAGGTGGATCACAGTGTATATGACTATATCGTTTATGACAGCAGCTCTATCGAGCGTCCCTTCGCTGTGGCGCTTGATAACGATCCTGATGTAAAGATGTTTTTCAAAATCCCGAACCGTTTCAAAATCGAAACACCGATAGGAACCTATAACCCCGACTGGGCGGTGTATCTGACAAAGAACGGTGAGGAAAAACTGTACTTTGTTTTGGAAACCAAAGGCAGCACCAGCTTTATGGATCTGCGAACACGCGAACAGCTGAAAATACACTGTGGCAAAAAGCACTTTGAGGCTTTGGATAATGGAATTGAATTGCAGGTTGCCACGGACTGGAATGAATTAAAGTCTACGTTGTGATAAAAGAGGATTGTTAATGAAAGATAAATTCAGTGTGCTAAAAGAATACTTTGGGCACGATTCTTACCGTGCGGGACAGGAGCAAATAGTGGATTCTCTTCTTTCAGGTAAGGATGTTCTTTGCATTATGCCGACGGGAGCGGGAAAATCTGTTTGTTACCAAGTTCCGGCATTGATATTTGATGGTGTAACTATTGTTGTTTCGCCGTTGATATCTCTAATGAAGGATCAAGTCGGATCCCTTGTTCAGTCTGGCGTTGCAGCCGCCTATATCAACAGCTCCTTGTCACCCAATCAATACGCAAAGGTTCTTAAGAACACAGTTGCCGGAAAATATAAAATCATATATGTAGCCCCTGAGCGTCTTGCAACACCTGAATTTTTAGATGTATGCGAAAAAGTTAATATTTCCTTGATTGCGGTAGATGAGGCTCACTGTGTATCACAATGGGGGCAGGACTTCAGACCGAGTTATCTAAAAATCACCGAATTTATTTCCTCTCTTTCACGCCGCCCGATAGTCGGAGCATTTACAGCAACCGCTACTGATGAAGTAAAGGCGGATATAGCAAGAATATTGCAGCTTCATAATCCATTTATGATTACTACAGGTTTTGACCGCCCGAATTTATTCTTTGGTGTCGAGAAATCGAATTCAAAACCGATCAAACTTCTTGAGTTGGTGCAGGAACGATCCGGTAGATCCGGGATCATATATTGCGCTACAAGAAAGACAGTTGAAGATGTGTACCTTCTGCTGCTGGACAACGGATTTTCTGCAACGAGATATCATGCCGGATTATCAGAAGATGAGCGCAGAATCAATCAGGATGATTTTGTCTATGACCGCAAACCGATTATGGTAGCTACTAATGCTTTCGGTATGGGTATAGATAAATCTAATGTGGCTTTCGTCATTCATTATAATATGCCGAAAAATATTGAGAGCTATTATCAGGAAGCTGGAAGAGCCGGGCGTGACGGAGAAAATGCCGATTGTATATTGCTGTATGCTCCACAGGATGTTCGGACAAATCAATTCTTAATTGAAAATACTGAGCCAAATCCAAATCTGACTGAAGACGAACAGCATATCGTTCGCAAACGCGATTTGGCTCGACTGAAATACATGACATTTTACAGTACAACAAGTGATTGCTTGCGCCATTATATGCTTAAATATTTTGGAGAAAAAAGCAGCACATACTGCGGGAATTGTTCTCATTGTTTATCTAATTTTGAGACTGTGGACATTACTATAGATGCTCAAAAGATATTATCCTGTATAGCAAAGACCGGACAGCGTTTCGGCAAAAAAATGATAATTGATATATTGCGTGGAAGCAAAAATGCGCGGTTGTTATCGTTAGGTCTGGATAAGCAGTCGACATACGGACTTATGTCAGATCAAACTGAAAAGCGTGTTCGAGATATAGTTGATTACCTTGATGAAAAAGGCTATATTATTGTGCATGGCTCAGAATATCCGGTTTTGAAACTGACTTCGGCAAGTCATAATGTTTTGCACAGTAACATTTCTTTGCTGATGAAGATTGTAAAGCAACAGGAGAAAAAGTCAGTAGATGCAGGCAATAATTTCAACTCAACTATGTTAGATGCTCTCAAACAACTGAGAAAAAAGATTGCCGCAAAACAAAATGTGCCTGCATATATCGTCTTTTCGGACGCTACGCTTATGGATATGTGCAAAAAATGTCCTCATACCCCAGATGAATTCCTAGGAGTCTCAGGTGTAGGCAAAGCAAAGCTTGATAAATATGGCAAGGAATTTATTGATGTCATTGTCGGGTTTGATAGTGAAAATGACAATTAACATTCTAAAATATAGAATGAAAATGTATGCTGGGAGTAATTAAAAATTATGACAGAAATTAAATATTGTTCGCTTCTTCAACAAGCGTATAAAAAGTTAAAGTCAAGTGTTTTTTTTGATAAAACACAATTGATCCTTCGTGATAAAATTGTAGAATACGAAGTTTCTTCTGAATTTGACTCTCAATTTGAAAAATTATCGAAACGAATGGAGTCAGAAGATTGGGAGGATATCATAAATTCTATTGGTTTTATATCATATCCTAAATCTATTAAGAATCAATCAAAAAAAGGATTTATCTCAAACTGGAATAACAATATTACTGAAGTGGATAAACTACAGTATTTTTTGGATATGAATGTTGAAGGGTATATTTTAGGGATAGTATGGTTACTAGTTGTAGGAAATAAGATAGATGACAAAATTTATGAACATTCATACGGTAACCGTATTCGCAAAAATTTGCTCGACGATAAAGGTCAATCTACATATTCTCCTTATTTATTTGAACCATATTTTCAACAGTATGAAAATTGGAGGGATACGGCATTAAACTATGCACAAAAATCTTTGAATAAAAATCAAGATGTCGTTATACTTATGCTTGACTTTCAAAGATTTTTCTATCAAGTCGATATTAGTCAAAAGGAATTGATTAGTTTTGTCAATACCATTACAAATGATGAGGACTGTCAACTCAATGATGAATATAAAGAACTTGCTATCAGATTGACGCGGTTTATTTGGAATGTAATCGAAAGATATAGTAACACACTTCGAAAAGAGTGTCCAAATCTTATTGAGAATCGTAATGTTTTGCCAATAGGTTTTTATCCTTCCAATGTATTGTCAAACTTCGCATTGAGTAAATTTGATGATGCTTTAATCAATGGATGGAACCCTATATATTATGGCAGATATGTTGATGATATAATTATCGTTGAAAAGGTAGAGAAAAACAGTTATATATACAAAGAAGCCAAATCTGGGAAATTAACTGCTGATGAAGTTATACAGCATTATCTCACAAACTGTAATGCGTGGCAGAAAAAGGATTGCTGTTGTAAAGATAACATGAATAACGGCTTATTATTAATTCCTGAAAAGTCTACTGATGAAACAAATGAGGAAAAATCAAATTCGGATGATAGTAAGGAAATCATTTATACTGTGAATCCGACATATAATCAATTTGTGAAGTCAAAAATTCTTGTACAGCAAGAAAAAGTTAAAATCTTCTATTTTAATTCAGCACAATCGGACGCCCTTCTTTCATGCTTTAAAGAAAAACTTTATAAAAACAAGAGTGAATTTCGCTTTTTACCAGAAGATGAGGCAGTATTTCAAAATGATGACTATACTGAAATTTTCAGCTTGAATGAAAAGGATGGTCCAAACAAGCTCAGAGGTGTTGATAATATTGCTATCGATAAATTCAGGCTTTCTAAATATTTGGGTAAATATATGCGAGTTAGTGGATTGATACACGATAAGCTGGAAAAGCAATTTGATGCGGATATTGAAAAAATATTTACTAATCAGGTAACGATTGAAAACTACTTGGTTTGGGAAAAGGTTTTAGAAATCTTAATAATTAATGATAAATTTGACACTTATCTAAAGTTTGTAAAACATATAATGCATGCAATTAATAAAATAAATATTGTAGATACAGAGGGCAATTCAAGAAAATTACATAGCACTCTATACAAAATACTTGCATCTTGTATTTACCGTACCCTATCACTTTCTTGGGGTAAAGAATCAGAGAGAGTACAACAAAAGATTGAAGAATTATCATCAGATGTATTTGGTGTTGGATTTAGTGAACTAAAAATACATCACATGAAGAAATCGTATTGTAAAACACGTATGTGCGATAAATACGCAATGCCGGTACTTATCGACGGATTCCTTGATGGTAATAATGATACTATATTTGACGATCAATCTTTAAACTGTACGAATTTTGAAACTATTAAGAATTCAAACTATATTTTTGATTATTTTGATGATTACAATCGAGATTATATGTTCTATCCATATCTGATCACAATGAATGACTTGACGATCTATGGCATTTTGAAGAAGCTTAAATATCAGAACGGAGACCTTAACGACAAAGATATAAAAGATTATAAGAAAAGATATCTCGAACTAAACTATTGTAATTATTCAGATGATAGCAGCATCAATAAGATTGTGAAAGCTAAGTCAATTAATTTGACTGGAAAGAAAGCTGTGGCGATTAAAGTTGAAAGCAAGAAATTAGACAATATAAAAATCGCTATAGCAAATACTATTTTGCGAGAATCAGACTTTGAAAAGGTGCTGAATGATTGCCCAAATAGAACTTATCAAAGATATAAGCAGCTTACAGAAACCGTTAACGAGGCAATCCGGTGTAAGGCTGATATGTTGGTTTTACCGGAGGGGTATCTGCCGTTTGAATGGCTTCCAATTTTGGCAAGGACATGTGCAAAGAATCAAATAGCAATTGTTACTGGAATTGAGCATTTGAAATTTAAATCAAATGATGATACTACAAATCCATCAATAAATAATCTAACAGCAGTTGTTTTGCCTTTCGTTGAGGATGATTATAAATTCAGTTATATTCATTTCCACAAAAAAGTGTATATTGCTCCTCATGAAAAAGAAAAAATTGAGAGTTATGGATGCAAAGTCAGAGAAGGAGAAGGCTACGAATTGTATGATTGGAATAACTTCTGGTTTTCTGTATATTGCTGCTACGAGTTGTCATCTATATCTGATAGATCAATATTTCAATCATATATAGATGCACTGATTGCTGTAGAATGGAATAAAGATACCAATTATTATAGCAATATTGTTGAATCGCTATCACGGGATTTACATTGTTTTTGTATACAGGTTAATACCTCTGAATTTGGTGACAGTAGAATTACAAGACCATCTAAAACTGAGGAACGAGATATACTAAAAGTAAAGGGTGGAAGAAATTCTGCTGTATTAATTGATACTATCGACATTTCTGGGCTAAGAGAATTTCAAATCAAAGGTAATGTGCTACAGGCTAAGTCTCCTGATTCAAAGTATTATAAACAAACTCCTCCGACTTTTGATTCTAATATTGCAAAGCAAAAACAACAATGTGCATTATGGAATGAATTTGATTCTAAGGCATAAAACCTCTGGACGTCCACTCACCTTTGTGATACTGTTGTGTACTGCAAAGGAGGTGCGGATATGGCACAGATAATCATTGCTGAAATTTACAGCGGAGAAAAGTATGATGTGATGAGCGCGGCGATGGTAGAGTATCTGAAAGACGGGAGACCGTTAGAGTACGATGAACGGACTTAGATCGATATGCTGCTGGTAAAGCACACGTTGATCGCAGCAGACAAAATGAAAATTGAGGGCGACACAGTGTCGGGTATGATCGATAATGTGTCGCTCTCTTCTTATGTGGGGTGGGACGATGACAACACTTGAAGATTTATATTACGGCAACATCATTCCTCACGAACGCAGCATTAAGCGTGGAAGCGCATACAGTGAAGTGTTAGGATATGTTCTCCGGCACAAAGATAACTTAAAGGCAACGCTCACCGAACAGCAGAATGAAATATTTGAAAAGCTCAAGAATTGTGAATCGGAGCTGCATGGGATGAATGAGCTTGAATCGTTCGTCAGCGGTTTCAAACTTGCGGCAAGAATCATTGTTGAAGTGTTGCAGGAGCCGCCCAAAGCATAAAACTGAAAACGCGATAAGGCTGAGCTGGTAATTCGGTTTGACCTTATCGCTTACAAAAGTATATAAATAAAATAGTATTCCCCAAAGCCGTTTGTATTATTCAAAAGCCTTGACAAGAAACGTTTGTTCTGTTATAATATCGACACAACTAAATAAAGTGCCTACCTAACAAGCTGCCGCAGAGCAGCGAAACATATTGAATCGCAAAGATCTTACTTACATATCAGGCACGGAACATTTTGAAAAGCGAACCCCTGTCCGCTTTATTTGTGCTTCTGTGATGAAATGTAAGTAAGGTCTTTTTTGTTTTGCAAAACAGACTGATTTAATACATACACGGATGAAACTGTGTGAATTTGAAAGGAGGCACAAGCCTGATGAAAGAATCTGTTTACACATCTTATGATGAACTGCCGTTGTTTCTCAATGCGGAAACGGTGGCGAAGCTGTTGGGTATTTCAATATCAAGTAGCTATGAACTGATGCATGAAAAAGGATTTCCGTCATTGCGCATCGGCTCACGGCTTATCGTACCCAAAGAAAAGTTCAGACAGTGGGTGGAAGAAAAGACAGGAGGCCGCATTTGAAATACAACCGTTATCAAAAACGCGATGCAATCAGAGATTATTTTCCTCTGCCGAATGAAATCTTTTGTCTGAATCTCTCCTACGGAGAAATAGCTGTCTATGCATATCTGCTCTACCGGGAGGACAGGAAAACATTCAAATGCCATCCGAGTTACAGAACGATCGGCGACGCATTGAAAATGTCCCGAAATACGGTAGGCAAATATGTAAAACGGCTGGAAGAAAAGCAATTGATACGAACCGAGCCTACAGAGATCAGAACCGAAAACGGAGTGAAGCGCAACGGCAATCTGCTCTATACGATTCTGCCTGTTGAACAGGCAAAGAATTTGTATTTGCAACAGCAGTTACAGAGGGCTGCCTGTCAGCAGGCGCATGAAAAAGCGGTCAGAAAATTCGAACAGTACGACCGACAGAAAAAACAGGAGGCAGTATGAAAATGAAGATAAAAAGAATCAGAGCGAAATTAGTTAAGAAGTGCAGCTTATGCGGGAAGAAATTTGATATGTGGGATGAGGAGGAAAACTTTTGTTTCCGTCACCGTTTCGGATACGGCTCAAAGTATGACTGTTATCAGCTGGATCTCAAATTATGTTGCAAATGCTTTGACAGTCTGATGGACGAGCTCGTACCGCGATGCAAGACCAACCCACTTCCCGATCCTTATAAGGAATTAGCGGCGGCATATGCAGGGGATTTGCAGGGTCGATAGTGAAGCAGGTTAAAGTGAGGGGTCTATTATCCCCTCACATATCACAGCGGACGGCAGAGCCGACCGCATTTCGGGCAATTTTTGAAAAAAGAAAACGGGGTCTATGGAAAGGACGGAATTATGGACGATAAAAAACAGAAGTATGCATACTGGTTAAGACCGTCATTGGTTACGGAAATGGAGAATATGCTGGATAAATCAAACGCTACTTCAAAAAGTGATTTTGTAACGCAGGCGGTCGAATTTTATATCGGATATTTAAGGCAGAAAAAATGTATAGATTTCATATCGCCCCTGCTTGCGCAAAGCATCAAAAGTGAGATCGGCAGTGTGGAGCATAATATCTCAAAAATGCTTTTCAAGCTGTCGGTGGAGCAGTCCATTGTGAATAATCTGATTGCAAATCAGAGCGAAATTGACGAGGATACAATGGAAAGACTCAGAAGCTGCTGCGCCGAAGAGGTTGCACGGCTCGGCGGCGTTGTAACATTCGAAGATGCCTACGAATGGCAGCACGGTGAATAACGATGCCGAAAATCATATTTACAAGCCGGTATATCAAAAATCCCGCAAAGGCGAATGCGGGAAAACTCATCAGATATATGGGAACACGCGAAGGCGTAGAAAAACTGCCGAACGGAATCGACCGTAAACCGCCGACGAAAAAACAGCGAGACTTAATATGCGAATGTATAACCGCCGTTCCCGAATCGCTGATGTATCCCGAACTAAAAACGTATCAGGAACAGGAAACCCGATATACGGCGGCAGAATTTCTTGACGCATTCATAGAACGCAACGTCGACCGTATCGACGGCGTAAAAAAATTGGTCAGTTACTACGGGGAGCGTCCGGGCGTAGAAAAGCTCGGCAGGCACGGATTGTTTTCGCAGACGGATGATAAAATCAATATTGATAATGTCGCAGATGAAGTGGCAAATCATGGAGGCATACTGTGGACGCATGTAATCAGCCTGCGGCGCGAGGATGCGGAAAGGCTTGGATACAATAACGCCGAAGCATGGAAAGAGCTTGTCCGCCGAAACGCTTTGCAGATTGCCGAGGCTCATAAAATCGCTCCTTCCAAGATGCAGTGGTATGCCGCTTTTCATAACACGACGCATCATCCGCATATTCACCTGATGGTGTATTCAAAGGATACCAAACAAGGCTATCTTACAAACAAAGGGATTGAAGATATGCGCAGGGTATTTGCGAAAGATATTTTCCGTAATGAAATGTATCATGCATTTACTTTGGAAACGCAGATGCGTGACGAGGTACGGGCAGAAGCTAAAAAGCGGATAGACGAACTGTTGAGAAATGCGGAAACGCCGACCCCGGCGTCGGATGAAATTCAGAATCTGTATGTCAGGCTGATCGGTCAGCTTGGCGATTACAAAGGCAAAAAGATATATGGATATCTTCCGAAAAATATGAAGCGGACGGTTGACGATATCGTTGCCGAGCTTGCAAAGGATGAGAGAATTGCAGAATTATATGCTGAGTGGAACAAAGCAAATCGGGAAAAGCTGTCCGTTTATTACGATAAGAAAAAGCCGGATATTCCGTTGGAAGAAAACAAAGAATTCAGAGATATCAAAAACGCCGTTATCAGTTCTGCCATTCTGATCATGCAAAGCGAACATTCGGTACAGGCAGTATCGGTCAATTCTTCTGTCGGAAATTTTATCGCTCGGCTTGCCGGAGCGATAGCGTCAAGCTGTCATAAGCGCAGAGCGAAACTTAGCTTGCAAATGGATTCCAAACTGAAATCCGAAATCGAGCGGAAAAAGCAGGCACACGGACTGAAAACCGACCGAAGCGTTCCCGAATACACCGATGAAGAACAGGATTTTGAAATGCATATGTGAACTCTTTGATAAACTTTTTATTCTCGCTGGATATTTGAAACCCTTTGTGGTATGTTGTGTTGAAAAGAGAGGTGATTCTTTATGGCAAAACGAAGACCGTCGGGAGACGGAATGGTGCGAAAGCGCGATGACGGGCGGTGGGAAGGCAGAATTGTTGTCGGACACAAAAAGAACGGCGATCCGATTCACCGCTATGTGCTTGCCCGAACA
>ERZ827512.2658-NODE-2658-length-13827-cov-3.559759_pt1 | contig 13827 bp, 7 predicted proteins | sample MGYA00519916_ERZ827512 | MGnify/ENA primary metagenome ERZ827512 (study PRJEB31778, sample SAMEA3449335) | human gut metagenome | biome: human gut; feature: human-associated habitat; material: faeces | place: United Kingdom | collected 2010/2012 ... | reverse complement strand
AGAGCCGTCGGAAACCCTTCCGATCGGGTTTCCGAACCTTCCTGTTCGAGCGGACAATTTAGCAAACAACGTTTTTAATAAAACTACATCTCCGCTCTCAACAAACGGCACAAGTGGATTCCCCTTGTGAATCCCCGTTCGTATAGTTTTACAGTGTATTAAGCTATATGGCACATATAGCTTAATAAAAACCGAAAGCTTTAATATCTCCGTAATGCTTTACAGGTATTAAAGCTTTTTTATTTTGTAAGTTCAGTACAAACCTTACTACAATGCTTTCAGCTTGTGCAAGGGTTTAAAAAGAGGAAAACGGATTGCCACACACCTAACGGTGTTCGCAATGACAAGGCAACAGCTTACTGCACACACCTTGCGGCATTCGTGGCAACTAAATGGTGTGTCATTCTGAACGCGAAGCGTGAAAGAATCCGTAATTCCCATTTTAAAAGAAAACGGATTGCCACAGCCGTTATACGGCTTCGCAATGACGGGGGCGGGGAAACGGATTGCCACGCACCTTTCGGTGCTCGCAATGACAGGACGGCAGTTAATTGCACATTTACGGTGGTTGCAATGACAGGATCGTATCAATCGTTTTAATTTGCAAACTGCGAATTATAAAGCTTTGCATAAAAGCCGTTCTTTTCAAGCAGCTCCTCGTGCGTGCCCTGCTCAGCCACCCTGCCGCCGTTCATAACAAGTATGCAGTCGGCGTCGCGTATGGTTGAAAGCCTGTGCGCCACAACAAAGGACGTGCGGTTTTCCATAAGCCTTGTAAACGCGTCCTGCACCTTAAGCTCGGTGCGGGTATCTATCGAAGAGGTTGCTTCGTCCAATATCAGCATAGGCGGCTTTAAAAGCATTACTCTTGCAATGCATAAAAGCTGGCGCTCACCCTCTGAAAGCCCCTCGCCGTCGCTTATAACGGTATCGTACCCGTTTTTAAGCCTTTTTATAAAGCCGTGCGCGCGCGCCGCCTTTGCCGCCGCAATAATTTCTTCGTCAGTAGCGTCCGCCTTGCCGAACGCAATATTTTCCTTTACGGTTGCGTTTTTGATCCACGTGTCCTGTAACACCATACCGAAATGGGTTCTAAGGCTTTTGCGCGTAATATCGTTTATATCGGTGCCGTCCGCCGTGATACTGCCGCCGTCTACTCTGTAAAACCTTAAAAGCAGATTTATAAGGGTTGTTTTGCCGCAGCCCGTGTGTCCCACCACGGCTATTTTTCTGCCTGCATATGCGGTAAAATCAAAGTTTTTAATAAGCGTTTTCGATTTATCGTAGGAAAAGGTTACGTTATTAAAGCTTACCTCGCCCTTGGGGTTTGAAAGCTCTTTTTTGCCCTCGTCCGATTCTTCGGGCTGCTCGTCAATAAGCTCAAAAAGCCTTGCGGCGCAGGCAAGCGCGTTTTGAAGCTCTGTTACAACGCCCGAAATTTCGTTAAAAGGCTTTGTATACTGGTTTGAATATGCAAGAAAGCTTACAAAGCCGCCCACGGTTATTTTGCCCATAACCGCAAAAACGCCGCCTATAAGACCAACAACCGCGTAAATAAGGTTGTTTATAAACCGCGTTGTGGGGTTTGTGAGGGAAGAAAAGAAAACCGATCTTAAAGAATATACGCGCAGGCGCTCGTTAATTTCGTCAAACCGCTTTACCGAGGTATCCTCATACGAAAACGCCTTAACGGTTTTGCCGTTTTGTATCATTTCGTTTATATATGCCGTCTGTTCGCCGCGCGTTTCGGACTGCTTTTTAAACATATCATAGGTTTTTTTGGCTATAAACCGCGCGGTAAACAGCGATATGGGGGTTAAAACCACCACCGCAAGCGCTATTAAGGGGGAAATCGTAAGCATAAATATAAGGGTTACGGCAATTGTTACAACGCCCGTAAAAAGCTGTGAAAAGCCTAAAATAAGACCGTCTGAAAACTGGTCCGCGTCTGCAGTAACGCGGCTTACTATATCGCCGTAGGGGTGGGAATCTATATAAGAAACGGGGAGCGACTGTATATGCGAGAACGCCCTGTTTCTTATATCGCGCACTGTGTTATAGGCTATGCGGTTGTTTATTGCGTTCATAAGCCACTGAAGCACGCCGCCTGCCGCCGCGCAGATAAAAATACCTGTAAGCTGTGCTTTAACCGCGGCAAAATCCACCGCGCCCTTTGCCGTTATGCCGTCTATCGCCCTGCCTGCAAGCACGGGGATATAAAGAGACAGTATAACGCTTAAAACCGAAAACAAAAGCGACACCGCAATAAGCGGCTTAAAGCGGCCTATCGCCCTTATCACACGTTTTAAAACAGAGGAGTTTTTCATATTACATCGCCTCGCTTTCAAGCTGTGAATCGTAAATTTCTTTATAAACAAGGCAGTTTTCAAGCAGATCCTTATTTGTGCCTATGCCTACTATTTCGCCCTCGTCAAGCACCGCTATAACGTCGGCGTTTCTTATAGCCGAAACGCGCTGTGAAACGGTTATGACCGTGGGTGAAAAATCGGTTTCGCGAAGCGCCCTGTTAAGCGCCGCGCCCGTAGCGTAATCAAGCGCGCTTGCAGCGTCGTCCAGTATTAAAATTTCGGGCTTTCTTACAAGCGCGCGCGCAATGGTCATTCTTTGGCGCTGACCGCCCGAAAGGTTTTTACCGTCCTGCTCAAGCATAAAATCAAGCTTGCCCGGCTTATCCTCTATCATATCGCGAGCCTGAGCATAGGTAAGCGCCTGCCATATCTCCTCGTCGGTTGCGGTTTCTTTGCCTATTTTAATGTTATCCCTTACAGTACCCTTAAACAGCGCCTTTTTCTGCGAAACCACGCCTATTTTGCCGCGCAGAGCCTTTAAATCGTAATCCTTTACGTTAACGCCGTCTACAAGCACCTCGCCGCCGCATACATCGTAAAACCGCGGCAAAAGGTTTACAAGCGAGCTTTTGCCCGAACCCGTTGAGCCTATTATGCCTATATGGCTGCCGCGCATTATTTTAAGGCTTATATTATTAAGCGCCTTTTCCGCCCCTCCGTAAGAAAGCGATGCGTTTTTAAACTCGGCGGCAGCGGGAGCTTCCTTATTGCCCGACGTTTCCGAACCCGATACCGTTTCGGGCTTGATTTCAAGCACCGACTCAATGCGGTTGCCGCAGGCTATCGCCTTTGTTATGCTTATAATAAGGTTGGCAAGCTTTATAAGCTCGATTAGGATCTGCGACATATAGTTGTAAAGCGCAACAACGTCTCCGCCCGATAGATTGCCGCTGTTAACTCTTATTGCGCCCACGTATATCAAGGCGATTATGCCGAAGTTTATAAGCGCAAAGGTTGCAGGATTCATAAACGAGGATATTCTGCCGACCTTTATCTGCATATCGGTAAGCAGCTGATTTTGCTTTTCAAATTCGCTTATTTCGTCCTCTTCCTTGCAAAAGGCGCGTATTACGCGGGTGCCGAGCAGATTTTCGCGCGTTTTGGCAACAACGCCGTCAAGCCGCTGCTGAACCCTTTTATAAAGCGGTATGCAGGCAATTGCAAACACCACCGCCGCCAAAACAGGCACCGTAACCGCAAAGACCGCGGCGGATCCCGCGTCTACGCTAAACGCCATTATAACCGCGCCGAACACCACGAACGGCGAGCGCAGAGCTAACCTAAGCGTCAGGTTCGTGCCGGTTTGAACCTGATTTATATCCCCTGTCATACGGGTTATAAGGGTAGAGGCGCCGAGCTCGTCCGTCTGCGAAAACGAAAGGCGGTTTATATGCTCAAAAAGGGTCTTTCTTATATCGGTTGCAAAGCCCACCGACGCCTTTGCCGCAAAATACTGGGCGGCAAGCGTACAGGCAAGCCCCAGCACGCCGAAAAGCCCCATTAAAGCGCACATTTTAACTATATAAGGCTTATTGCCCGTGCCTATTCCGACGTCTATAATATTAGCCACCAAAAGCGGAATGGTAAGCTCGAAGGCAACCTCAACCAGCTTGAAAACGGGTGATAATATACTTTCCTTTTTATAGGCTTTTAAAAGTTTTAACAGCTTTAACATATCGCACTTCCTTTTTTATCCTCTAAATAATACCACTAACGGCACCTGTTATCAAGTAATATAAAATATAATTGCAAATTTTTATTATTAGTATTATAATATAGAATGAAATAATAGCATAAGGAGAAAAAAATTGTCCTTTCCACTTGAAAACATAAGAAATTTTTGTATTGTAGCGCATATAGACCACGGCAAATCCACCCTTGCAGACAGGCTTTTGGAGCTTACGCAATCGGTTGCAAAGCGCGATATGGAAGAGCAGATACTCGACAGTATGGACTTAGAGCGCGAGCGCGGAATTACCATAAAGGCGCACGCGGTAACTCTTTATTACACCGCAAAGGACGGCAAGGAGTACGAGCTTAATTTAATAGACACCCCCGGCCACGTAGACTTTAACTACGAGGTTTCGCGTTCGCTTGCGGCGTGCGAGGGCGCCGTGCTTATAGTGGACGCCTCGCAGGGAATAGAGGCGCAAACCCTTGCAAACACCTATTTGGCTGTTGACCACGGGCTGGAGCTTTTGCCGGTTATAAACAAAATAGACCTGCCCTCTGCCGAGCCCGAACGCGTTAAAAAGGAAATCGAGGACGTTATAGGAATCCCTGCCGAGGACGCGCCTATGATATCCGCCAAAACGGGGCTTAACGTGGAAGAGGTGCTTGAGCGCATTATAACCGACATTCCCGCGCCCAAGGGGGATAAAAACGCGCCGCTTACCGCGCTTGTATTCGATTCGTATTATGATCCGTACAAGGGCGTTGTGGTTTTCTTCCGCGTTATGAGCGGCAAGCTTAAAACCGGCGATAAAATAAGAATGATGGCGACAAACGCCGATTTTGAAACGGTGGAAATAGGCAGAAAGCGCGCCACCTCAATGGAGCCGTGCGACGTGCTTGAAGCAGGCGAGGTAGGCTACCTTACCGCGTCTATCAAAACCGTGAACGAGGCGCGCGTGGGCGACACCGTAACCCTTTCCGATAATCCCGCGGAAAAACCGCTTGAGGGCTACCGCAGGGTAAACCCCGTTGTTTTCTGCGGAATTTATCCGGCGGACGGCGCTAAGTACCCCGACCTTCGCGAGGCGCTTGAAAAGCTGAGCCTTAACGACGCGTCGCTCCTTTTCGAGCCCGAAAGCTCAAAGGCGCTGGGCTTCGGCTTCCGCTGCGGATTTTTAGGGCTTTTACATATGGAAATAATCGAGGAACGGCTTGAGCGCGAATATAACCTTGACCTTGTAACCACCGCGCCGAGCGTTGAATACAAGTTCCTTTTAACAAACGGCGAGACCGTAACGGTGGATAACCCCACAAATTACCCCGACCCCGCGGTTATAGCCGAGGCGTTAGAGCCGGTTGCGGACGTGCATATTTACAGTCCGAGCGAATATGTGGGCAGCATTATGCAGCTGTGCGAGGAACGCCGCGGCGTTTATACCGATATGAAATATATGGGCGACCGCGTGGATATACATTATATATTGCCGACGGGCGAGATAGTATACGACTTTTTCGACGCGCTTAAATCCCGTACAAAGGGCTACGCCAGCTACGATTACGAGGCAAAGGGCTACGAAAAATCAAAGCTTGTTAAGCTTGACGTTATGCTTGCGGGCGACGTGGTAGACGCGCTTTCGTTTATAGTTCATTCCGATAACGCCTATGCGCGCGCGCGCAGAATTGCGGAAAAGCTTAAGGATTACATTCCGCGCCAGCTTTTCGAGGTGCCGATACAGGTTGCGGTTTCGGGCAAGATAATTGCAAGGGAAACCGTTAAGGCGCTTAGAAAGGACGTGCTTGCAAAATGCTACGGCGGCGATATATCGCGTAAGAAAAAGCTGCTTGAAAAGCAAAAAGAGGGCAAAAAGCGTATGCGCCGCTTAGGCTCGGTAGAGGTTCCGCAAGAGGCGTTTATGGCTGTTTTAAAGCTTGACGAATAGGTGAAATTATGACAAGAGAACAAAGACGCAAGGCAATAATTAAAAGAAGAATATTTTTGTGCTGCTGCGCGGCAATACTTATAGCCCTTGCCGCGCTTATCGCGTTTACGGCAAAGGCGGTGCTCGGCAAGAAGGAAGAAAAGCCGAAGGACAGCTCTTCTTCGGGCGCGCCCGTATCCTCTGAAGACGTAAGCTCGGACGATACCCCAAGCTACCCTGACACGGGAATAGGCGGGCTTGACGCAAAATTTGAAATTTTAACCCTTGTGAACGATAAAACCCCCCTGCCCGATAATTATGATTACGAGGGGAATTTAACAACCATACCCACAAAATATATAAACGGTATGCTTAACCAAATAGATAAAGACGTTTGGACCTATATGCAGGCTATGATAGACGCGCAGAGAGCCACCGAGCAGGACCCGAAAAACTGGCTTTATGTCCGCTCGCCCTACCGCTCTTACAATACGCAGAAAATGCTTTATGAAAATCAGGTCAAGCGCGAGCTTAACGCGGGGCTTTCGCAGGCGGAGGCCGAGGACAAGGCGGCTACCGTTGTAACGCGCCCCGGCAGAAGCGAGCACAACACCGGCTTTTCGGCGGATTTCAACATTGCCGAGGACAGCTTTGAAAGCACGCCTATGTTTACCTGGATGCAGGAAAACGCGGCGGAATACGGCTTTGTTCTTCGCTTTCCCAAGGATAAGCAGGATATTACGGGCATTATTTACGAATCGTGGCATTACCGCTTTGTGGGTATAAACAATGCAAAGGAAATGAAGCGCCTTAATATGTGCCTTGAGGAATATGTTGAATATTTAAAAAACAAGTAAAACCTCCGTGGGAAAGGAGTGATTTTTAAAATGGCAGCGCTGCTTTATTCTGAAATAAACATACTTTGTGTTGTTTTAATGCTTGTTATTGCAGTAAGAGCCTCGCTTTTAGGCCTTGATAAATCGGTAAAATTTAAGGTCTTTATTACCTCGGTGCTTTTGGCGGCGGCGGCAAATGCACTTGACTTTTTGTGGAATATAGGCATTACGGGAACCTGGAATATACCGCCCTTTTTAATGTGGCTTATTGATTTTTGGTATTTTATATCCTTCGGCTGTTCGGCGTTTTGCTGGTTTTTATATACCGAAAGCGAGCACCGCAGGATAAAGTACAAAAGCATAAAGGATTTTCTGTTTTATTCATTCCCGATCGTTTTGCTTGCCGTGCTGCTTATAATATCTTATTTTAACGGCTGCCTTTTCTATTTCGACAAAAACGGGGTTTACCACCGCGGACCGCTCTTTTATATGCAGCAGGTTCTTTCCTATTGGTATATTCTTGTTTCCTCGGTCAAATGCTTTGCGCGGTCGTTTGAAAAAAGGTATTATTCCCGAAAAAACGAATTTCTGCTGCTTTCAGCATTTGTTATTCCGCCGCTTATATGCGGTATAATTCAAATAATGTTTCAAAATCTTCCCGTTTTATCGGTGGGGATAGTGATATCGTTTTTAATGGCATATATAAGTCTGCTTGAGGGGCTTATAGTGTCCGACCCGCTGACAAGGATACCTAACCGCCACGAGCTTTTAGAAAGGCTTGCAAGCTTTATAAAATCGCTTAAGCGCGGCGAAGAGCTGTATTTTATGTTTATTGACGTGGACAGCTTTAAAGAAATTAACGATACGTTCGGTCATAACGAGGGCGACCGCATTTTAACCGAGATCGCCGCGGCGTTTCAAAAATATGCAATTAAAACGAACGCCTGCTGCGGCCGTTACGGCGGCGACGAATTTGTTATAGCGCAAATTATCACCAAAAACACCGATAAAGCCGCGCTGAAACGTGAATTCGACGCCTGTATGGACGAAAGAGACCTGCTTGCCGGCGGCAAATATCCCGTTACCTTAAGCATAGGCAGTGAAAAATATTTAGGTGAAAACGACAGTATCCCCGACCTTATAGCGCGCGCCGATAACGATATGTATAAAATTAAAGAGGCGCGGAAAAAGGAAAACAATTTACAATTCGAAATTATAAAATAATCTTCAAATTATATACTGGATTTACCACAGAACCTTGAATATCCTAAAAAATAATATATTGCGCTTGCGGGTGTTTAAATATGCCCGTACTCCTCGTCATTGCGAAGCCACTTCGCTCCTTCGCAATGACAAGCGCATTTATAACATACAAAAAAGCTTTAACACACTGTAAATCAAAACGGCTGTGTTAAAGCTTTTGTTACATAATTCCGAATTCCGCATTATTTTCCGCTGTCGCCGTAGTTTGAAAGAACGCGGGCGGACGGGTCGTTTACGTTACAGCCCTCCCATTCCTTGTTGGGCATCCAGAAATCCTTTACCATTTCCGCCTGACCGGGGTATTTTTCTTCAAATATTTCGCGGTACAAAAGCGACTCCTTGGTAAAAGGCGCGGCAAAATCGTATTTTTTGCATTTTTCTTCAAATTCCCTATCGGTATACCTTGTCTCGGCGTATTCCTTTAAATAGTCTACCATAGAGTGGCCTACCGCGTCGGAAAACGCCGCCTTTTCGCGCATAAGTATATCGTAGGGCAGGTAATCCCCCTCAAACGCGTGGCGCAAAAGGTATTTGCCCTTGTTGTATTTGTTCATCTTCATTTCGGGGTCTACGCTCATAACGTATTTTACAAAATCAAGATCGCCGAACGGCACGCGCGCCTCAAGCGAGTTTACCGAAATGCAGCGGTCGGCACGCAGAACGTCGTACATATGCAGCTCGCGCACACGCTTTTGCGATTCCTTTTGGAATTCCCCGGCGTTCGGCGCAAAATCGGTATACTTATAGCCGAAAAGCTCGTCTGATATTTCACCCGTAAGCAAAACCCTTATATCGGTGGTTTCGTGTATCGCCTTGCATATAAGGTACATACCTATGCTTGCGCGTACGGTGGTAATATCGTAGGTGCCTAAGAGCGCTATAACGTCGGGCAGCGCCTTTAAAACGTCTTGCTTTGTTATAATTATCTCGCGGTGGTCGGAGCCGATATAATCCGCAACCTCTTTTGCGTATTTAAGGTCGATAGCGTCGGTGCTCATACCGATGGCAAAGGTTTTTATAGGCTTTTTTAAAAGCTTGGCGGAAACCGCACACACAAGCGAGGAATCAAGCCCGCCGCTTAAAAGAAAGCCGAGCGGCGCGTCGGCGTCAAGCCGTTTTTCAATGCCTGCCACTAACTTATCGTGTATGTTTTTGCATACCGTTTCAAGGTCGTCGTGACAAACCTTATCCACCGCCGCTATATCGTTATAGCAGATAAATTTTCCGTCCTTATAATAGTGTCCGGGCGGGAAGGGCATAATTTTGCTTACAAGCCCCACAAGGTTTTTAGGCTCGGAAGCGAATATCGGTTTTTTATCCTCGTCAAGCCCGTAATATAAGGGACGAATACCGATAGGATCGCGCGCGGCGATAAGCCCGCCCTTTTCGCCGTCGTAAATTATAAGCGCAAATTCGGCGTCAAGCATTTTGAACATATCGGTGCCGTAAAGCTCGTACAGCGGCAGTAATATTTCGCAGTCGGACTCGCTTTCAAAGGTATAGCCGCGCTTTATAAGGTCTTCCTTTATGGGGCGGAAGCCGTAAATTTCGCCGTTGCACACAAGCTTATTATTCTTATAGGTAAAGGGCTGCATACCCTTATCGGTAAGCCCCATTATCGCAAGACGGTGAAATCCCAAAAAGCCGTTATTGTTAAGCTCCTCGATTTTTGACATATCCGGACCGCGCGAAACGGTCATATCAAAGCCTAACTTAAACTCCTCTTTAGGAATTCGGCTTCCTATATAGCCCATAACAGAACACATAAATTTTTCCTCATTTCTTGTCTTTATAAAAGCCAATGCCTCCCTCATAAGAGGGAGGTGGCACGGCGGACATCTCTGCAAAGCAGAAACACCGACCGAATAAAATCTTTTTTAATACTGCTCTACATCCTGCAGTGCGTCGTAGCCTTCTTCGCCGGTACGAACCTTTACAACGTTTTCAACGTCGTAAACAAATATCTTGCCGTCGCCTATGTGACCGGTGTAAAGCACCTTTTTAGCGGTTGCTATAACCTGTGATACAGGAACCTTTGCTACCACTATATCAACCTGAATTTTAGGTAACAGCGAGGTTTCAACCAAAGCGCCGCGGTAATATTCGGGCTGCCCCTTCTGCACGCCGCAGCCCATAACGTGGCTTACGGTCATACCTGTAATGCCGATGCCCACCATTGCGTTTTTAAGGCTTTCAAGGCGCGACTCCTTGCAGACAATTTCAACCTTCGTGATCTTCTGTCCGTCCGCCTTTGAGGGTACGTCTGCCGCAACCTTGGGCATTTCCTTTACTTCAACCGCCTCGGCAACAGGAGTATCGCCGGTAACCGCGGGAACCTCCTCGCCCTCGTCTATATATTCGGGCAGCATTGCAATACCTGCATATGCGCTTGTAAGACCGTGCTCTTTAACGTCAAGACCTTCCATTTCCTCTTCACGTGAAACACGAAGACCGAAGATCTTTTTTATAATAAGGAACGAAATTGTTATTGTAACGGCAGTCCATGCAGCGGTTGAGAACATACCGAGCAATTGAAGACCCAATTGCTTAAAGCCGCCGCCGTAGAAAAGACCTTCGCCTGCGATTTGGTTAGCGCCGAAGTTTACGCCGTCGCCTATGCCGCGGGCAAACGCCGGAGCGGATTTGGTAGCGAACAGGCCTACCGAGACAGTACCCCAAATACCGTTGCAGAAGTGAACCGCAACCGCGCCCACGGGGTCGTCTACATGGAGCTTGTAATCAAGGAACCAAACGCCGAATACAACCAAAAGCCCCGAAACCGCGCCTATTACTATTGCGCCGAACGCGTCGCACACATCGCACGGAGCGGTAATCGCAACAAGACCTGCAAGGGAAGCGTTTAAGCACATTGAAACATCGGGCTTGCCGTATTTGATCCAAGTGAATATCATAGCAACTACGGTTGCAACCGACGGAGCTATTGTGGTGGTAACGAATATCGAACCCATTTCTTCAATAGAGGTTGCCGCCGCGCCGTTAAAGCCGTACCAGCCGAGCCAAAGAATGAACACGCCGAGGCAGCCTATCGGCAGGTTGTGACCGGGGAAAGCGTTAACCTTTGTAATTTTTCCCGCTTTATCCTTTGTGAATTTACCTATACGCGGACCTACCATAGCCGCGCCTATCAAAGCGCATATACCGCCTACCATATGTATGCAGTTTGAACCGGCAAAATCGTGGAAGCCGAGCTTTGAAAGCCAGCCGCCGCCCCATGTCCAGTGAGCCTCGACAGGGTAAATAACCGCCGATATAACCGCCGAATAAACGCAGTAGGAAAGGAATTTCGTTCTTTCAGCCATAGAGCCCGAAACTATTGTTGCGGTTGTGGCGCAGAACACAAGGTTGAACACGAAGTTAGACCAGTCGAAATTTGCGTAATCCGTAAAAATGTCAAACCCCGGTTTGCCAATAATTCCCACAAGGTCTTCGCCTAAGAAAAGCCCGAAGCCTATAAGAATAAACATTACCGTACCGATGCAAAAATCCATAAGGTTTTTCATCAGTATGTTTCCGGCGTTCTTTGCTCTGGTAAAGCCCGTCTCTACCATTGCAAAGCCCGCCTGCATCCAGAATACCAACGCAGCGCCGATCAAGAACCACACGCCGTATACTTCGCTGTGTATTGCGTCATATATTGCTTGACTCATAAAAAATCATCCCTTAAAATTTTTAAATTTTTCTTTTTATTTTACGCTGAAAAGCAGATCGCCGTATGAAGGATAAGGCCAAATTTCGGCAGGCATTACGGTTTCAAGCTCGTCTACCGTAATTCTAAGCTCGCTCATAGCGCCGAACACCGCGTCCTTATAATACATTGAAAGCTCCTGCGTTTCGCTTATTTCCTTAGCCTTTAATACCGCCTGCTCTAACTTCTCGGTCTTTTTATACGCCGCGGCGTTAAGACGGCTTATTTTGGTTAAAAGCTCTTTTTCGTAGGTTGCGTCCACATCGCCGCACGCCGCCTTTGCCAAAACGGCGTCTGACAGCTCGTGCGAATACTTGCTTACCGCAGGCAAAATATCCTTTTTCGCCATATCTATCATAGTAAGCGCTTCAATGTTTATTATCTTGCAGTAGTTCTCTGAAAGAATTTCGTATCTTGCCCGCATCTCGGTTTCGGAATAAACCTTGTGCGAAATAAACAGCTTTAGGTTCTTTTCGTGCAGGGAATAGGGCAAGCACTCAGGCGTGGTGCGAAGATTTAACAGTCCGCGCTTTTCGGCCTCGGCAAGCCATGCGTCGTCGTAACCGTTGCCGTTAAAGATTATGCGCTTGTGGTCGGTGATCGTCTTTTTAATAAGCTCGTGCAGGGTCTCTTCAAAATTGGCTGCGCCCTCAAGCTCGTCTGCAAACTGCTTTAATTCCTCTGCAACCGCGGTGTTAAGCACAACGTTTGTGCAGGAAACAGAGGAAGAGGAGCCGAGCATTCTGAACTCGAACTTATTGCCCGTAAACGCAAAGGGCGAGGTTCTGTTGCGGTCGGTAGAGTCCTTCGGGAACTTAGGCAGCGTATGTACGCCGATTTTAAGAATTTCCTTTTCCTTGCCGCCGTAGGGCTCGTCTTTTTCAATTGCCCTTAAAACCTCGGTAAGCTCGGTGCCAAGGAACATTGAAACTACCGCGGGCGGCGCTTCGTTGGCGCCTAAGCGGTGATCGTTTCCGGCAGAGGCAACGGATACTCTTAACATATCCTGATATTCGTCTACCGCCTTGATAACCGCGCAAAGGAAGGTTAAAAACTGCGCGTTTTCATACGGTGTGTCGCCGGGGTTTAAAAGGTTAACGCCCGTATCGGTTGTAAGCGACCAGTTGTTGTGCTTGCCGCTTCCGTTAACGCCGGCAAACGGCTTTTCGTGAAGCAGGCATACCATATGGTGCTTTTTAGCAACCTTCTGCATAATTTCCATTGTAAGCTGGTTGTGATCCGCCGCAATATTGGTGGTGGTGAATATAGGCGCCAGCTCGTGCTGCGCGGGGGCAACCTCGTTATGCTCGGTCTTTGCAAGAATGCCTAATTTCCAAAGCTCGTCGTTAAGGTCGTTCATAAACGCCTGAACGCGCGGCTTTATAATTCCGAAATAGTGATCCTCAAGCTCCTGTCCCTTTGGCGGCTTTGCGCCGAAAAGGGTACGTCCGGTATAAATAAGATCCTTACGCCTGTTGTAAACGTCCTCGTCTATAAGGAAATATTCCTGTTCGGGTCCTACCGTGGTTTTAACCGACTTAACGTCCGTTTTTCCGAAAAGCTTTAAAACCCTTAACGCCTGCTTGTTTATTGCCTGCATACTGCGAAGTAAAGGCGTTTTTTTATCAAGCGCCTCGCCGCCGTAGGAGCAGAACGCGGTGGGAATACAAAGCACGCCGTCCTTAATAAAGGCATATGAGGTCGGGTCCCACGCGGTGTAGCCCCTTGCCTCGAACGTGGCGCGAAGACCGCCCGACGGGAACGAGGAGGCGTCCGGCTCGCCCTGAATCAGCTCCTTGCCCGAAAACTCCATTATTACCTTGCCGTCGGACGTGGGGGAAATAAAGCTGTCGTGCTTTTCAGCGGATAAACCCGAAAGCGGCTGGAACCAGTGGGTGAAGTGGGTAGCGCCTTTTTCAATAGCCCAGTCCTTCATAGCGTTTGCAACTACGGTTGCGGCGTTCGGATCAAGGGAACGACCGTCCTTTATGGTGCGCTGCAGCGACTTATATGTTTCCTTGGGCAGGCGCTGCTGCATTACGCTGTCATTAAATACGTTG
>ERZ827512.2656-NODE-2656-length-13833-cov-2.774496_pt1 | contig 13833 bp, 13 predicted proteins | sample MGYA00519916_ERZ827512 | MGnify/ENA primary metagenome ERZ827512 (study PRJEB31778, sample SAMEA3449335) | human gut metagenome | biome: human gut; feature: human-associated habitat; material: faeces | place: United Kingdom | collected 2010/2012 ... | reverse complement strand
TGCGCGGCATCACCAAGAACATCAGCGAGGGCACTCTGGGCACCTACGCCAGCCGCGAGGTCGTGGCGGAGATCCTGTTCCAGACCATCCTGGTGGACAAGGTCAACTACACCCCCGCTTTCGGCTATCAGCTGGATGACACCAGACTGGGCTGGGACACCTTCGAGCTGGAGTCCATCGAGGGCGGACAGAGAATCATCAAAGAAAGTCGGGAAATTTTGGGGATGATAGAAGAAGTTGGGGATTGATTTTTCCTGCCTGCCCCAGGACTCCTAAAAGATCCACGGGATTGCCACGCCGGTGTGCGCACCGGCTCGCAATGACGCATCATTTTTAGAGCCGCCGCAGCGGGAAGAAAAATTGTGGGAAGGGGTTGTAAATGGACGCAAGATATTGTAGAATGAAGTTGTAAATCGGACAGAGGGCAGAACGGGATCCCGTTCTGCGTTGGAAGCTGTGCTTCCAACGCTTGAAGCCCTTTGTTCATACAATTGATATTGAGATCCATAAAACAGCAATCGCGGTTCCACGGTGCGGGCCGCGACGAAAATGAACGGTAGGGGAGCCATCCCCGAACCACTCGCCCGGAGCTGTGTGCGGGAGGACGTTTCCGAAGCGGCCATTGGCCGTTTGCCCGAAAGGGAGTCATTGCGAGAGATCGTGAGAAGGTAGGAGACGGACGCGAGTCCAACTGGACTCAGACCGCAAGCCAGAAGACTTACTGTTTTGCCGCCGAAGAGGCGGAATGGATGCTGCGCGATGCGGGAGGGGCCACCGCAGCGCGTTGTTTTGCGCGCCGTTTTCCGTTCGGAAAGCGGCGCGATTCGTTTTTGTATCATATTTGGGGAATCCAAACGGTGATAGATTAGAAAAAAGGAGTAGAAAAGTATGAAGAAATCGCAGAGATTGCTGTCGCTGCTGCTTGCGGCGGTGCTGCTGCTGGGACTGCTCCCGGCGTCGGCACTCGGCGCGAACACAACGCCGCGCGTACACGTAACTGTGGAGAACACGACCTATACGGAGGCCAACGCTGCGTCCGACTGGATCGCGCCGGCATGGAGCGGCCCGCTGCTCAACGTATGGGTGCCGCTCGAAGGGACGATGACCATGATGAGCTGCATCGATTGGGCGCTGGAAAGCGCGGGCTATCCGACCATCGGTGCGGACAAGGGCTATATTTCGGAGATCAACGGTGTGGCCGAGAAGCGTAACGGCGAATATTCCGGCTGGATGGGCACACTGAACGACTGGTTCACGAATTACGGCTTCGACCAGTACACTACCGCGGACGGAACGCTTCAGGACGGGGATGAGATCCGCGTGATGTACACCTCGACCGGGATGGGTTCTGACCTTGGCGGCGTTTGGGGCGATTATGACAAGCGGCTGAAGGGGCTTGAGATCTCGGAGGGGACGCTGGCCCCGGCCTTTTCCCCCGACCGGCATGAATATACGCTCATCCTGCCGACAAACAAGACGGCGGTGACCGTGACGCCGACGGCGATGAACAAGCAGTTCCAGGTGCGGACGTTCGTCGGAGAAAATGAATATCGCCGCTCGGCGAGCAATCGGTTTTATGAAGTAGCCATATGATTTGACGCCCGGAATGGATCTCACCGTGAAGTGCGGCGACCCCACATGGCCCACGGCCAACCCGAACGAACTGCCCGGCGAGGTCTATACGATCCATGTTGTGGCGCCCGGCACGCAGCTGGATCAGAGTTCTCTGACGGTCACGACCCGGATGGAGGAGGGCGAAAAGACCGGCGAACCGTCGCTCAGATTTGTCGAGACGACCGGCGAGTTTTTGGTCACACTGGACGCCTATACCGAGAACACGAAATACAACAGCTCCGGGTTTACGGCGGCGCTGACCGTGCCGGAGGGCGCGAGCGCCGTGCTGCTGAATGAAAACGGCGAGCAGGTCGGCGATTTCGCAAACGGGCCGGTCACGGTGGAGAACTGCATTCTGGCCCCCGGCGCGTATCTGTATTTCATTCAGCTGACGAGCGAGGGCACGAGCACCCTGTATCCGCTGAGCCTGAGCAAATCGCGCCTCCTTATCTTTAAGAGCCTCCAGTTCAACAGCGACCCGGCGTCCACCGAGCAATTCTACGGATATCCGGAGGGAACGATCTTCCAGCTGGACAGCAATGGGGCCTGGAACGGCAAGACCGGAACGGATGTGCTCTGCGGAAACTATCTTGTTTACGTCAGCAAGGATACCCAGACGATCAAGCCCAATGTCAAATTTTTCGGTGCGGCATGCGTCGATGTCTATGTGGGCACCGAGAAAAAAGGCTCATATCCGACCGGCAACATGGCGGCCATGAATATCAATAAGCTGAAGCTGGATGTTTCCTCCGGCGAGGCGACGCTGCGGCTGTATACGTTCAACCGGCAAAAGAACTATCTCAACGCAAACTATACCTTTACGTTCCGCCGGTTCTCGCTCTCTCCGGCGGAGCTGGCGGCACAGATCGATGCGCTCCCGAACGCGGAGGACGCATCCTACACCGAAACGCTCTATGACAGCGTCTGCGCGAAGGAAGCGCTCTACAACGGACTCAGCGCGGAAGAACAGGCGCAGGTCACCAACGCGGAGAAGCTGTTCCGCCTGAAGGCGCGGCTGGAGGAGCTGGGGATCCCGTACAAGGCGGCCATCCAGAAGCTGGTCGACGTGGTTTCCAACTACGCCGGAAAGACCACAGCGGACAATTACCGGCTGTATCTGGAAGATGTGCGGCAGGCGGAAGTCCTGTATCTGGGGCTGAGCGACGCGCAGCGGAGCGACTTCATGCGCTCTTCCGTGGCCGGAGATTTCTGGCCCGCGTATTACACGGTGACGCTTGCGGCCATCCGGAACGGAGACTCGCTGGGCTATCCGACGCAGTATCCGGACGATTTCATGCTGCGCGGCAGCTATTACAATCTCGATCTGGGCGAAGAGGTCGAGACGGGGTTCCGCGAGATCTGGACGAACCGGCCCAAGAACTATTATGGCTACGTGGAAAAGGGTCTGCCGTTCACGTCGCCCGGTCTGCTGAAATTTGAGATCAAGGACGAGAGCATCTTTGAGATCCGCACGGAGCAGGATGTCTATGTGGACAAGGGGCTCGGCGGCAACGGCGAGCACGAGAACATGCGCTATTACCTTGTCCCGAAGAAGGCCGGAACGACCACGTTTACGGTGAAGCTGGTCGACAGCGTCGGCACGATGTACTGCCAGACGCCGGAGATCGTCGTCCATGTGAACAGCCCGGAGGAAACCGCCATCGGGAAGCTGAACGAAAAGCTGACGAACTTTGAGGCGCTGGAAAACGCCTCGAAGTATGACAACTGGACGTATGACTATGAAAAGGAAGATGGCGCGGCATTCTCGTTCCACGTCAACGGCGAGAACGGAAAGGTCTGGGTATACGACTATCTGAAATACAACGAGGACGGTACGCCGGTGAAAACCAGCTATCCCGTCAAAGGGAACGGCGATGTGACCGTTCTGCTCAAGGACGGCTATAACTGCATCGAGGTCAACGCCGATTATGAAGGCCGGAACGTCACGCAGGTCTACGCCCTCAAGGGCAAGGTCGTGCGCTATGTTGTGGAAAACGAGACGCGGCCGGGCATGCCGCTCCGCATTGGGGACAAGGCGGGCGTCTGGATCATCGGCAAGAACATCGCTGTCCACAAGATTTCCCGCATTTATAACAATGGCGTCGGCCTGATCCGCTATATGACGGATATGCCGATGCAGGGTCTGCTCGTCAACGACAGAGCCATCGCGCTGAACTATCCCGGCTTTACCGGCGCGAGCGAGGCGGGCTGCTATATGCGGCTGGGCGTGCCGCTGACGGCCTCCGGAACGATCACGCTCCGTGACGGCTATCAGACCTACGCCGGATACGGCTCGGGACTGAATTCCGAGTTTACGCAGGGCAACACGGGCGGAATGGCAGCATCCACCGGTATGGATATCGGCCATCTCGGCAACATTACGCTGGAGGTAGCGGACGATCCGTCGTTCACGCTTCCGGAAGGGATGACGACGCTTGTGTCCAACGGCGGCGTGGTTCGCGCGGGCGAAAGCGTCACCGTCACGATCCCCGATCTGCCCGTGGATCTGCTGCGGAGCAAGTACGATTACAGCGCGGACAACCAACTCAAGCGCGCGAACACCATCTTCTACACCACGATCCCCGGCGTGAAGCGGATCAACACGAAGTATCTGTCCAGCGGTGCGGACATGGACGATGAGGGCGCGGTGGTTTCGAATCTCGAGGAGATCAGGAGCATTACGTTCACTGTGCCCGCCGACACGCCCGCCGGGACGTATCAGATTCATGGCGGCTATGTCGATCTGCTGATCACAGTGGGCTTTATGGACAGCTATCCCAAGGAGTTCCTGCGGCAGATCGCCGACGCGACCATCACCGTCATTCCGGCGGATGCGGCTGAGCCGGACGGTACAAATACGCCGGTCACGCCGTCGGAGCCAGCGTCCGATCCATTCAATCCGAACGCGGAGAGCGGAAGCAAGGCGCAGTTTGACGATGTGACGGCCAGTGACTGGTATTTCGAGGCTGTGCGCTATGCGGTTGAGAATGGGTTGATGAACGGCACGGGCGACGGCAAGTTCAGCCCGAAGGCCAACACGACGCGCGGCATGATCGTCACGATGCTGGCGAGAGTGGAAGGTATTTCTACGAGCGGAATGCCGTGGTACGGCGCGGGCCAGCGCTGGGCCATGGAGCATGAGATCTCGGACGGCACGAACATGCCGGGTGCAATCACGCGCGAACAGCTGGCGGCGATTCTGTACCGCTACGCGAAGCTGAAGGGTTACGACGTCAGCAAGACGGCGGAGATCTCCGGCTACGCTGATACAGCTCAGGTCAGCAGCTATGCGGCGGACGCGATGCGCTGGGCCGTCGGTTCCGGTCTGCTGAAGGGCAGCAGCAATCGTCTGAACCCGAAGGCGACCGCGACCCGTGCGGAAACGGCCATGATCCTCATGCGATTCATGGAGACGTTCGCAAAGTAATATGGAAAATCCCCCTCCGGCCAGCTGGAGGGGGATTTTTTGGAGGGCGGAGGGGATGCAGCGGGCGGCCATTGGCCGCCCCTACGGCATCTATTTTGTCATGCGCTTCATAGACTCGACGGCCTGCTGATAGCATTGCGCTTTCAGATCTTCCTCTGTGAGCTTGTTTTTTTGGAGCCATAGGCTGCTTCCTTTCAGGATGATGCGAATTAATTATTATACTGAGAGAACGCCTATTTGTCAATAGAGGGCGGCCCTTGCGGGCAGAGACACCCTGAGCACGTCAATTCCTGTGATTTTACCTGTTCTTTTTTGCAGAATTATGTTATAATAATCAAAATACAAAGGAGGCAGCCGTATGTCGATCGATGTTTTGCAGGCAAAAATCCGGAAAACAAAAAACCCCAGCATGATCTGTATTGCTCCGTCCGTTCTCGAGCTTCCCATGCCCATCAAAGACGCTGCCCGGGCGCAGTATGGCGACACGCTCCGCGCCGCCGCCGAGAGCTACCGGCAGTTCTCATTCGGTATTCTGGACGCGCTGAAGGACGTCGTTCCCGCCGTCAGCATCGTCAGCGGCGCGTTTGCCGCCCTTGGCTCCGACGGCGTGGCCGCGATGGAGGACGTGCTCGCCCGCGCGCGGGAGCTTGGCTTCTATGTCCTGCTCGATCTCATGCGCGCCGACGTGGCGCTCAATGCCGAGGCCATGGCCCGCGCCTGCTTCGGCGGCATCCAGGTCGGGGAGAAGACCTTTACGCCCTATGCCTGCGACGGCGTGCTCATGACCGGGTATCTTGGCAGCGACTCGGTCAAGCCCTTCACGCAGTACTGCAAGGACGGCAAAAACGTCTTCATCATTGCCCGCAGCTCCAATAAATCCGCCCGCGAGGTGCAGGACCTCCTCTCCGGTGACCGCGTGGTCTATCAGGTCATGGCCGACCTTGCCATGCGCTGGAGCCTCGATCAGTTCGGCAAAAACGGCTATTCCGAGATCGGCATCGCCGCCGCCGCGACAAATCCGGCGGTGCTGCGCACGCTCCGCGAAAAATATGATCGCCTGTTCTTCCTCGTTCCCGGCTACGGCACGCAGGGCGGCAATGCCAAGGATGTGCAATACGCCTTTGATAAGCTTGGCCACGGCGCGGCCGTGATGGCGGGCCGCAGCGTGCTCTACGCCTGGCAGCGGCAGGACGACGGCGCGGACCACTATCAGCAATACGCCCGAGAGGCCGCGCTGAAAATGCGCGAACAAATTTTGGGCTACATCACTGTCTTATAAGGAGCTTCCATGACCACGCTTTATCTCATCCGCCACGCCGAGGCCGAGGGCAACGCCTATCGCCGCATCGACGGCTGGTACAATTCGCTCATCACGCCGAACGGCCTGCTTCAGATCGAGGCGCTCCGCCGCCGCTTTGAACCGATCCAAATTGACGCCTGTTATGCCAGCGATCTCTATCGCACCTGCAAGACCGCCTCGGCTATCTATGTCCCGAAAGCACTCGAGCTGCACACCGACCCGCGCCTGCGCGAGGTCGGACTTGGCCGCTGGGAGAACCACCCCTTCGGCGAGCTGGAGCAGTTCGAACCGGAGCTGCTTGAACAATTCAACCACGACACCATCCACTGGCACGTCGAGGGCAGTGAGACGTGGCCAGAGTTTACCGCGCGTTTTGAGGCGGCGCTGCGCGACATTGCCGCCGCGAACGCGGGGAAAACGGTCGCCGTTTTTGCACATGGTTCCGTGCTCCGTGCGTTCCAGCAGCGGCTGCTCAGCAGCGAGAATGTACCATATTGCGATAATACCTCCGTCTCCCGTCTGACCGTGGAAGACGGTACGTTCCGCATCGATTTTTTGAATGACGCCTCGCACCTCACGCCGGACATCTCGACGTTCGAACGCCAGAAATGGTGGCGCAAGGCCGGAGACCGCAGTGATTTTAATATGTGGTACCGCGAGACCGCACCCGGCTGCTTCGACGCCCTCCTGCACGATACGGTCGTCGGGCATGTATCCACGCAGCTTTCCACACCGGACACCGGCGAGATCACCGGGCTCCTGCTGGAACCGGCCTATCGGGGCCGCCGCCTCGGCGAGCAGCTCATCGGCTGTGCCGTCCGCCAGCTCCGCGCCGAGGGCGCGAAGCGCCTGGTCGTGCAGCTTCCCCCGGAGCATCCGGCCCGCGGCTTCTTCCGCTATTTTGGCTTCGCCGAACAGGGGAGCGACAGGCTGGAACGCTCGATCGAAGTTCCGGAACTCAAATGATCAAAAATGCCCATCCGCCATCTGGCGGATGGGCGATGATTTTACCGGCCGCCGGCCATGCCGGTGCCACGCTGCGTCGCGGTGGAGCCGCTCGTGCCGGTGCGGCCGGTCGTCCCGTTGTACGTTTGACCGTTGGTGCCGTTATACGTGCGGCCGTTCGTGCCGTCGTTGTACGTCCGGTCGTTTGTTCCGCTGTACGTCCGGTCGTTTGTTCCGCTGTACGTGCGGCCATTCGTATCATTGTAGGTCTGGCCGTCCCTGCCGCTGTAACCGTTGTAATAGTCGTTCGTCCCGTTCACACGGCCATCGGTTGTGGTCGATACATTGCCGTACATCCCGTTCGGGCCGACGCGGCCCGTCGCGCTGCACCCGGTCAGCACAAGGCCCAGCAGACAGACTGCCAGCAAGCAGATCAAGATTCGTTTCATATTTGTTTCCTCCCAAACTGAAAAATTTCGTTGCTGACCCTTAGTCTGCCGCATTTTCGCGCCATTATCCGAACTTTTGTAAAAAATCGCTATAAAGCGATTGATTCTTATGAAAGAATTCAGTATAATAATTTAACTATAATAAACGAAGGAGTCGTTCCCATGAAAAAACTCACCGCCAAAAAGGGTGTCGAATGTATGGCCTGTCTCGAGTGCGTTCGCGCCTGCTCCACTGCCTTCTACAAAGAATTTGATCCCGCCAAGGCATGTCTTCAGATCGTCGACCGCAAGGGCGCGGCCAAGCCGATGCTCTGCGTCCAGTGCGGCAAATGTGCCGAAGCATGTCCCAACGGCGCCATCACGCAGAACGCGAAAGGCGTCTACACCGTCAACAAGAAGCTCTGCACCGGCTGCGGCAAGTGTGTCGAGGCATGTCCCTTCGGCGTGATGGTCAAGGCCGAGACGAGTGAATTTGCCTCCAAGTGCATCGCCTGCGGCATCTGCGCCAAGGCCTGTCCGATGGAGCTCCTCGAGGTCGTCGAAAAATAAACTTGAAATCAAAACCGCCCATCCGGGATCCCGGATGGGCGGTTTGCTATGCCTGATTTATGCCTTTTTTGCAAGCTTGGGCCGCGGCAGCTGCGAGAGCACGATGGCCGCAAACATGATCGCGCAGCTGAGCAGCTCCCGGCCCGAGAGCGTCTGCCCGCCGATCAGCCAGCCGAACAGCGCCGCAAACACCGATTCCAGACTCATGATCATCGATGCGATCGTCGGCGGCACGCTCTGCTGACCCAGGATCTGCATCGTATAGGCCACGCCGCCGGACATCACGCCCGCGTACACGATCGGGAACCAGCTGCGCAGGATGTCGCTCCAAACAGGCGTCTCCAGCGCGAACACCCCGACGTAGGAGAGCGCCGCGCACACAAAAAACTGCGTACACGCCAGCCGCACACCGTCGAGCTTTCCCGACACCGAGTCGATCTTCAGAATGTGCAGCGCGAAGATCACCGCGCAGCCCAGCGTCAGCAGGTCGCCCTGATTGATTGACACCGCGCCGCTCACGCTCAGAATGTAGAGACCCACGACCGCAATCACCGCGTAGATCCACGTGAACACATCCGTCTTCCGCCCGAACAGCAGACCGATCAGCGGCACCAGCACGATGTAGAGCGCGGTGATAAAGCCTGACTTGCCGACCGACGTGTAGAGCAGACCATACTGCTGCAAAATGCTCGCCGCGCAGAGCAGCACACCGCAGACCGCGCCGGAACCATATTGGAATTTTTTCTCTTCGTGCGTGACCGGCTTCTTCGTGAATTTTCCCATCTTGTCACAAATTGCAATAAATGGAAGTAAAGCAAGTCCCGCCAGCGTATAGCGGATCGCCTGCATCGTAAACGGCCCGATGTGCTCCATGCCGCTTTGCTGGGCGAGGAACGCCGAACCCCAGATCATCGCGGTCACAAACAGCATCAGACTGCCGGTCGTCTCTTTTTTCTTCATAGCCAGGATCTCCTTGTCACGCACGAGCGTGAATAAAATTCATAAATTCCTGCATATATTATCACATTGCAGCGCATGTGTCAATTCTTAATCTGGACTTGAGATATCCGGTTTTTTATGATACCATAGAGCGCAGAAAGGGGACGAAGCCATGAAAAAAATCCCGGAACGAAACGAAATCGCCCAAAAAGATAAATGGGCCATCGAAGATCTCTATGCCTCTCCCGCCCTCTGGCAGGAAGATCTGAAGAAATTGCAGGAATTGGGGCAGAAATTGGCCGCCTTTTCCGGAAAACTCCACATCTCTGCGCAAAATCTGCTTGACTACATGCACCTGAACGAGCAGGTTTCCGTGCTCTATGACACCCTTGGCAACTATGCCTATCGCCGTGCCGACGAGGATACCCGCGTCGCAGAATTCCAGAACCTGGTCGGCCAGCTCACAAAGACCGGCGTCGAACTCGGCGAGCAGACGAGCTTCGAGGTGCCGGAGCTGCTGTCCATCTCGGATGAGACGATGGAGCAGTTCTACAAGGATCTACCGGAACTCGAACTCTATCGCCGTCATTTTGACATCATTCGCCGCAAACGTCCGCATATTCTCTCTGAAAAAGAAGAAAAACTGCTGGCCGCCGCGGGCGAGATGGCGGGCGCGCCGCACCGCGTGTTCTCCCTGTTCTCCGACGCCGATATGAAATTCCCGGACGCGCTGGACTCTGAGGGGAACGCCCATCAGGTCACGCAGGGCACCTATGTGGCCTGCCTGAAATCGCCGGACCGTACCCTCCGCAAGAACGCCTACGACGCTTATTACAGCGTCTATCAGAACTATAAAAACTCCCTCGCCGCCATGCTCGGCGCACAGGTCAAGCAGCTGGAGTTCTTCGCAAAGGCCCGCAATTACCCCACGGCGCAGGAGGCCGCCCTTGACTCGACCGAGGTTCCGGTCAGTGTCTATTCCAATCTGATCGAAGCTGTCCATCACAATTTTGACAAAATGCACCGCTACATGCGCCTGCGCAAGCGGCTGATGGGTTTGGACGAGCTGCATTTTTACGACATCTATACCGCACTTTTGCCCGATGTAGACGTCAATATTCCGTATGAAGAGGCCAAAAAGACCGTCGCCGAGGCGCTGACCTGCCTGGGCAAAGAGTATGGCGATCTTCTGAATCAGGGCTTCACGAACCGCTGGATCGACGTCTATGAAAACGTCGGAAAGCGTTCCGGCGCTTATTCCGCCGGCGCGCTCGTCCATCCGTTCGTCCTGCTGAACTACACCGGTACGCTCGACAGCCAGTTCACGCTCGCACACGAAATGGGCCACGCCCTGCACTCCTACCTCTCGAACCACACGCAGCCGACCATCTATCAGGATTATGTCATCTTCGTGGCCGAGGTCGCCTCGACCTGCAACGAGGCCCTGCTGATGCAGCACCTGCTCAAGCAGACGACCGACAAGCGGCAGCGCGCTTACCTCATCAATTACTTCCTTGAGCAGTTCCGCACCACGCTCTACCGCCAGACGATGTTCGCCGAGTTCGAGCTGCGCATCGCGGAGCTGAGCCGTGCGGGCCAGACGCTGACGGCCGACCTGCTCTGTGAGGAGTATCGGAAGCTGAACGAGGCGTATTACGGGCCAGACGTTGTGCTCGACGAGAATATCGCACTCGAATGGGCCAGGATCCCTCATTTTTATTACAATTACTATGTGTTCCAGTACGCAACGGGCTATTCTGCGGCCATCGCGCTCTCGCAGCGCATCCTCGCCGAGGGTGAGCCGGCAGTGCGCGATTACCTCGGCTTCCTCTCCGGCGGATGCAGTAAGACCCCGATCGAGCTGCTGCGCGGTGCGGGCGTCGATATGACCAAGCCGCAGCCGGTCGAGTCCGCGCTGAAGCTCTTCGGCGAGCTGCTCGATGAGATGGAGGCCCTTCTGCTGTGACGCGCGAAGATCTGTTTCTGCCCGTGCTGCACAGCTTTGAGAACGGAAATACGTTTACCGGCAGTTATGGCTCGATGCGATTCAAGGCAACGCCGAACGTTGTGATGTTGACGCCAAAGGAGGTCAACCTCCCGGAAAGCTCCATTCGTGCCGAGGTCTGGCACGGGCCGCTGTGCTATGAAAAGAGCGAGATGGAGGACGAGCGGATGTTCCCGATGTCGGAGGAGGGCCGCGCGGAGATGCATGCCTGGCTCAAGGCGCACATTGCGCCGGAGGAGCTGGCATGAGCCTTGTGATCCGCGTCACTGATTTCGCCGCGCCGGAGCTGGACGTCTACGCGCGGACGACGGAAAACCAGCTCGTTTGCCGCGAAGATCCGGAAAACGGCAAATTCATCGCCGAAACGCCAATGGTTATTGAGCGTGCGCTGGATGCCGGATATGTTCCGATCTCGTTCCTGATGGAGGAAAAATACCTTGAGAATCAAGGGAAAGCCTTTATGGAGCACTGCCCGGACGTCCCGGTCTACACGGCGGAGCTGTCTGTCCTGCAAAATCTGATCGGCTATCCGCTCACGCGCGGAATGCTCTGCGCGATGCGCCGCTGCCCGGCGCCGAAGCCGTCCGCGCTCTGCAAAACATCCCGCCGCGTCGCCGTGCTGGAGAACGTGATGAACCCGACCAACGTTGGCGCGATCTTTCGCTCCGCCGCCGCCCTCGGCATGGACGCCGTGCTTTTAACGCCCGGATGCAGCGATCCGTTCTACCGCCGCGCGATCCGCGTCGCGATGGGCACGGTCTTCCAGATTCCGTGGACCTATGTGGACGAGGATTGGCCGGAGCTGTTGAAAATTAATGGCTTTTCGACCGTTGCGATGGCGCTCTGCCCGGATTCCCGCGCGCTGAACGACCCGGAGATCGCCGCGCAGGAGCGCCTCGCAATCGTCCTCGGCACCGAGGGGGACGGTCTCGCGGCCAGCACCATCGCCGTCTGTGATTACACGGTCCGCATCCCGATGGCGCACGGCGTCGATTCGCTGAACGTCGCCGCTGCCAGCGCGGTCGCATTCTACCAGCTGGGTATGTTGCCGTAATCATTAAAGAAATCCCCCTGTTTCCTCGGAAACAGGGGGGATTTTTCAATGCTCTTTGACGCTTTTGATCTCTTGCAGCTCAAAGCGGTACTGCTGCTTGCAGTTCGGATATTTCGTGTGGTCGACCTCGCTGAGAAACATCTCCAGCGGCCGCACCCACAATCCGCCGTCGCCGTACAGTTTCCGGTAGACGACAACCGGCGCGCCCGTTTCGGAGTCGTGCGCCACATCCTCCACCAGATAATAGTCGCCCTTGAAGTGTCGGTAGACTCGTTTTAACTGAATTTCCCGCATCTTTACCTCCTGTTCGCCATGTGTTCCGCGCGATGGCGGATCATCTCCGCCGCGATGCTGACCGCGATCTCTTCCGGCGTCCGCCCGCCGAGCGGAATCCCAATCGGTGCGTGAACGCGCTCCCACGCCTCGTCCGGGATGCCGTGCTCGGCCAGCCAAGCGCGCGTCCCCGCGATCTTGCTGCGGCTGCCGATGCAGCCGATGTAGGTCGCCGGGGAGCGCAGCGCCTGAAGCAGCACCTCACGGTCGGCCTGATGGCCGGGCGTCATGATCGTGACATAATCCTCCGGCTGGAGCGTGATCCACGGAGAAAAGTCCTGATATTGGCCAAAAATGACCTCATCCGCATCCGGATAATGCTCTGGCGTGGCAAAATCAGGCCGGTTGTCGAACACGGCCACGCGGAAGCCGACATAGTGCAGCACCGGCGCGAGCGCCGCGCCAACGTGACCGCCGCCGAAGATGTAGGCTGTTCCGGCCAGGACGACCGGTTCGGCGTAATACGCCGGTTCGCCTGCCTGATAGACCGGCTGGCTCGTCAGCAGCTTGGCGAGCGCTGCATCGTCCAGCGTCATCCGCCGCAGGCCGCGCGCCTTTGTATAAATATCCATCTGCGCAACCTCACCGCCGCACAGCTCGTAGAGAAGCCAGGAATTTTCATTTTTTCTAAAAAGTTCACAAACTTCTTCCAAAAACGAGATGATATCCGCATTTTCTGGCTTCAGAATCTGAATATAGATTGTGACTTTGCCGCCGCAGATCATGCCGAGGTCTTCAATCTGGTTTTTTGCAAGCGAAAATCCGTGTATCAACGATTTTTTGCTTAAAATTGCCTCTTTTGCCATCTCAATGGTTCTGAGTTCAACGGCGCCGCCGCCGACCGTCCCAATCGTGCTCCCGTCGGCGAACACCGCCATTTTTGCGCCCGCACCGCGCGGGGCCGAGCCGCTCGCGCCGAGGATGGTGCAGAGCGCCGCCGTCTCGCCGCGGCGCAGCGCGGCCAGAAGCGCCTCAAACAGTTCTTTCATAAATGCCCTCCTGTCATTGTGGATCTTACGTGAAAACAGGGGAAAACCCTGAATTTTGCGGACTGAAACTGGTTTTTGTGAAAATGCTGGCAATGCGCCGATGTGGTCATACTGTATTTTTCATTTTATCATGCTTTTTACAAAAATACAACGAATCCTGTTTGGCGATATCAAAAAAGCCTGAGCCAAAAGGTGAACACGCATAAGGACAACAAATAACCGCTTAGAG
>ERZ827512.2655-NODE-2655-length-13836-cov-2.625209_pt1 | contig 13836 bp, 10 predicted proteins | sample MGYA00519916_ERZ827512 | MGnify/ENA primary metagenome ERZ827512 (study PRJEB31778, sample SAMEA3449335) | human gut metagenome | biome: human gut; feature: human-associated habitat; material: faeces | place: United Kingdom | collected 2010/2012 ... | reverse complement strand
CGACGTCATGGAAGAGCTGAAGAGCTGCGACGTCATCCTCAAGGGTCCGACCACCACTCCGCGCGCCGGCGATCCGTGGCCGAACATCGAGTCCGCGAACGTCGCGATGCGCATGCCCGCCTTCGTATAGCTGGTAAAGCTGAGCATGGCGGCATCAAACAGGCTGTACCAGTTGTTGTGGGTCTTGCCTGCCCGGCGCTTGGGCTGGGTGTATTCAATCTCCTTGCGCTCGGGGCCAAGCTCCGCCACAATCCCGCGCAAAAACGGGGTGGGGTCGTGCAAATCACGCAGGGTCTGGATAAAGCTTTTATCGTACAGGCCAAACCCGGTAAACTGCTCGATCATTTCCACATTGCTCATCTTTTTGATGGTTTTGTAGTAACAGTCCCGCAAAAAGTACATGACAGGGTTTTCCTGGCTGGTGGTCTTTTTGCCGATTACAATTTTGTAGCCTTTTTCCCATTCAGCCACAAACTTTGGAATCATCTCCACCGGGTCCTGGAAGTCCGCGCAGATGGTAATGGTGCAGTCCCCTGTGGTATGGATCATACCGTAATAGGGGCTGTTGAACTGACCAAAGTTCTTGCTGTTAAAAATGGCTTTGACCTTGGGGTCCTGCGCGCAGATGTCCGTAATGATCCGGCGGGTACGATCCTGGCTTTTATTATCAATAAAAAGGATCTCATAGTCATAATCCGGGCAGTCCTTCCGAATCTCATCCCGCACCGCCTCATAGATGGGGCGGGCGTTCTCCTCCTCGTTATAGGTAGGGATCATAACAGAGATGACTTTTTTCTTCTCGCTCATGCAGATTTCATTCCTTTAAGTTTAGTCTTTGGCCCACTGCCGCAATAGCCGGGCAGACCCTTATCACTATACACTATTTTGCAAAATAGGTAAAGAACAATTTATTTTCGCAGTTTTGCGTTTCAAAGTTCAGGCTTACAGGGCGGTCCGCCAGGGTGTAGGGCTCCTCGTTTTCCAGGCAGAAAGTCCCCTCTTTGGCAATGTGGCAGATGCCGCGGTAAATTTCCATGGCCGGGGTGCAGGCACCGATCAGCAGCGTTGCCGCCAGCAGAATGGTCACGGCATGCTGTGCAAGCGTACCGTCCCGCCATTTGGTGCCCACCAAGGCGATAAAGTACCGGGCACAGAGGGTCATTAGGATAAAGATAGCCGGGATGGACACCCGCATGCAGAAATCGCACCCCTGTCCCACCTTAAAGAACGGAATGATGAAGAGCGACACGGCGCAGGTATAAAACAGCCAGCTGCGGCGGTTCTGCCGCCAGAGCTGCAGCAGATAGATGCCGGCATCCAGCAGGTAAAATACCAGCATGCCTTTTTGCAGGCTGGTCAGAACGTTTTGGCCAAAAGTCTGCTGCGCTGCCTGGTTCCCGGCGACAGTTTCGCCCAGAACGCTGTAGCCAAAGGCGTTATTGGCCAAAAAATAACTGGCCGTAATGCTGAGCACCACAACCAGCACCAGCACATTGGCCGGGGAGAACGCCGATTGCAGCACGCCTTTTTGACGCTGTGCCAGCAGAACAATGCCGCGCACCACCATAAAAATAACCAGCCCCACAAATGGGAAGGGGCCGCACATCAGGCAGGCCGTGCCCAGCAGCAGGTAGTTGCGGCAGTCTTTCTCCTGCAAAAAGCAGACGGTTGCCAGCCATGCCCCCACTGTCTGGTTGAACACCCAGAACAGGCAGGTCGTCAGGGAGCTGAACTGGAAATCATTCGTCCACCATTCCAGGTGCATAGCGTCATAGGCCAGCAGGTCCGGCAGTCGGCTGCTGTACAGCGCGCCCAGAATATCCATGCCGCTGAAGAAAATCAAAAACAGCAGGCCGATCCCCTGCTTTTTGCCGGTATCGGCACGCAGGTAGACCAACAAATTCAGCGCCGCCAGATAGGTGCCCAGCGCCGTCCACCCCCAAAGGGCCATACGGGCGAACATCCAGGCGGCATCCAGCCCAAACAGGGCGTATACCGGTTTGGTCAGCGCCGCCGGGACCAGCCAGTGCCCGATATAATACACCAGCGCCGTATCCTTTTGCGGGTAATACACCGGCCAGCTGTTTGTGATCAGATCCCGGTAAATGGCGTTGCGGTAACCCCAGTCCGAGTTCTGGTAAAAAAAGCCCGTCTGACCGCCCAGGTAGCCCCACAACAGCATCAGGGCAAACAGCAGCACCAGCTTTGGCACCGAAAGCGTAATGCCCTGCTCTTCTTGCCCCACTTGCTTAACCTGCGGCGTTTTGCACACGGCATACCACCAGGCAAAGGCCAGCACGGCCAGGCCCGCAACGGCAAACGGCGCGCGGAGATACCCCGCAAAAAACACCGCCAGCGGCGCGGTGAGATAGGATAAGGCAAACGGCTTTAACTTTTTGTAGGTCAACTGCATAAATACTGTCTGGCTCCTGTTCGTCCATGCGGGTCCTGCCCGCACGGACGGGGTTATTCCTTATTGGCTTAATTGGTTTGCTTTTGCGTTTTTGCCCACGCAATGGTGGCGCGGATGCCATCGGCAAAGGCGGTGCGCGGCGCAAAGCCGGTATCCGCCGCAAGCTGGGTGATATCCGCCTGCAAAAACATGACCTGCTGCGGCCCGTAAGGGATTTTGCCCAGGCCAAGCGGCAGGGACAGGTCGATGGCATCACGCAGGGTCTCAATATATTCCCGCAGGGGGCGGGCGGTGCCGCTGCCCACCGGGTACACGGCACCGCTGCGGCCATGGCAGGCCATGCGGTACAGTGCATCCGCAGCATCGGCGGAGTAAAGATAATCCCACTTCTGCTCCCCTGCCGTCAGGTCCGGGCACTGCCCGGCCAACAGTTTTTGGATGGTGGCGGAGATCATCGTGTTGGGGCCGTCATGCGGGCCGTAAACCGAAAGGATACGCGCCCACACATGGTCCATGCCCAGGGCGGCGGCCTCGGTACGGCTCATCTGGCCTGCACACAGCTTGGCCATGCCGTACCCGTTTTCGGGGTTTGTGGGGGTATCGGCCCGCAGAACACCGTCCACACGGCCATACTCTGCCTGGCTGCCGGTACCAACAAACACACGGCAGCCCATTGCCGCCGCGGTGCGCACGGCATCAATGGTATAGCGGATATTCTCAATCTGAGCCGGCATATCATTGCGGCCCGCACCAATGGTGTGCGCCCACGCCAGGTGGAAAAAGGCATCCGCCTGCACGGGCAGCCCGGCTGCGGCCATGCACTGCGGCAAATCCGCCAGGTTGGCGGCATCGCAGGCAACTACATACAGGTTTGCATCCTTGGGCAGCGCTGCGGCCCGCGGGCTGCCGGGGCGGCAGACCGCCACCACGGTACACCCGGCCTGCAGCAGCCGGCTGCACAATGCTGTACCCACGGCCCCGGTGGGGCCGGTTACGATTACGGTTTTAATGTTACGTTCTATCATCATTCACTGCTCCGGCACCAGGGGGATAAACATTTGCTTTTCCAGCTCTTCCCGCGGCAGGAACGGTGCCAGGTCCTCCAGCGGCGGGCTGACCAGTGTGCCGTCCGGCAGGCGCTTGGTGGCGCTCTTCGGCTCCCAGACCTGCTGGGTATCGGTAAAGATCTCGCAGAAAGTCGGGCCTTCTGCGGCAAGGGCGGCATCCACCACCTGTTTCATCTCAGCGTTGGAATGTGCGCAGGAATACGGGTAGCCGAACGCTTCGGCAATTTTGCGGAACTCCGGGAAGGACAGATCCCCGCTCTCCGGCCCAATGCCGATCTTGCAATGGTCTTTGAACAGGTTGTTCTGGGTCAGGCGGATGGAGTGGTAGCCGTTATTGTTGATGAGGAAAATCTTGATCGGCAGCTTATTTGTCAGGATGGTCTGCAATTCCTGCAGGTTCATCATGATAGAGCCATCGCCTTCCAGGCAGATGGTGGTACGGCGGCCGCCTGCAATGCAAGTGCCAATGGCGGCGGGCAGGCCGTAACCCATGCTGGCAATGGCGCTGTTGTTGGCCATGCGGCTGCCTTTTTGGATGACATACGCCTGATTGCCCACCACGCAGCAGGCGCCGTTGGAAACTGCGGTCAGGCTGTTTTCCGGCAGGCGGGAACTGAGGTAGCGCACAAAGGCGTACACATTGGCGGTGGTGCCGTTTTCTTCCCACTGGCGCGGCAGCACGGCGGGGTAATCTTTTTTCCATCGCTGGCAGGTTGCCAGCCAGTCCGCTGCCTGGCTGACAGGGGTCAGCGGCGCTGCGGCGGCATCCAGCTTTTGCAGAAAGTCCTTGGCATCCGCCCACACGGGGTGCTCCACATGCAGGGTGTGCTTTTTCATCTCGGCGCGGTCAATATCCACCATGATGACTTCCGCCGCGCGGGCCCAGGTTTTCCAGTTATAGCCCACCTGGCGGATGGAAATGCGGGTGCCCACAGCCAGAATCAGGTCTGCGTTCTGGATGGCCCAGTTGCCGGGGCGGTCGCCCATATTGCCGGCACGACCGCAGTAAAGCGGGTTTTCGTCCTCGATCAGGTCCACGGCGTTCCAGTAGGTCACAATGGGGATGTTCAGCTTTTCCGCCACGGCGCGGAACGCTGCGTACCCGCCGGAAAGCCGGATGCCGTACCCGGCGTGGAACACCGGGCGCTTGGCGTTGCGGATCTTTTCCAGCACCATCTGCACGGTGGCATCGTCCACCGGGGGCGGCAGCCGGGCATCGTCCTGCGCCGGGTCATAGCCGGGCAGGCTGTCGGTTTCAATGTAGCCGCCCTGATAGTTGACCGGGATATCGATCCACACCGGGCCGGGGCGGCCGGTGGTTGCCAGGTGCCAGGCTTTTTCCAGCACATAGCGGATCTGGTTCGGGTCTTCCAGCATGGTGGCGTATTTGGTCATGGGGGCAACAGATTTGGTGATATCGTATTCCTGGTCGCCCACCGCGCGCAGGGGCAGGCCATCGGTAAACTGCGCGGCATAGCGGGCCGTGGTATCGTACCGAACCTGGCCGGAGATCACGAACATAGGGATAGAATCCAGCCAGCCGCCCACCACACCGGTCAGGGCGTTGGTGCCGCCGGGGCCGGTGGTAACGCACAGGGCGGCAATTTTGTTATCAATGCGGGCGTATGCTTCCGCCGCAATGGCGCTTGCCTGCTCGTGATGGTTATAGGTAACATGCAGCGCCGGGTGGTGGCCCAGTGCATCATTCAGATGCATGGCGCCGCCGCCCACCACGCTGAACACATCCGTAACGCCGTGCGCCGCAAGAAAATCGGCCACATAATCGGCCAGACGCTGTTTCATTGAGGGTGTCCTCCTTTTATTTGTTTTTAATCGAATAATCCATTGTGGCCTTTTTGCTATGTGAACCCTTGAAACTATCTCCTTCTTATTTCAATTTCCTTTTTAGATGTATTGAAAACCACCTAACCACATGCCCACCATTAACAAGCTCTGTAAATCGTATTTGACCAATTTCATCTCAGATGCAGCATGAATTTCCATAGGTTTCTTTCCTATTCAGTGTAAACACGATTTGGTTTCTCTTCTGCCTTTATTTTATATACAGACACATCGCCGAACTCACCAATTAATTCATATTGCATTGGCAGGATTTCATCGAACATATTTTCAATTTTGCGCTGTTCAAGTGGTTTTCCATCGCGGAATTCCTTCTCGTGGACTTCTTTGCAATACGGGATATCCTTCCAAACCACAATATCCGGCAGCTTTTCCTTCAACAATTCCTTTTCTTCTTGCACATATTTGTCATCTACTACATCGTAAAACAAAACGGGGACAAAAGTGTTCATATTATAGTTATCCGTCAGGATATTGAAAATTTTTACGTAAGGGTACCCAAAGATGACAGCATCTTTCGTCGTGTTTTTTTCAATCAGTTCCGTAACGCCCTCAAACATTTCTTTATCTTCTTTGGAGAATTTGACCCCCTTCAGTGCAGGAATGTCCGTAGTGTACGTCTTGAGATTTCGGGGTTCTTCCTCAGTGCCCCACCATGAGTACGAACAGATTACTTTTTGCGCCATACAACTGATTGACATCAGCAAACAACCAACAACTACAATACCCCGGACAGCAAATTCATTCCAAACATCTGCACCACAGAAAGAAAGTGCTGCGGCCAAAATGACCGGAACTGCAATCATTGTACAGAAATACGGAATGCCACTTGTGCCGGATGACATAATGCCGGAATACATCGTACTAAGTGCCGCACAGTACAGCCAGAACAGGCTTTCCTCATGGCGCCTTTTTTCTCTTCTCCCTAGTTTTGCGCCCCAGTGGATTAATTGTATAATTGTCAGCAACAGAACCACATAGTAGAATTTATTTTGTACCGCCTGCCAAACATTCGTATCATGGTACAGATTCCGAAGGAAGTCATTACTGTCAGGGTTTGCTCCGCCACAGAAAATAAAGGTTGTTATCCATGTAAAGATCAGCAGCAAACCGCCACCTGCTTGGAACAGGACATGTCTACTAGGTACATTTTCTTTTAGACGGAAATATAGCAACAGCCCTACCAGCGCTATATCAATCAGCAGGATCACTTGCATCTCGCGACTTTTTTCCAGCACCTCTAAAAACGAGGATATTTCGTTTCCATAATTGATATAGAGCAAAAAGAACAACAGTGGGAGCAGCACGGATTGAGCCCGGATTGCTTTTCCTCTAAAAGCCGCTTCATCCGTGTTTACCGCAAGAAGCATCGCTATTATAACAATCAACCAATTTCGGACGTTTGTAACCGCCGTAAAAAGGCCGCCAAATAAAATAGTAAAAATGGAACCCTTGCCGCCTGTGTGCATGAATACCTGCTCCACAAACGGAAAGAATGCTCCATTAGCCAGCAGATAAACCGTTGCGATGGCCAGTGGAACTATGGCACCAGCAACTACAAAAAGGCAATACCAGCCAAAGCGTGCATCTTTTTTCCTGCTGCAATAAAATGCAAGGGCCACAAAATACACAATACCCGACGCCAAGAAGATTGTTTGCTTATTCAGAAAAATCAGTCCCAGCACAAAGCCTGCCCCAAAGAGTTTGGTGTAGCGCTGCTTGTTTGTGTTTGCCTCATGAAAGGCGATCACACAATATGAGAGGATAACCGAAAGTAGGACAACCGTTTGGTTGTAATCTCCCAACAGATCATAGACAGATGCCGCACAGAGCATGATCGAAAACAGGCATGCCACAAACGCGCTGACCATGTTGATGTAGCGCGAAATCAGGCGGAACAGCAATGTAAAAATAGCTGCGCGTTGCAACACCCACCAAAATCGATATACTAAAAGGCTTCCAAAAGAGAGTTTCCAAAAAACAGCATCGACCAGTAGGTTCAGCGGGGGCAAATAGTAATAGAAATCCCGATATGGCACTTTTCCATGCCATATAAGCTCTACATAGTTGACGTTCCAGCCTTCGCTAATGGGAAATGTATTATCGGCGTAAATTGCTGAATAACATACCACTGCCAAGAAAATTCCAATCGACAGCATATTTTTTATGGTACTTATTTTATGTGCCGGTATTTTCTGCGCTTTTGGCGGCACAGCTGCTTGCATTGGTCCTCACATTCCTTCCTTTTTGCCATTGTGTTTTCTGTGCATAGCAAACTTTCCACATGGACATCTATATACTTTAAAGCCAATTTGGCTTTTTCGTTTATCTTTCCTTAAATGTCCACAACTTGTTGATGATAAAATTCAGCGGAATCGTGACCAGCAAATTTACAATCGGCGCAATCGTTTTGCTTACGCTGAAGAGCGTAACCTCTATCCAAAGCAAAACATTAGAAAGGATCGACGTGCCGCCGTAGCTGACATATGTTTTTCCAAGGCGTTTCAGTTTACTGCGCCAATCGTTTGCATTCCCGGTAAACACAAACTTATCGTTCCAAAAAAAGGCATTGGCAATGCTCAGAATTGTTCCCAGAACGCTGCCTACCATATACAGGTCTGGGCTGATCCACAAAAAGATATAATACACCGCCATTGATACCGCCGTGTTGCTTACGCCAACAAGGCCAAACTTGATAAACTGTGCAAGCAGCGCAACAAATTCCTTTTTGCTTTTTGCTCCCAACAGTGCCAACAATTTCTGCATGGATCCCGTTCCTTTATTATTCTTTATAAGCAATCAAAAAGCAAAGCCTGTATTGATAATTACCGCAGTGCAGCAGCCATTTTTTCTTATCAGCTCGACTTTGCTTTTTCTTATTGATTCATCTTATCAGCGCTTTTTACTGGTTCACCGCTTCAATAATGATCTGTGCCATATAGTCGATCATCTCATCGGTCATGCCGGGGTACACGCCGACCCAGAAGGTGTTGTTCATGATAAAGTCAGTGTTGGTCAGCTCCCCTGCCACACGGTAGGCATCGGTGCCGCGGATCTGGTCAAAGCAGGGGTGCTTGATCAGGTTGCCGCTGAACAACAGGCGGGTCTGGACATTGTGGTTCTCAATATAGCGGGTCACGGCGTTGCGGTCCAGGCCGGATTCCGGCTTGACCGAAATCAGGAAGCCGAACCAGGACGGGCGGCTGTTGGCGGCCGGTTCCGGCAGGATCAGCTTATCGGCGGCCGGTTCCAGGGCTGCGCGCAGGCGGTCCCAGTTATGGCGGCGGCGCTCAATAAAGCTGGGGAACTTTTTCAGCTGTTCGCAGCCGATGGCGGCCTGCATATCGGTCACTTTCAGGTTATAGCCAAAGTGGCTGTAAACGTACTTGTGGTCATAGCCTGCGGGCAGTTCGCCATACTGACCGTCAAAGCGGTGGCCGCAGAAGTTATCGTGGCCGGACGGGCAGATGCAGTCGCGGCCCCAGTCGCGGTAGCTCTTGATCAGGCGGTTCAGCAGCGGGCTGTTTGTATACACGCAGCCGCCCTCGCCCATCGTCATGTGGTGCGGCGGATAGAAGCTTGATGTTCCTATATCACCAATTGTTCCTGTCAGCTTTTCCTTGCCGTCAATCTCATAGACAGAGCCAAGTGCATCACAATTATCTTCAACAAGCCATAAATTATGACGGTCACAAAATGCCTTTACTGCCTCCAAATCAAATGGGTTGCCAAGTGTATGCGCGATCATCACGGCCTTTGTCTTATCAGACAATGCTTCTTCAAGCTTTGTGACATCAATATTGTACTGAGGAATTGTCACATCTACAAACACTGGAACTGCACCATACTGGACTATTGGTGTTACCGTTGTCGGAAAACCTGCAGCAACTGTGATTACCTCATCGCCTCTTTTTACCTGTCGTTCTCCCAATAGCGGAGAAGTCAGCGCCATAAATGCGATCAAATTCGCTGATGAACCAGAATTGACAAGAGAGCAAAAGCGAACACCTAAATATTTTGAAAACTCGCGCTCGAACTCATCTGTATAGCGTCCTGCTGTCAGCCAAAATTCCAGTGAGCTGTCCACAAGATTTACCATCTCCTCGCTGTCATAAACACGTGACGCGTATGGAATACGATCTCCCTCCTTAAATTCCTTCTTTGTATTATGATATTTATCGCAATAGGCAGCTACTTGTTTGAGAATTTCTTCTCTCGCCTGTTGTTCATTCATATTTTCAAACATTTATTACTGCTCCTCTCCATCTGTTAAAAAGCTTCTTATCTGCTCTCTCATGCAGGCATTCATTTTATCTGCAAGCTCCTTTGGCTCTGCCATATGAGTAATCAACATATTATAAAGCTGATACCACTCTACACTCTTTGCCACAGCCTTTTCAATATGCCATGTCGGTTTCCAGCCAAAGACACGCTTTACTCTTGAGCAGTCCAGCTTCAAAAAGCCAGCCTCATGAGGACCGCCGTCACTCTTATTTTCCCACTGCATGCCTCTGCCCCAGCTCTTACAAAACAGCGTAGTTAATGTGCCAGTGTCCACACAATCGCAGTCATCTGGTCCTACATTGTAATAGCCGCGAATGGATGGATCCTCCCACTGTTTCTTTACAATTGTCAGATATAAAAACAAAGGCTCCAACACATGCTGATATGGACGAATTGAATATGGATTTCTTACTGTCACAGGCTGCTTAATCACTGCGCTTCTGTAGCAGTCCGGTATAATACGGTCTGATGCAAAATCACCGCCTCCTATAACATTGCCTGCTCTTGCAGTAGAGACTGCTGTATCACTGTCCGCAAAAAAAGAGCGGATGTAGCTGTGTGTAACCAGCTCCGAACAGGATTTGCTGTTTGAATATGGATCAAATCCGTCCAACACATCCTCCTCACGGTAGCCCCACTCCCACTCTTTGTTCTCATATACTTTATCAGTTGTAACATTTAAAAATGAACGGACACATGAAAATTGACGTGCACACTCTAATATATTGACTGTACCCATCACATTTGTCTCATATGTCTCACGCGGATTTTTATAAGATTCGCGCACAATTGGCTGTGCTGCCAGATGAATCACAATCTGTGGCTGCACACGCTCAAATACTTCCTTTAATAATTCAAAATCTCTAACATCGCCAATAACACTGTCCATCTGATTTTCCAGACGGCAAATTGAAAAAATACTTGGACTTGTCGGTGGCTCTAATGAAACACCTGTTACCTTTGCGCCTGCATCAATTAAAATTCTCGAAAGCCATGAACCTTTAAAACCGGTATGACCTGTGATCAGTATTCTCTTATCACGAAAAAATGACATTTCTGTTTTCTGCATTATTTAGTCCTTCCATGTTTTCCACGGCGCTTTGCCGCTCTCCCACAGTGCCTCCAGACGATTCTTATCACGAAGTGTATCCATACAGGACCAGAAGCCCTCGTGAATATAGCCCATCATCTGACCATCTGCTGCGAGACGCTCAAATGGTTCTCTCTCCAATGGCTGATCATCTCCGTCAATATAATCAAACACGCCCGGCTCCATAACCATATAGCCAATGTTGATCATACTGCCATCCTTATCTGATTTCTCACGGAATGCTGCAATCTGTCCCTTATCATCATAATCGATTACACCAAAACGCTGTCCTACATTTGTCATGGAAATTGTAGCAAGCTTTCCATGGGAGCGATGAAACTCGCACAGCTCTTTTATGTTTATATCCGAAACTCCGTCTCCATACGTCAGTAAGAATGGCTCATCTCCGACATACTTGCGGATACGCTTTACGCGACCACCTGTCATTGTATTTAATCCTGTATCAACAAGTGTTACCTTCCATGGCTCTGAATAATTGTCGTGAAGCTCCATAGAATTATGTGCTAGATCAATCGTAATATCAGATGTATGAAGAAAATAATTTGCAAAATATTCCTTGATCACATATTGTTTATAACCAAGACAGATAATAAAATCGTTGAATCCGTACTGCGAATACTCCTTCATAATATGCCACAAAATTGGCTGATCACCAATCTCGACCATCGGCTTTGGGCGGTTTACGCTCTCTTCGCTGATTCTGGTACCGAATCCTCCTGCCAGTATTACAACCTTCATGCTATTACCGTGCCTTTCTTTTTGTTTGGATATCCTGATTCGGTCAAAATTGCCATTTGACCCACTCTCAGTTGTACTAATAATGGACTCATTTTACCATAGTTAAAGCAAAAAAGCAACCGGATGATTCCGGTCGCTTTTCGCCTTAAGAAAACGTCAAGTTTTTGGAAAATACAAATTAATTATCTGCAAAAGCTGCTGCAGTCCCAGATCTGTGCCCCGAGTGCCTCATAGAACTCACGCTCATGGCAGACCATAAGAATACTTCCTTTGTATTCTTTAAGTGCTGTAAGCAAAGAATCCTTTGCGTCAGCATCGAGGTGGTTTGTCGGCTCATCGAGGATTAACACATTACTCTGGCGGTTCATAAGCTTGCACAGACGTACCTTTGCCTGCTCACCACCAGAAAGGACACGCACCTGGCTCTCGATGTGTTTTGTAGTCAGGCCGCACTTTGCAAGTGCACTGCGCACTTCGTACTGATTCCATGACGGAAACTCCTGCCAAATTTCCTCGAGGCAGGTACGGCCGTTGTCACCGCTTGTTTCCTGCTCAAAATAACCAATTTCCAGATAATCACCCTGATGGACAGTTCCGCTGTATGGCTTGATCAGTCCTAGAAGACTCTTTAAAAGAGTAGTCTTTCCGATACCATTTGCACCTACCATGACTATGCGGTTTCCGCGCTCCATAACAAGGTCAAGCGGCTTTGTGAGCGGTCTGTCATATCCAATCTCAAGCTGCTCTGTAGTAAATAAGAAGCGGCCCGGTGCACGTCCATACAAAAAGCGAAACTCTGGCTTTGGCTTTTCGGCTGCTAATTCGATCACATCCATGCGGTCAAGCTTTTTCTGACGGGACATTGCCATGTTTCTTGTTGCAACTCTTGCCTTATTTCTGGCAACGAAGTCCTTTAACTGAGCAATTTCCTGCTGCTGACGGTTGTATGCTGCCTCTATCTGTGCCTTCTGTACAGCATGAACCTCCTTGAAGTGGTCGTAATCTCCTACATAACGGTCAAGCTTTTGGTTTTCCATGTTGTAGATTAAGTTTACAACACTATTTAAGAACGGAATATCATGAGAAATTAGAACAAAAGCATTCTCATACTCCTGCAGATAACGGCGCAGCCATTCGATATGCTTTTCATCCAGATAGTTAGTCGGCTCGTCAAGAAGAAGGATATCTGGCTTTTCCAGAAGAAGCTTTGCAAGAAGGACTCTTGTTCTCTGACCTCCGGAAAGCTCAGTGACATCGCGCTCTAAGCCAAGTGCATCAAGCTCAAAGGCTCTTGCAACCTCCTCTACCTTTGCATCAATCATATAGAAATCGTGCATTGTCAGAAGATCCTGAATCGTACCCATCTCTTCCATCATGACAATTAGATCATCCTCAGAAGCATCTGCCATCTCTTCACAGATCTGATTCATGCGCGCTTCCATGTCAAATAAAAAGCTGAATGCATTCTTAAGCACATCACGTATTATCTGACCTGGTTCTAATACAGTGTGCTGATCAAGATAGCCAACACGCACATTTTTTGCCCACTCAATTTTTCCCTCATCTGGCATCAATTTGTTTGTAATGATGCTCATGAATGTTGATTTTCCCTCTCCATTTGCACCAACAAGGCCAATATGCTCTCCTTTTAATAAACGAAATGACACATCTGTAAAAATTGCTCTGTCTCCGAATCCGTGAGATAAGTGTTCTACATTTAAAATACTCATATTATCTTTCTCTATATCCTTCTCTATATTTTCATTTTGGCGTCGCTATTTTTATTTTGCGCCGCCATTATTTAGCAAACTCTCTGCGTAATATACTGTCTGCATCGCATCCTTGCCATAGTAGTCTGCACCGATCATATCTGCGTACTCCTTTGTCAATACGGCACCGCCGACAACAATCTTGCACCATGGTGCTGCTTTTCTTACCTGGCGAATAGTCTCTTCCATATTTACAACCGTGGTAGTCATAAGCGCACTTAAGCCAAGAAGTGGTGCATGTGTCTCTACTACCTTTTCTGCTACTGTCTCAGGCGGTACATCTTTTCCAAGATCGATCACATCATATCCATAGTTTTCCAGAAGAACCTTAACAATATTCTTTCCGATATCGTGAATATCACCCTCTACTGTAGCAATAATGATTGTCGGCATTTTTTCCTGTATGCCGCCTTCTTTTAATAGCGGCTCTAAATATTCTACCGCCTGTTCCATTGTATTCGCACTGGAAATAAGCTGCGGCAGGAAATATTTCTGTTTGTCAAATAACACTCCTACTTCATTGATCGCAGGAATCAGCAAACCATCAAGAATTTCTCCTGGCTTTGTTCCTTTAGAAAGTTCTTTTTTTACAAC
>ERZ827512.2645-NODE-2645-length-13914-cov-3.392958_pt1 | contig 13914 bp, 13 predicted proteins | sample MGYA00519916_ERZ827512 | MGnify/ENA primary metagenome ERZ827512 (study PRJEB31778, sample SAMEA3449335) | human gut metagenome | biome: human gut; feature: human-associated habitat; material: faeces | place: United Kingdom | collected 2010/2012 ... | reverse complement strand
GCATTAACTTCTTTAGGCTACTCCCAAAGTGAAGCCTTAAAAGTATTGCAGGGCATTGAAATTTCACCGGACGATCAGGTAGAGGATGTGTTAAAAATGGCATTAAAACAGATGGCATTTTTATAAACTTCGCATAAAAAGGAGAGTTACTCATGGAAAAACGGGTCATATCCACCCAGATTCAGGAAGAAGATTTAAAAATTGAAAAGAGCCTGCGTCCGCAGACTTTATCAGAATATATCGGACAGGAAAAAGCAAAGGAAAATCTGAAGGTCTATATTGAGGCAGCTAAAAACCGCGGGGAATCCTTAGACCATGTATTGTTCTACGGACCTCCGGGACTTGGAAAGACCACCTTAGCAGGGATCATCGCAAACGAAATGGGTGTCCATATGAAGGTAACCTCCGGTCCGGCAATCGCAAAACCGGGAGAGATGGCTGCAATCTTAAGCAATCTGCAGGAGGGCGATTTATTATTTGTGGACGAGATCCATCGTCTGAACCGGCAGGTGGAAGAAGTACTGTATCCGGCAATGGAGGACTATGCCATTGACATTATGATGGGAAAAGGCGCCTCGGCACGTTCCATACGTCTTGATCTTCCAAAATTCACCTTAGTCGGTGCAACCACAAGGGCAGGGCTGCTTTCTGCACCGTTAAGAGACCGATTCGGTGTCGTACATCATTTAGAATTTTATACTCCGGAAGAATTAAAAGTGATCATCCGGCATTCCGCCATTATCTTAGGTGTTGAAATTGATGAAAAAGGCGCTTTGGAATTAGCCAGACGTTCCCGTGGAACACCAAGACTTGCCAACCGCCTGTTGAAAAGAGTCCGTGATTTTGCGGAAGTCAAATACGATGGAAAGATCAATGAAGAAGTTGCTGCCTTTGCACTGGATCTGTTAGAGGTAGACAAACTAGGACTGGATACAAATGACCGCAATATCCTCTATACGATCATAGAAAAATTCAACGGCGGTCCGGTCGGTTTAGATACACTTGCGGCAGCGATCGGCGAAGATTCCGGCACGATCGAAGATGTCTATGAGCCATATCTTGTGAAAAACGGATTTATTAACCGAACACCAAAAGGGCGTGTGGCAACGGATTTTGCCTATCATCATTTTGGTATTGCGAAACCATAGGAAAACAAGTATAATGTACTACATATAGTAGATGCGTGAGAAAAATACATAGATATGGTCGATGGGAGAGAACAATGTCAGCAAAGACGAATGCAGAAGTTGTAATTGGAGGAAAAGTATATACATTAAGCGGATTTGAAAGTGAAGAGTATCTGCAAAAAATCGCCTCCTATATAAATACGAAAATTTCCGAAGTGGAGGAATTGGATTCCTTTAAACATCTGACACCGGATATGAGGGCAATCCTGACAGAATTAAATATTGCAGATGACTATTTCAAAGCAAAAGCACAGGTCGAAAAATTAGAACTGGATTTAGAAGCAAAAGAGCGTGAGATCTACAATCTGAAACACGATCTGATCTCGAATCAGGTGCAGACGGAAACAAATACGCAAAGGATTGAAGAATTAGAAGCCGAAAACAAGGAATTATTATTAAATAAAACCAAATTAGAGGCTGCATTAGAAGATTCCCTGCTAGGGAAAGTAACCTCCGCAAAGACGGATAAAAAAGAAGAAAAGGAAACCACTTGAAAGCTATAGAGTTATTGTCTCCTGCGGGAGCCTATCCAATTTTAAAAGCAGTCATCGGGGCAGGCGCAGATGCAGTATATGTCGGCGGCCCTGCTTTTGGTGCAAGAGCTTATGCCGATAATTTTTCTAAAGAGGAACTGTTAGAATCCATTGACTATGCTCATATTCATAACAGAAAAGTCTATCTGACGGTCAATACACTGCTCAAAGAACGTGAAATGGAAGAGCAGCTTTTTGACTATCTGCTTCCATACTACGAACAGGGACTAGACGCTGTCATTGTACAGGATTTTGGTGTACTGACGTTTATCCGTGAAGCATTTCCACAACTTTCCATCCATGCAAGTACTCAGATGACGGTAACCGGAACTGACGGAGCAGCATTTTTACAAAAACAGGGTGCTTCAAGGATTGTAACTGCAAGGGAATTATCCTTTGAAGAGATCCAAAAGATAAAATCAGATACAGGTGTCGAAATAGAGAGCTTTGTACACGGAGCACTCTGTTATTGCTATTCCGGCGAATGTCTCTTAAGCAGTATGTTAGGAGGACGCAGTGGCAACCGTGGAAGATGTGCGCAGCCCTGCCGGCTTCCATATGAAGTTTTAAATGCAGCGGGAGAACGTCTGACTAGAGAGGCGACCCACATTTTGAGCCCGAAAGACCTCTGTACCATCGGTATGATCCCACAGTTAGCAGAATGTGGGATTGACTCTTTTAAAATCGAAGGCAGGATGAAGCAGGCTGAATATGCGGCAGGTGTGACCTCCATTTATCGTAAATATATCGACCTCTATGAACAATATGGACGCGAAGCCTTTCATGTAGATAAAAACGATGAGAAAAAATTAGAATCTCTTGGCAGCCGCAGTGGATTTACAACCGGGTACTATACCAGACATAACGGTCCGGATATGATCACCTTTTCAAAACCAAATCATACTAAAACCGACGAAAAGCTGCACGAAACCATACGGGAAACCTATTTACAAAAGGATCTTCAAAGAAAAATTAAGGGAAACTTAAAGCTCTTTTGCGGAAAAAATGCTACACTATCGGTAGGCACCGGAGAAGCAGAAGTGCAGATTTTGGGTGAACCGGTAGAAGCCGCACAAAAGAAGCCGTTGGATAAAAATACCGTATCCGAAAAAATGCAAAAGACCGGAAATACATCCTTTGTTTTTGAATCCTTAGAAATAGAAATGGATGATGATATTTTCGTTCCGATCGGGCAGCTCAATGCGTTACGAAGGGATGCACTTCATGCATTAGAAGAAAAACTGCTCGCAGATACCGGAAGGATCGGAATGGCAGTAAAACCGGAATCCCATAAATCAGACATTGGTACAAGAAATGTCAGGACAGCAGACATCCACACAGCAGACTTTTCTACAACGGTGTCCGTGCAGACCACAGAACAGCTTGCCTGTGTCTGTAAGACAGATTATGTCACACGCATTTGTTTAGATGCGGATACTTTTTTGCGGACAGAAGATACAGCGGATTTACAAAAAGCATATCAGAGTATTACGGCAGCCGGAAAAGAAGCCTGTTTCATACTGCCTGTGATCTTCAGGGAACGCACCAGACAACGGTATGAAAGACTTTATGATACGGTCTTTACCATCCCATTTGATGGGATCATCGTGAAAAATTATGAAGAGATCGGTTTTTTACAAAGACATGCCTATACAGGAACAGTCATGGCAGACCACGATCTGTATACCTATTCAAACCGCACCCAGGAGGCATTTGCCCAAAGCGGTATCTGTAGGAACACGGTACCTTTGGAATTAAATTACAAAGAACTCCGTCACAGAGACTGCTCTAACAGCGAACTGTTAATCTATGGATATCTGCCGTTAATGGTCAGTGCCGGCTGTATTTTTAAGAGCCTTAAAAAGTGTCAGAAAAAAGAAAGTCTCTGTTACTTAAAAGACCGCTACGGAAAACATTTTGCGGTCAGAAACTACTGCACGGATTGTTATAACATTCTTTATAACAGCAGTCCGTTAGCACTGTTTGGCATGCGGCAGGAGGTGGAAAGTATCCATCCGAAATCCTTAAGGATGCAGTTTACCACCGAATCTGTGAAAGAAACAGAAAAAATATTATCTTTTTTTGAGAAAATATATATACAAAAGGGAAAATGGGAACAAAATGATTGGAAAGACTACACCAACGGACATATGAAACGAGGTGTAGAGTAAGGGAAAGTTATGGTACATTTAATTATTGAAGTCTCGAAATATCTGATGATCGTATTACTTGCGATCTATACTTACCAATGTTTTGCGGTATTTCGCAGACGTTCACCGGAACGGCAAAACCGAATATTTAACAGTCAGGCATCCTTGATCTACCTGATTCATTTAGATGCGTTTTTAGTTATTTATGCATCGACTTTAGATTTGAAGGTCATTGGGTTGTATTTAGTACAGTTGATCTTACTTGTGATCATCCAGCTCTGTTATAAAGTATTCTATCGAAAAGCCTCCAGACTGGTCGTCAATAATATGTGTATGCTCTTAGCCATCGGTTTTATTATTCTGACCAGACTGGATTTTGACAAGGCAATGAAGCAGTGTGAGATCGCCGTTGCAGCCATCGGGATCACACTCTTAGTACCGTTTATTATCCACAAATTGAAGTTTTTTCACAAATTGACCTGGGTTTACGCAGGAGTCGGACTTGCACTCTTAAGCGTAGTTGCGGTACTCGGTGCAAGGAGTTATGGAGCAAAATTATCCTTTTCCTTTGGCGGGATCAGTATCCAGCCATCGGAATTTATAAAAATTCTCTTTGTATTCTTTGTAGCCTCGATGTTCTATGAATCTACAGAATTTGCACAGGTTGTAAAAACCACGATCGTCGCGGCACTCCATGTTGTGATCTTAGTATTATCCAAAGATTTAGGTGCGGCACTGATCTTTTTTGTAGTCTATTTAGTCATGCTGTATGTAGCAACCAGAAAACCATCCTATGCCTTAGCCGGACTTGGAACCGGGGCGCTTGCATCGTTAGTGGCATACAAATTATTTAACCATGTCCGGGTGCGTGTTGTTGCATGGAAGAATCCGTTAGGTGTCATTGACAAAGAGGGCTATCAGATCTGTCAGTCACTATTTGCCATCGGAACCGGCGGCTGGTTTGGAATGGGACTATATCAGGGAATGCCGGATAAGATCCCGGTCGTAGAACAGGATTTTGTCTTTGCAGCAATTTCCGAAGAGCTTGGCGGTGTCTTTGCACTCTGTCTGCTCTTAGTCTGTGTCAGCTGTTATCTGATGTTTTTAAATATAGCGATGCAGATCAAAGATCAGTTCTATAAGCTGATCGCGTTGGGACTTGGAACCGTCTACGGATTTCAGGTGTTCTTAACCATCGGCGGTGTAACAAAATTTATACCGTCTACCGGTGTAACACTGCCACTTGTCAGCTATGGCGGAAGCTCCCTGCTCAGTACCACGATTATTTTTGCAATCATCCAGGGTCTTTATATTTTAAGACAGGATGAAGAAGGAATGAAACAACATGAAGGAAAGAAGAAAAAGAAAGTTAACGTTAAAGAAAAACGAACAAAACGGGAACCACAACGAAAACCTGAACCGGCTGCAAGACCAACTTCCGGAAACGGACGCAAAAAAACCGGATTCGACCAGGACATCGAAGACCTCGACTAGAAACCGGGAGTTCGTGGTCATTACCTATGCGTTTTTAGGTATCTTTATCGCCTTAATGGGATACTTTGCCTATTTTGAAACGGTAAAGAGCGAGGATTTTATCAATTCGCCTTACAATGCAAGACAGGATTCGTTTTCGAGCAGTACTGTCCGTGGAAAAATTATGGGTTCCGGCGGTGAGATACTTGCAGAGAGTAACGTAGATGCCGAGGGAAAAGAGACCAGAACCTATCCGTACCGGAACCTGTTTGCCCATGTGGTCGGCTATTCCACCCACGGCAAATTAGGTGTGGAATCTGCTGCAAACTTCAACCTTTTACGCTCAAACAGCTTTTTCTTAGAACGTATTGTCAATGAGATCCGTGGGGAAAAGAATACGGGAGACGATGTGGTAACCACATTAAATGTCAGCTTACAGCAGGCAGCCTATGATGCACTTGGAGAACACGATGGAGCAGTGGTGGTCATGGAGCCTTCGACCGGAAGGATCTTAGCTATGGTTTCTAAGCCGGATTTTGACCCGAATGAGGTAGCGGCAAACTGGGAAGCAATATCAGGCGATTCCGAAAGCTCTGTTTTAGTCAACCGTGCGACACAGGGACAATACCCGCCGGGTTCTACTTTTAAGATTTTAACTACTTTAGAATATATGAATGAAAACAGCAATTATAATGAATACTCCTTTCAATGTAACGGAAAACTGAATGTGGATAATTCAGAGATTCACTGCTTTGGCGGGGAAGTACATGGAAGTGAGGATTTAAAGGCTTCTTTTAAAAATTCCTGTAATACCTCATTTTCTAATATCGGACTGAGCTTGGATAAGGCAGCTTTTCGGAAGTTCTGTGAAAAAATGCTGTTTAATCAAAAACTTCCGGGAGATTTAGACACGAAAAAGAGCAGTTTTTCCTTAGATGCTTCTTCCGGTACCGGAGAAACGATGCAGACAGCCATCGGACAGGGAAAGACACTGGTTTCCCCTTATCATATGATGCTGATCAGTGCTACGATCGCAAATGACGGAGTATTGATGACCCCTTATGTCATTGACCATACACAGAACAAAGACGGCACTTTAGTCAAACAGTTTGAGGCAGCGGAATATGGAAAACTTTTGAGCAAGGAACAGGCACAGACCATCCGCGAGTATATGCAGGAGGTTGTAGAGAGCGGAACCGCAAGCGCTTTGAAGGGACAGAGCTATACAGCGTATGGTAAAACCGGTTCTGCCGAGATCAACAGCAACCGTGACAGCCATGCCTGGTTTACGGGATTTGCAACCAAAGCAGACTCCGGTAAACCGGATATTGCGATCGCTGTCATTGCAGAAGAAGCCGGAACCGGTGGAAAAATTGCGGCTCCGATCGCCAAACAGGTATTTGATGCATATTATGCACAGTAAATCTTCAGCTTTTGTTGCAACTTTACTAAAAAAAGGTTATACTAAAGATAAGTGAACAACCACATCAGGAGGGATTGCAATGATACAGGCAACAAGTTGTGGTGGTGTGGTAATATTTCGTGGAAAGATACTGGTCTTATATAAGAATTATAAGAACAAGTACGAAGGATGGGTTTTACCGAAAGGAACCGTAGAACCCGGAGAAGAGTATAAGGATACTGCAGCACGAGAAGTATTGGAAGAGACCGGCGTAGCAGCAAATATCATTAAATACGTTGGAAAGAGCCAATACACTTTCACGATACCGGATAACACGGTGGAAAAAAGTGTCCACTGGTATCTGATGATGGCGGACAGTTATTACAGTAAACCACAACGAGAAGAATATTTTGTGGATTCCGGCTATTACAAATTCCATGAGGCCTACCATCTGTTAAAATTTGCCAATGAAAAGCAGATTTTAGAGCGGGCTTACAATGAGTATGTGGATTTGAAAAAGAGCAACTTATGGGGAAATCGCAAATATTACTAAGAGAAAAAGCAGTTTGTTAAGAACTGCTTTTTTCACACAGAAACAGCACCGTGAGGGATATTCATGATTTGGTATGACGATTTATATCTATCGGAAAACATTGAAAAAAAAGCAGATAAGATCAAGTGGAAAATCACGCACAATGCCGGAATGCTGCATATGTATGTGATCAGCCTGCCACAGAACAATGACAGTCTGTTAGAGATCATCAGTACCAAAGAGCTGATGCAGCGGTATTATCCGAAGAAAAATCTTGTGATCGTAGGCATTGCAAAGGGATATGAAGAAGCTGTTACCATGGCAGCGACCATTGTTGTAGAAACCATGAATTCACTTGGCAGCACAAATGTAAAGCAATATTTAAAGGAAAAACGTAAGGAGAATCAAAAAGAACGATGAGTATATTCCTATCTATATTGAAGATCATCGGGATCATCCTTGGAATCCTGCTTGCGATCTTGCTTGCATTAGTGCTATTGATCGTATTTCTTCCGATCTGTTACCGGGTAGAGGGTGATTTTCAAGAAAAAAATGAGATCCGCGGACGATTATCGTGGCTGTTTTTTATCCGGGTAAAGTTTTTAGCCGAAGGAAAAAAGATATCTGTCTGGCTTTCGATTTTAGGATTCAAAAAAGTCTTTTATCCGGCAGAAGAAAAAGCAGCGCGCAAAGCTAAAAAACAACGCAGATCAAAGAAGCGGACGCAAAAACATACAACACCGGAAGAACAGGATACCGTAAATACGGGTTTTGAAGATGAAGTGGAAGAGCATGACGGGTTAACCGTTGATGACGATTCTGCATCGATCCAGACAGCAGAACTTTTATCCTCATCCGTTACGGACAAGTCCTATACCACAGCAGATGAGACCTTTACAGACTCGGATTTTTCAAAGAAAAAGTCCTTGCCAAAGTTTCGTCCATGGCATATGATTAAAACATGGATTCAAAAGATTAAAAAATTCATTCTTTCATTAAAAGAGAATTTTTCCAACATAAAAAAGGAAGTATCGGATGAAACTAATAAAAATGCGGTAAGTCATATTTTTAAAGAGTTAAAGACGCTGCTTCATCACATCGGACCAAGGCGTGGAAAGGCGCAGCTTTCTTATTCGACAGGAGATCCTGCAACAACCGGAGAGCTGACCGGAGTACTCAGTATCATGCCTCTTTTTTATAAAAAAGGCATCCATGTGGTTCCGGATTTTACCTCGGACAGGTTCTATATCCAGGGAAACTTCCGGGTAAACGGTCATTTTCAGGTATTTCATCTGCTCGGCATTTTTATCCGGGTATATAGAGATAAAGATTTAAGAAAATTAATGCAAAAATTCAAATAGGAGGGTAACTATGGCAGACAACAGTTTCAGCTCAACAGTAGCATCATTATTTAAGGGAATGGACAGCTTTATTACAACTAAGACCGTTGTAGGAGATGCGGTACACATCGGTGATACGATCATTCTTCCGTTAGTAGACGTGTCTTTTGGTGTCGGAGCAGGAGCATTTTCCGATGAAAAGAAGAACAACGGTGGTGGCGGTATGGGAGGAAAGATCACTCCAAGCGCTGTACTTGTCATCCAGAATGGTACCACGAAATTAGTCAATGTCAAAAATCAGGACGGAATCACAAAAGTCTTAGATATGGTTCCTGATTTTGTAAACAAATTTACATCCAAAGATAAAGAGCCAAGCGAAGGTGAGAAAAAAGCAGCAAAAGAGATGGAAGACATCTTAACCGATGCAGTCAATCCGTCTGAAGAATAAGAAGAATAAGTACAAAACAGAACAGAAGCGTAACATTTTAAAAGCAGGGAGCATATATTAATCATAATATATGCTCCCTGTTGGTGTGTGCTTATGAAACGTGTTTGTGGTTTTGGGCTGTTCTGTTGTTCTCTGGGTATGATTTTGATACTCCTGATCGGAAATGAGATCATCGGATTTATCCTTGTTTTCCTGTGTCTGATCATCGGCTACAATCTGTTTTGCTGCCGGTGAGTACCACAAAAAAGACCGCCCTATAAAATAGGACAGTCTTTTTATTCGTTTCTTCATCAAAGATAAAAGTTTTACCAAGCTAATAACTAAGCTCTTTCAACTTTTCCGGATCTCAAACAAGAAGTACATACATATAATCTCTTTGGTGTACCGTTTACTTTACACTTAACAGATTTGATGTTTGATTTCCACATTCTATTAGATTTTCTATGAGAATGGCTCACATTGTTACCAAAGTGAGCGGCTTTTCCACATACTGCACATTTTGCCATGACGTTGCACCTCCTCGTACATTACTAGATTCACATTATATAGTGAACCCACAACAATCATATTCTAGCAGATGGCGTCGTATAATGCAAGGAAAAATTAAAAAAATTATAAAAAACAAAAAGAAAGGTTTTCTTTTACTATAAAAACAGTTATAATAACCTAGAATATATATGTGCAGTATATGTGTGCAAACATGATATGGAGGTAAATAGATGAAGGGAACGATGAATACCAAGCTTGGAAGAATCGTCATTGATACGGACGTAATTGCAACATATGCAGGCTCCGTGGCAGTTGAATGTTTCGGTATTGTTGGAATGGCAGCTGTCAATATGAAGGATGGTCTTGTAAAGCTGTTGAAAAAGGATTACTTAAATCATGGTATTAATGTCACACTGGATGAAGATAATAAGATTACCATTGATTTTCATATGATAGTAGCTTACGGTGTAAGCATTCTTACGATTTCTGAAAATCTGATGGAAACCGTAAAATACAAAGTAGAAGAGTTTACCGGAATGCAGATTGATAAGATCAACATTTTTGTTGAGGGCGTCCGTGTGATTGATTAAGGAGGGTAAACAGTTGGAAATCAGTACAATAGATGCTTCCCAAGTAGCAAAGATGTTTTTAGCTGGTGCAAAGAATTTAGAAGCAAAAAAAGAATGGATCAATGAATTGAATGTATTTCCGGTCCCTGATGGTGATACCGGTACAAATATGAGCATGACGATCATGTCTGCCGCAAGAGAGGTCAGTGCATTAGACAATCCTGACATGAAATCCTTATGTAAGGCCATCTCTTCCGGTTCCCTGCGTGGTGCGCGCGGTAACTCCGGTGTTATCTTATCCCAGCTTTTGCGCGGATTTACCAAGGGTGTCGCAGAATACGATGAAATTGATGTCATGATCTTAAGTGAGGCTTTGCAAAAGGCAGTCGATACTGCATACAAGGCAGTTATGAAGCCAAAAGAAGGAACCATTTTAACGGTTGCAAAAGCAGGAGCCCACAGAGCATTAGAGTTAGCAGAAGAGACCGATGATCTGGTATATTTTGTCAGTGAGGTCATCAAAGAAGCGGACCGCATGCTGCAAAAGACTCCGGATATGCTTCCGGTCTTAAAACAGGCCGGTGTGGTAGATTCCGGCGGACAGGGCTTAGTGGAAGTGTTAAAAGGTGCAAATGATGCACTTCTTGGCAAAGAAATTGATTATACGATCGAAGGTGCTGCATCCGCAGGAACCGTGACAAAGATCACACCACAGGCAGAAGCAGATATCAAATTTGGTTATTGTACAGAATTTATCATTATGCTGAACAAGCCGATGACTGACAAACAGGAACGTGATTTCAAATCCTATTTAGAGTCGATCGGAGATTCTATCGTAGTTGTAGCAGATGACGAGATTACCAAGGTTCATGTACATACGAATGACCCTGGTCTTGCAATCCAGAGAGCGTTGACGTATGGTGCACTGAGCAGAATGAAAATTGATAATATGCGTGAGGAGCATCAGGAAAAACTGATCAAAGATGCTGAAAAACTTGCGCAGCAGCAAAAAGAAGAAGAGGAAGAAGCCAAAAAACAGGCAGAACAGGAAGGACCTGTCGAAGAAAAAGACATGGCGTTTATTTCCGTGTCCATCGGAGAAGGGATCAATGAGATTTTCAGAAGCCTCGGTGTCGATGAGATCATCGAAGGTGGTCAGACCATGAACCCAAGCACCGAAGATATATTAGAGGCGATTGAAAAAGTTCATGCAAAATCCATTTTCATCCTTCCGAATAACAAGAATATCATTTTAGCAGCAAATCAGGCAGCAACCTTAGTAAAAGAGAAACATGTCATTGTCATCCCGACAAAGACCGTACCGCAGGGAATTGCCGCACTGATCAACTATATTCCTGAGAATACACCGCAGGAAAACGAAGCTGCCATGAAAGCAGAGATTGAGAACGTAAAGAGCGGTCAGGTTACTTATGCCGTGCGTGATACGATCATCAACGAAAAAGAGATCAAACGCGGGGACTATATGGGAATCGGCGACAGTGGCATTATTTCTGTCGGCAAAGACCGTGATGAGACCTTAAAAGAAATGCTTTCTAAATTAGTAGATGAGGACTCAGCATTGATCAGCCTCTACTATGGCGATGAGATTACCGAAGAAGAAGCCGAAAAAGTAGGCGCTGAACTCGGTGAACTTTATCCTGATTTAGATGTAGAAGTAAATTATGGCGGACAGCCGGTTTACTATTATGTAATTTCCGTGGAGTAAACAAACGATGAACTTAGATTCGCAGATTCGAGAATTAAAAGGCGTCGGAGAAAAAACAGAAACATTGTTTCAAAACTTAGGAGTATACACCGTGCGTGATATACTCCTTCATTTTCCACGCGAATATCATAAATTTGAGCAGCCCAAAAGTGTCGATGAAATATCCGAAGGAACCGTAATCGCAGTCCTTGGCAGGATCAAAAAGACACCCTTAGTCCGTCGTAACGGAAGAATGGCAGTCACGAGCACACAGATCGAAGGCAGGGAAAAAATCCTTTCTCTGATCTGGTTTCGAATGCCTTATTTAAAAAACACGTTAAAACCGGGCATGCAGTATGTATTTTACGGAATTGTGAAAAAACGTAAAAACCAGCTGATCATGGAACAGCCAAAGATCTATACGATCACACAGTATCAGGAGTTTTCCGACAGTCTTCAGCCGGTCTATGCATTGACGAAAGGACTGACAAACAATCTTGTGCGTAAGATGGAAAAACAGGCATTAGAATCCATCTGTCTGCTGGATGATTTTTTACCGGAAAAACTGAGGAAAATACATGATTTTTGTGAATATGGACAGGCTGTAAGGCAGATGCATTTTCCGGACAGTGCGTATGCTTTGAAAAATGCGAGAAACCGTCTGGCATATCAGGATTTTTTTGAATTTATCCTGATGATGCAGATGTCAAAAGAGCAGCGTGTTACCGCAAAAAATCAGTTTACCTTTGAAGAAAACGGAATCGTAGAACAGATCATTTCCAAACTGCCTTATCCGTTAACCGGTGCGCAAAAGCGGACGATCGACTGCATTCATAACGAAATGCGTGGAGATTATGTGATGCAGCGGCTGATCCAGGGAGATGTCGGCTCCGGTAAGACCATCGTCGCATTTTTAGCCATGATCGATGCAGCATCCAATGGTTACCAGTCTGCCATCATGGCACCGACAGAGGTACTTGCAAGACAGCACTATGAGAATTTTACACAGATGTGCCAGGACTATGACTTAGACTTTCCGGTGATCCTGCTGACCGGCTCCATGACGGCAAAGCAGAAAAGGGATGCCTACGAAAGGATGTTGCTATATCCAAACGCAATGATCGTCGGAACACATGCTTTGATCCAGGAACGCGCCGTCTATGAAAATCTTGCACTTGTCATCACGGATGAACAGCACCGCTTTGGTGTCAGACAGCGGGAAACACTTGGAAAAAAGGGAGAAAAACCGCATATTTTAGTGATGAGTGCCACACCGATTCCAAGAACACTCGCCATTATCTTATATGGAGATTTGGATATTTCTGTAATTGACGAAGTTCCGGCAAAACGGCTCCCGATCAAGAATTGTGTAGTCGGTACGGAATTTCGCCCAAAAGCCTATGAATTTATAGAAAAACAGGTAAAAGACGGACATCAGGCATATGTCATCTGTCCGTTAGTGGAAGAGAGTGAGAATACCGAAGCAGAAAATGTCACAGACTATACGAAATTATTAAAAGCAGAACTTCCGGATGTACGGATTGCCTGCCTGCACGGAAAAATGAAACCGGCAGAGAAAAACCGGATCATGGAAGAATTTTTAAATCACGATACTGATGTGTTAGTTTCCACTACCGTAATCGAAGTCGGAGTCAATGTCCCGAATGCCACGGTCATGCTGATCGAGGATGCACAACGTTTCGGACTGGCCCAGCTGCATCAGCTCCGCGGAAGAGTCGGACGCTCCGATCTCCAGTCCTACTGTATCATGATGAATACCTCCGAATCCAAAGAATCCAAAAAACGATTAGACATTTTAAATCGTTCCAATGATGGATTTTACATAGCCAGAGAGGATTTAAAACTGCGTGGTCAGGGAGATTTCTTTGGTGTACGCCAAAGTGGTGAAATGGAATTTGCCGTCGGAGATATCTTTGCAGATGCAGGGCTGTTGCAGGAAGCTGCCGAGGATGTAAAAGAACTCTTAGACCAAGATCCGGAACTTACCTTAGAAGAACACCAAAAATTAAAGCACCACATGGAAACTTACGGTGAACAGTGGTTTGGACAGTTGAACCTCTAATTA
>ERZ827512.2644-NODE-2644-length-13915-cov-6.085426_pt1 | contig 13915 bp, 19 predicted proteins | sample MGYA00519916_ERZ827512 | MGnify/ENA primary metagenome ERZ827512 (study PRJEB31778, sample SAMEA3449335) | human gut metagenome | biome: human gut; feature: human-associated habitat; material: faeces | place: United Kingdom | collected 2010/2012 ... | reverse complement strand
TAGACTTAATTCCGTTATTTTATTAAAACGGACATTCAAATAAAAATTTACGAATTGTTGCATTTTTCTTTATTATTATTGAATTTTAAAAAGTTTTATGTTTTAATTATAATGGAAAGAGGTATTTGGTATATGAAGAGTCGTATTGTTGTGAATGTATCTAAGGTGAGAAATACAATTATTTATATTCAGAAACAATATGATCAAATATTTGCTTTTGCAAAAAGAACTCAAAAAAACGGAATAGATGTTTTAGAATTAGCTTGGCAGACAGATAATTCCAAAAAAGTTATTAATGAATTAGTTGGGAGTCTTAATAATAAAATGAAAAAAATAACTAATCATTATAAAATTTTAATTAATTCTTTAAATAGTTATGCTAAGGAAATTTGTAATTCTGGTAATAATTATTGGGTTAATATCGAATTTAAACCAATTTATTGGAAGTTTAGTTGTAGAAGTATTGAAAATGATGATTTTGTATATGATGAAGATAAAACTACAAGTTCAATGATTGAATTAAAGAAATTAGTATCTGATATAATAAAAATTCAATATGAAACTGTACGTAAATTTAAAAATAATAATGAGTGTTTTGGTATTGAAAATAATAATTTTTGTGTAATTAACAAATTTCAAAGAGACATGAAGATTTTTATTGATGAAATTGATGGAGAACTGAATAGCTGTATAAAGAAAATTGATTTAAGTGTTAATAATCAAAAATATATTTTGGATAGTATAAACAAGAAATATAATAAAAGTGATTTTGATGGTAAAGATTGGAGTGTTGTTAATTAATGAAAAAGGAAGGTAAATATGGGAACAAATATAATAGTTAATAGAGAAAAGTGTAATCAAACAATTATGTACATTCAAAGACAATATGATCAGATAATGTATATGGCTAAAAAAAGTCAAGAGAGAGGAATAGATGCTCTTTGCGCAGCTTGGCAGTCTGAGAATTCTGAAGCGGCTGTTAAAGAATTAGTAGTAAATTTAAATGCTACTTTTAAAACAATAACAAAAAGATATAGAAGACTAATTAATAAATTAAATAATTTTGCGGAAGCTATATTTAAATCTGGTGGTGGTCATTGGAAAAGAATAGAATTTCAGGCTAGTAAAGAGTATCAATTTAGTGCAAGAAATGCCAAAAATGGTCAATTTAAGTATGATGAGACTGCTGTAACAGAAGCTATCGGAAGAATTAGGCAGTTAGCTAAAAATATAGAAAAAAATCAAAGAGAAACGGTAGCTAAATTTGCTAGAAATAATGAAGTTTTTGGAAAATCTAATAATCCACAGGTAATACAAAATTTTAAAAAAGCAATGCAATCTTGCTCTAATGAGGTAAAACAAGATGTTAATAGATGTATAAAGAAATTTGGAATAACAGCGAGACAACAAAAGACAATGATTAGGGATATTGAATTTGAATATGGAAATGATGATTTGGATAGTTATACTAAGTCTGGAAAAAAGGTTGGTGGTGATGTTGATAGTGATAGTTCTTTAAATAAGTGGTATCTTGTTAATTGATAATAATTTATTTTATTGGTATTTTAAAAAAGTGTAATTTAATAGTGATAATTTTAATTTATAGAAATGTTTTGAAAAATTTATATATATTATATGAGGAGGAAAATATATGGGAACAAATATAATAGTTAATAGAGAAAAATGTAATCAAACAATTATGTACATTCAAAGGCAGTATGATCAGATAATGCATATGGCTCAAAAAAATCAAGAGAGAGGAATAGATGCTCTTTGTGCAGCTTGGCAGTCTGAGGATTCTGAAGCTGCTGTTAAAGAATTAGTAGTAAATTTAAATGCTACTTTTAAAACAATAACAAAAAGATATAGAAGACTAATTAATAAATTAAATAATTTTGCGGAAGCTATATTTAAATCTGGTGGTGGTCATTGGAAAAGAATAGAATTTCAGGCTAGTAAAGAGTATCAATTTAGTGCAAGAAATGCCAAAAATGGTCAATTTAAGTATGATGAGACTGCTGTAACAGAAGCTATCGGAAGAATTAGGCAGTTAGCTAAAAATATAGAAAAAAATCAAAGAGAAACGGTAGCTAAATTTGCTAGAAATAATGAAGTTTTTGGAAAATCTAATAATCCACAGGTAATACAAAATTTTAAAAAAGCAATGCAAGCTTGTTCTAATGAGGTAAAACAAGATGTTAATAGATGCATAAAGAAATTTGGAATAACAGAGGAACAACAAAAGGTAATGATTGATAAAATTGAAGATCAATATGGGAATCAAACTTTAGCAAAATATAGTAGTGAGGGCTATCTTAAGTCAGCTTTACAGCAAGGAACTGTTTCTGCCTCGTTAACAGGAACACTTTCTGGTACAATAAATGATAAAAAAAAATAAAGATTTAATTATATGAATAAGAATTAAGATAATCACCCATTATGTTATTGAAAGGGTGATTATTTTTATGAAGAAAACTATATTTATCATTTTAATAATAATTATTTCAATATTTGTTTATGTTACAGTTAATGCTGAGGTTATAATTCCTAATGACGCTATTAGGGTTAGGGTTGTTCCTAATAGTAATAGTACTGTTGATCAGAATATGAAAGAAAAGGTAAAAAATTATGTAAGTCAGTATTTGAGTTTAAAATTAAATGGAGTTACAGATGTAGATGAAGCTAGAAAAATTATCAATGATAATATTGATATTATGAATAAAGATATAGAAAAAATATTTAAAGATAATAATTATAAAATGAATTTTAAAATAAATTTTGGAGATAATCATTTTCCTGATAAGAATTATAAAGGTGTTATATATAAAGAAGGAGATTATGAATCTTTAGTTGTTTATATAGGAGAAGCTAGTGGGGATAATTGGTGGTGTGTTTTATTTCCTCCATTATGTTTGTTAGAGGCTGATTCTTCTGATACAGGAGAGGTAGAATATAGAAGTTTGATAAGTGATGTTATAGATAAAATATTTTAGTTATTTAGTGTATTAATTTATAATATTATTATATAGGTGATAATATTATGAATTCTTTTTTTATGACACTTGCTGTTGGAATAAGTTTATCGATGGATGCTTTCTCGTTGTCAATTATTTATGGTATGCAGGGAATTAGTAAAAAAAATGAAATTATTTTATCTATAGTGGTTGGAATGTTTCACTTTTTTATGCCTTTAATTGGACTTTTATTTGGTAATCTTATATATAATTATTTTATTTTTAATTTTAATATTGTTATTGCTGTTATTTTTGGAATAATAGGGTTATCTATGTTGTTATCTATAAAGGAAGATAAGATTGTTGATGTTTCGTTAGGAATAGTTGGAATATTTTTGTTTGGACTTTCTGTTAGTATTGATAGTTTAATTACTGGTATTGGGTTTAGAGGTATTAATAATAATTATATTTCAGTATCTAGTATTTTTATGATATGTAGTGGTTTATTTACCTTTATAGGACTTAGGTTTGGTAATAAACTTAGTCAAAGATTTGGTAAATTATCTACTTTTTGTGGTGGAGTTATGCTAGTTGTATTGGCTGTTTATTATTTAATTAAATAGTAAAAACTATTGACTTTAGTTATAATTTATTTTAATATAAAATCAGTTGTTTAGTGACTGGTTTTTTTAATTTAAATATAATATGGTAGGAGGAAGTAATATGCCTAAAATAAAAATAAATGGAAATAGGAGACTTAGTGGAGAAATTATTGTTGGAGGTGCTAAGAATAGTGCTGTTGCGTTAATACCGGCTTCTATTTTGTGTGATGAAAAAGTAGAGATTAGTAATGTTCCTAATATAAGTGATATTGATGCTTTAGAGGAAATATTGTCTTTTTTAGGAGTTAAATTAGAACGTGGGGAACATAGTGTTGTTATAAATGATACTAATATGCAAAATAGAGATATTCCTTGTTCTATGTCTAGTAAGTTGCGAGCTTCTTATTATTTTATGGGGGCACTTTTAGGTAAATATAAAAGAGTTGATATGTGTTTTCCTGGTGGGTGTTCTATAGGAGAGAGACCTATAAATTTGCATTTGAAGGGTTTTGAGAAGCTTGGAGCTTCTATTAGAGAAGATGATGGAAGATTTATAATTGAGGCTTCTGAGCTTGTTGGAGATGAGATATTTTTAGATTTTCCTAGTGTTGGTGCTACTATTAATGTAGTGCTTGCTGCTGTTAAGGCTAAAGGTGTAACTGTTATTAATAATGCTGCTAAAGAACCACATGTTATAGATGTTTGTAATTTTTTGAATAGTATGGGTGCAAAAATTAGCGGAGCAGGAACAGGTAGAATTGAAATAGTTGGGGTTGATTATTTACATGCTACTAAATATAGTGTTGTTCCAGATATGATAGAGGCAGGAACTTATGTTATAATTGCTTCTTTATTAGGAAAAAATTTAAAAGTTAGTAATATTAATCCTTTGCATATTGAAAGCTTGACAAGTAAGTTGGAGGAAGCAGGGGTTAATTTAGAAATTGGTAGTGATTATATATCTGTTGCTGATGTTGGAAATTATACAGGAGTTGATATAAAAACTATGGTTTATCCAGGATTTCCTACTGATTTACAACAACCTATGACACCTTTTTTAATAAGTTGTAATGGTATTAGTCATATTGAGGAAACAATATATGAGAATAGGTTTCAAAATGTTGCTGATACTATTAAAATGGGAGCTTCTATAGAGGTTAGAAGTGATAATAAATTAGCTACTATATATGGAAAGAGCTCTTTAGTTGGTAAAAATGTTAGAGCTACTGATTTGAGAGGTGGAGCTTCTATGGTTATTTGTGGCTTAATAGCAGATGGGATTACAGTTGTTGATAATATTCATTATATTCTTAGAGGATATGATGATATAATTGGAAAACTTAGTAATGTTGGGGCAGATATTCAAGTTATTGATTAAAATTTAATAAAGTTATTGAAAAATTAGAAGAAAATTGTTATAATAGTTTTCGTAATTTATTATCTATGACTTTTAAGTCATGGCGAAGGAGGAGAAAAAATGAAAAAAGGTATTCATCCTAATTATGTAGAAGCTACTGTTACTTGTGCTTGTGGAAATACATTTAAAACTATGTCAACTGTTTCTAATATAAATGTTGAGGTATGTAATAAGTGTCATCCTTTCTATACTGGAAAACAAAATATTGGTGGAAGAAAAGGACAAGTAGAGAAGTTTAATAAAAAGTATGGATTTGATAAGGAAGCAAAATAGTTGCTTCTTTTTGCTTAACATTTTCAATAAATATATTGACATGTTTACTAATATTTATTATCATTAATTTAGCGTATATGAAGGAGGAATAAAAATGAAGATAGGTATTTGTTCTGATCATAGAGGATTTTATATGAAAAGTGTAATACTTGAGTATTTAGAACATTCTGGTTATGAAGTAATTGATTTTGGAACTGATAGTGATGAATCAGTTGATTTTCCAGTTTATGCTTTTAAACTTGGTGATGCTATTAGTAAGAGAAAAGTTAATTTTGGAATAGCTATATGTGGTACTGGTATTGGAATGAGTATAGCCTTAAATAAAGTAAAAGGTGTTTATTGCGCTAAAATTAGTAGCATAAATGAGGCTGTTTTATGTAGACAACATAATAATGCAAATGCTATTGCATTTAGTGCAGATATTGATCAAGAGTTGGCAAAAGAAATGGTTGATAAGTTTTTAGAAACAACATTTTTAGATGCAGATAAATATAAAAGAAGAAATAAAATGATAAAAGATAGAGAAAAAAATGATTAAAATAGTTCTTTATATTATTGTTATTCCAATAGTTGTTTATTGTTTGGATAGTGTTGATATAAATAAGTTCTTTAAAAAGGGACGTAGTAATTATTATCAAGCTAGAATATTTTATATATTTTTAGTAATGATGATGTCTTATTTAATAGTAAATTTTATGAATGATTTTTTAGGAGTATTTTAAAGCGAGGTTAATTATGAAAAAAATGTTATTAATTACAGTAGTTTTAATTATTATTCCTTTTTTTGTGGTTAAAATAAGTAATAAGGATTTAAAAAAGTATACGGAATCTGAGATAAAATTGGATTTTGTATCAAATAGAATAGTGAGAGTTAAGAGAGTAAATAAAAATAGAATAGATAATGTTAGATTAGAGGAATATGTTGTTGGAGCTGTTGGAGGAGAGATGCCAGTTAGTTTTTCGTTAGAGGCTTTGAAGGCGCAAGCTGTTGCTAGTAGAAGTTATGTTTTAAAAAAACAAGAAAATAATAAGGATGGTACTTATGATGTTGTTGATACAACTAGTAATCAGGTTTATTTAGATGATGATGATTTGAAAGAAAAATGGAAAGATAGTTATGTTAGTTATATAAATAAAGTTAGAGAAGCAGTTAATGAAACTTCTATGGAATATTTGGAATATAATGGAGAAATTGCTAATACAATGTTTTTTTCTACTAGTAATGGTTATACTGAAGATAGTCAAGTAGTTTTTTCTGAAGATATTCCTTATTTAAAGAGTGTTGATTCAAAGTGGGATGAATCTATTTCTAGTTCTTTTAATTATGAAGTTGAAATGAGTTTAGATGATTTTTATAAAAAATTGGATTTAAATTATGATAAAAATTTATCTATAGTTTTATTAGATAGAAGTAGTAGTGGGAGAATAATTTCTTTAAAAATAAATGGTAAACTATTTACGGGAAGGGAAGTATATAATAAATTAAAAATTAGATCTACAGATTTTGCTATTATTCAGGAAGGAGAAAAAGTTAAAATTAAGACTAAAGGATTTGGTCATGGTGTTGGAATGAGTCAGTATGGTGCATTTGGTATGGCTAAAAATGGTTATAAATATAACGAAATATTAGCACATTACTATAAAGGAACAAATTTAAAAAAATTAGCAAACTAGTGTATAAAAACCTTTACTTTAGTAAATAATTAGAGTAGAGGTGAGAAAGGTGAAAAAAAGAAAATTAAAACCATTTTTAGTTCCTGTTGTTTATGTTTTATCTTTTGCAATGTTAATTACAAGTGTTTACTTTATAGAAAGAATTATAAATAATACTGTCTTTAAGAGTGAAAATATCAAAGAAGTAAATAAAGATGATGATGAAGATATTAATATTTCTAATGATATGCCAGTTGTTAATACTGAACCACAGATAATAAGACCATATATAAATGAGAAAGTTTCTGTTGTAAAGAATTATTATAATTATAAAGCTGATAATGCTAGTCAAGAGAATTCAATTTTATATTATGGTAATACTTATATGCAAAATTCTGGTATTGATTATAGTGCTAATGAAGAATTTGAGGTTGTTAGTGTTTTAGACGGTACTATTACTGAAATAGTAGATGATGAGGTAATGGGTAAGACAATAAAAATAAAGCATAATAATGATTTAGTTAGTGTATATCAAAGTATGGGAACTGTTGATTTTAAGGTTAATGATACTGTTACTCAAGGTGCTGTAATAGGACTTAGTGGTGTAAATAATGTTAGTAAAGATTTAGGTAATCACTTACATTTTGAATTATACCATAAGGGTAATGTTGTGAATCCTGATGATTATTATGGTAAGCTTGTTAGTGAGCTTAAGTAAGGTGGTACTATTCCACTTTTTTTCATATATTTTTGAATATCCAATATATTTTATAAAGGAGATGTTTATGAATAAAAGAATAATTAATCGGGTAAAAGAAGAGGGTAAGTGTATGATTGATACTGGTAAAACAGTTAGGGAGATTGCTTCTATATTTGGAGTTAGTAAGAGTACAGTACATAAGGATCTTAAGGATAGATTACTTGAAATAGATAGTTCTATGTATGATGAAGTTTCTAAAATTTTGCAATATCATATTGATGTTAGGCATATTAGAGGTGGAGAATCTACTAGGAGAAAATTTTTTGAAGAAAATGCAAATTAGTAGTATTCAAACTTGTTAATATGTGGTAAAATAATGGTTAGGATGGTGATATTATGTTTAACAAAGACATTGGAATAGATTTAGGAACTGCAAATGTGCTTATATATATAAAGGGACAAGGGATAGTATTGGATGAACCAAGTGTGGTGGCTATTGATACTGATACTAAGAAACCTTTAGCTGTTGGTACAGAGGCAAGAGAAATGTTAGGTAGAACACCAGGTAAAGTCAAGGCTATAAGACCTATGAAAGATGGTGTAATTGCTGATTTTGATACTACTGAGGTTATGCTTAATTATTTTATTAAGAAAGTTAGTGGAAAAAGTTTCTTTTCTCGTCCTAGAATACTTATTTGTTGTCCTTCTAATATCACTCAGGTAGAAAAAAATGCCATTATTGAAGCAGCTGAAAGAACTGGAGCTAAGAAAGTTTTTATTGATGAAGAACCTAAAGTAGCAGCTATAGGAGCTGGAATGGATATTTCTAAACCTAGTGGAAATATGGTTATTGATATTGGTGGAGGTACTACTGATATTGCAATTCTATCTTTGGGTGGAATTGTTAACAGTGCTTCTATTAGAGTTGCTGGTAATGCTTTTGATAGTGACATAGTAAAGTATATTAAAGATAAATATAAATTACTTGTTGGTGATAGGACTGCTGAGGATATTAAAATAACGATAGGTACAGTTTATCCTGGATCTAGAAATGAAAAGATGGAAGTTAGGGGAAGAGATTTAGTTACAGGTCTTCCACATTCTATAACTATTACTAGTGATGAGGTTGAAGAAGCTCTAAGAGAAAGTATTTATACTATTGTTCATGCCGCTAAAGGAATATTAGAGCAAACTCCTCCTGAATTATCTGCTGATATTATTGATAAAGGTATAGTTCTTACTGGTGGTGGTTGTATGGTTGATGGATTTAGTCAATTATTGTCTCAAGAGTTAAAAGTGCCAGTCTTTATAGCTGAAAGTCCTCTAACATGTGTAGCTGAGGGTACTGGAGTTTTACTTGATAATATAAATTTAATAGATGGAAGATTGTAAGAATATTTAAATTATTACTTTTTATGAGTAGTAATTTTTTTCTTGCATAATAGCAAGCTTTACACTATAATACTTGTAGGTCGTGATAATTATGTTTAATGTTATAAGTATAGATAATGTTAGTTTAGCTATGAATAATAAAATGTTATTTTCTAATTTGAATTTAGAAGTAGCATCTGGAAGTTTTGTATCAATTATTGGAAAGAGTAATTCTGGTAAAAGTAGTTTTGTTAAATTGCTAGCAGGTCTTTTACAATATAGAGGATATATTAATATAAATGGATACTCTCTTGATGATGAAAATATTTCTTCTATTAGAAAAGGTGTTAGTGTAGTATTTAGTGATGATTGTAGAGAGTTTTCAAATTTTTTAGTGTATGATATTCTTTCTTTAGAACTTGTTCATATGGGGCTTGATAGAAAAACGATAGATAAAAAAGTAAGTGATGTTAGCAGTAAATTTTTATTAGACGATATATTGTATACACAAATGGGAGAAATCTCTGAGAGTAGGCAGGTTTTAGTGATGGTTTTATCTTCGGTTTTATCAGGATGTAATATTTTGATTATGGATGATTGTTTGGATAAAATTATAGATAAAGCTAAAAATAAACTTATGAAATATTTGAAAAAGTTAAAAAAAACAGATGATTTGACTGTTTTAATGACTACTCATGAAATGGAGAATGTACTTTATTGTGATAAAGTGATAGTTTTAGATGAAGGTAAAAAAGTATATGATGATAGTGTTAGACATTTGTTTGAAGATAGGCAAGTATTGAAAAAATTTGATATAGAAGTACCTTTTGTTGTTAATTTGTCATATAGGCTTGTTAAAGAGGGAAGAATTTCTAATATTTGTCTTGATGAGAGAAAGTTAGTTGATGAGTTATGGAAATAGAATTAAAAGATATATATTATAAAGATAAATTATATAATTTTAATTATAAATTTGTTCAGGGAAAAGTTACTGCTATTATGGGGGATAATCCAAGTAATAGCTTAATTGCTTCTATTATTATGGGACAAGTTAGGGATTTTTATGGTAATGTTTTAGTAGATGGTTTGTATAATTATGATAAGCATAGCTTTTATAAAAATATAGGTTATGTTTCAGCTTGTCCAGTTAATCAATTTGTGTGTTCTATTGTTAAAGATGAACTTATTATGAAATTAAAAAAATTTAATTATAAACTTGATAAGGTAGATAAAGTTATTAATGATGTTTTAAAAATGGTTGATCTGGATGTAGAAATTTTAGAAAGAAAAGTTTTTGCTCTTAGTGACAGCGAAATAATAAAAATTTCACTAGCCATGTCTTTGATACTTAATCCTAAGGTGCTGCTTTTAGATAATGTTACAATTTATATGGATTATGAAATGAAACAGAAATTTTTAAGTCTATTTAAGAAATTAAGAGATAGGTATAATAAGACTATTATTATTATTTCTAATGATATTCAATTTTTATCTTGTATTGTAGATAATTATTTGATAGTAGATAAGGGCTTGGTAAAGGAAAGTGGTATGTTTAAGAATTTTGTTTTTGAACAGAAAAGGTTAAATAAATATGGAATAAATATGCCAGCAAAATATAAATTTATTGATATTATGAGTAAATATAAAAAGATTAATAAAAAAGATATTAATAGTATAGATGATTTAGTAGAGGTGATATGTTGTGAATAATAAGAGTAGTATTGTTCATCAATTAAATTGGTCATATAAAGTTATATCTGTTTTTCTTTTTATAATTTCTGTTGTGTTTGTAAAACAATCTGTTGGTTTATTTATTGTAAGTTTCTTTTTGTTTATTATTATGCTATTTAGTAATATTAGATTTAGAGTTTATTTAAAAAATTTAAATATGTTTAGTATTTTTTTGTTTGTAGTTTTCTTTTTTGTTACTATGTTTAGTTTGAGTTTATATAAGGGAATTTTCATTATAGTTAAATTAATAGATATTATTATGTATGTGTCTGTTATTTCTATTACTAGTAGCTATTATGAACTTTCTTGTGGCGTTAGAGATATTTTAAATAGATTTGGGCACTTTTTAGATGTTAGTTCTATTTCTTTTAAAGTGGCATCATTTTTTAGCTTTTTTAATTATTTATATGAAGAGAGAGAAAGATATAGATTTTGGATGATGGTTAATGGAAAGAGATATAATTTTAGTTTTATAGATAGAATTGATTATTTAATTAAAGAATTTAGAAATTTATTTTGTAATGTGGTTAGAAAAATTGATAATAATAAGAAACGTTTGAGTGTAAAGAAATATAATATAGATAGTTATAAGTATAATTATAGGTTGAATAAATGGAAAAAAACTGATACAATATTGTTAGTAATAAATTTGCTAGTTATGTTTATAGCTTTTATTTATTAGAAAGAGGTAAGTAGTATGAGGTATTTTATGACTTTTTCTTATGATGGAAGTGATTTTAAGGGGTATCAGAAACAACCTCGTTGTAGAACTGTACAGGGTGAGCTTGAAAAAGTTTTAAAAAAAATAAATGGAGATAAGGAAGTTAGCGTTACAGCATCTGGAAGAACTGATGCTGGTGTTCATGCTATCTCACAAAAGGCACATTTTGATTTAAAAGAAGAAATGGAGCCTGCTGATGTAATGAAGAGTATGAATTCTATGTTACCTGATGATATTTATATTAAAAATATTGAACATGTTTCAGATAATTTTCATGCTAGGTTTAATGCTATTGGTAAGGAATATATATATCAAATAAATATGGGAGAATATAATCCTCTTGAGAGAAAATATGTTTATCAATATAATAAAAAGCTTGATGTTGTTGAGATGCAGAGGGCAATGAAATATTTAGAGGGAACACATAGTTTTAAGGCTTTTGTGTGTGCTGATGATGTTAGAGATGATTATGTAAGGACTTTATCACAAACTAATATTATTAGGGATTTAAAAGATGTTAGTAAGATTACTCTTGTATTTATTGGCGATGGATTTATGAGATATATGGTTAGAAATATGGTTGGAACGTTAATTGAGATTGGTGAAGGAAAGAGACGTAGTGAAGAAATTATAGATATAATTAGTAGTGAAGATAGAACAAGAGCTGGGAAGACAGCGGCAGCTAGAGGACTGTTTCTTAGAAATGTTTTTTACTAATTATATTAGAAAAAATAAGGAAAAATTGAGGTTTGAAATCAATGCTTGATGAATGTAGGCTATGTCCGAGAGAATGTGGAGTTAATAGAAATAAGAAAGATGTTGGTGTATGTGGTGCACCTTCTTCTATGGTAATAGCTAGATATTCTTTACATATGTGGGAAGAACCTTGTATTAGTGGAGATAATGGTTCAGGAACAATCTTTTTTTCGGGTTGTAATTTAAAATGTATTTTTTGTCAAAATTATATGATAAGTTCTAAAGTAAGAGGAACTGTTGTAGATATAGAGCAATTTTCTGATATTTGTTTAAAATTACAAAATAATGGGGCTAATAATATTAATCTTGTTACAGGAGTTATGTATATTCCTAAAATTATAGAGGGAATTTTACTTGCTCGGGAAAGTGGGCTTAGTATTCCTATTATTTATAATAGTAGTGGTTATGAGAAATGTTCTAGTATTAAACTTTTAGATGGTATTGTAGATGTTTATTTACCTGATTTTAAATATTGGAGTGATGATCTTGCTTTAAAATATAGTAAATGTTGTGATTATAGAGAGAATGTTATTAAGGCTATAGATGAGATGTATAATCAGGTTGGAAAAGTTGTATTTGATGATGAGGGAAATATAGTTAAGGGTGTTATAGTTCGACATTTAGTATTACCAGGATGTTTAGATGACAGTAAGAAAGTATTGAATTACTTATATAATAAATATGGTAATAATATATATATTAGTATTATGAATCAATATACTCCTGTTAGGAGGGCTAATATTGATAGTTTGGATAGGACACTGCAAAAAAGAGAGTATGATGAAATTATTGATTATGCATATGATTTAGGAATTAGAAATGCTTATGTGCAAGAAGATGAGACGCAGAAAGAAAGTTTTATACCTGATTTTTTTGTGTTTGATGGACTTGATAATGATAATTAGTTTGGAGAGTGTGTTATGGAGAGAATACAGAAAATAATCGCAGAGCGAGGTTATTGCTCTAGAAGACGAGCTGAAGAGTTGATGCTTGCTGGTAAAGTTAAGGTTAATGGTATGGTAGTGCGAGAGTTAGGAACAAAAGCTAGTAGTAATGCTTCTATAGAAGTTGAAGGAATTGCGTTAGATAATAATAAAAATTATGAATATTATTTATTATATAAACCTAGAGGTGTTGTTAGTTCTGTAACTGATGATAGAGGTAGAAAGACAGTTGTTGACTTAATAACTGGTACAGATACTAGAATTTATCCTATTGGAAGGCTTGATTATGATACATCGGGACTTATTTTACTTACTAATGATGGTAACCTTGCTAATGGACTTATGCAACCAGCGAAAAAAATAGAAAAGTCATATATTGTTAAGGTGTCTGGAATATTAACTGGTTATGATATAAAGAGACTTAAAGATGGAGTTATTATAGATGGATATAAAACAAGAAGAGCAAAAGTAAAATTAAAAAGTTCTAATATTAAAAAAAATACTTGTTTGATTGAACTTGTTATAACTGAGGGAAAAAATAGACAAATTAGAAAGATGATTGAGGCTGTTGGTAAGAGTGTTTTGAAATTAAAAAGAGAAAGATATGCTTTTCTTACTTTGGATGGTCTTAAATCTGGAGAGTATCGAAAGTTATCTAATAAAGAAATTGCTATTTTATATAGTTTAATTAAGTGATTTTTAATAAATTGTATATGTCTTTAGAAGTTGATATTAATGGGTTCTTCGAAATTGAGGGGACCTGACATAATTTAGTTATGCATATTTTGGAGTA
>ERZ827512.2640-NODE-2640-length-13927-cov-3.619593_pt1 | contig 13927 bp, 9 predicted proteins | sample MGYA00519916_ERZ827512 | MGnify/ENA primary metagenome ERZ827512 (study PRJEB31778, sample SAMEA3449335) | human gut metagenome | biome: human gut; feature: human-associated habitat; material: faeces | place: United Kingdom | collected 2010/2012 ... | reverse complement strand
GCAAAAATGAGCTGCGAAGCAGCGGAAAGCATCGAAGATGCGCTTTTGCGAATGGTGCGAGTGAACTGTAAATAAGCGAAATTATAAGAAAAGACTCGAAAAAGGGGAAATGGGAGGATTCATCATGAAACTGGTAACATTTAATATCCGCTGTGATTTTGGGCAGGACGGGGAGAACAATTTTGAATACCGCAAGGATTTGATTTTAAAGAAAATCGCGCAGGAGAAACCTGATATGATCTGCTTTCAGGAAGTGCTGCCGCATATCGCAAAATGGCTGAAAGAAAACCTGACAGAGTATTATGTAATCGGCTGCGGACGCAGCCCGGAGCTGAGAGACGAGCAGGTCAGCATCGCATACCGCAAGGATCGCTTAAACCTGATGGAGATGCAGTCTTACTGGCTGTCTGAGACGCCTTATGTGCCTGCATCCCGCTACGCAGAGCAGAGCATCTGCCCCAGAATCTGCAACGAAGCGCTGTTTGAGGATCTGGAAACCGGAAAGGTATTCCGCATTGTAAACACCCATCTGGATCATATCGGCGCACAGGCGAGAATCCTGGGACTTCGTCAGATCCTGGAAAAATTAAAGACCGAGAAACTCTATCCCGACGCAGCGACGATGATCACCGGCGACTTTAACGCAGAGCCTCAGGATCCGGAATTCGAAATCTTAAAAGAGTATCCGGAATACACTAACGTAACCGAGCATATCGGAATCACCTATCATGGATTCACAGAAGAGGATCATCCCTGCAGCATTGACTTTTTGCTGGTGAAGGGCGACATCAAGACCGGCGAGCCTGTGAAGTGGACAGACAAAGAGGGCAACGTATGGCTGTCCGATCATTATCCGGTTTGTGTGGAAGTAGAGTAAAGATGTTGTTGGGGTCAAAAAGTATTTTGACCCCTTTGATACCGGATTGCTCCGTGTGTAGCGCGTGACACAAACTCGTCATGCGCAAAAAGCGTGCGCAGAAATGAGCGGGAAATATGAAGGAAATCAAAAGGATTATCGACAACCATATCTATATTCTGAAACTGATCAGGAAAGGCAGCGGGTGGTTCCCGCTGTTTCTGATTTTCTTTTCCGTGCTTCGCGGTTTTAATACATTTTTCATGACGACGTGGATTTACCAGTATGTGATCAATGCGCTGCAAAAGGGCGAAAAACTGACGAAAATTGCGGTGACGGCGGGCGTGGTATTTGTGTTCACGCTGGCGTATAACGCCCTGCTGCAATTTAAAAATGCCATGATGGAGATCGAATCCTGCAGGATCGAAAAAGAGCTGCAAACGATTTTGCAGAAAAAGGCGCTTTCGGTCGATCTGGGGTGCTTTGAACGCCCGAAATTTTATGACAGCTATGTAAAAGCGCTGTCGGAAACGTCGCAGCGGGCGATGAAGGTGCTGGACAATTTCTGCGACCTGATTGTGGATACGATTACGGTCTGCTCGATCGGCGTTTTGATTTTCCAGATCGATCCGATTTTCGTTCTTCTGGCGGTGCTGCCGTTTATCGGCACACTGCTGCTCGGCGGAAAATATAACGATTTAAAATATGAACGCGACATGAAAAATCAGGAGATTTCCAGGGAAAAGGATTATGTCCAACGCGTTTTTTATCTGAGCGACTATGCAAAGGAATTGCGCCTGACGCAGATGTATCAGGTCATGTTACAGAAGATGAAACAAAGCGTGGCCAGGTTAAAGGAAACCGTCAGTCAGTACGGTTTTTCGATCATGACACTGGAATATATTCTGGCGCTGTTATATGAAGTCGGCGTTTATTTCGTTTCAATTCTGGTTGCAGTGTACCGGACGTTGGTTTCCAAAACGATGCTGCTGGGGGACTGCTTTGTGGTTATCAATTCTCTGACAAACATCGCATATCTGGTCGGTGAGTTCGGGGACATTTTTGTAGCGTTTGGTGAAAATTCACGGTTTATCGACAATATCAGAAGCTTTCTGGAATATGAGAACCAGACACCAGACAAGGCAAATGGGGAAGCGGTTGGAGTATTTAAAGAGCTGGAGCTTGAGCATGTAAGCTTTTCCTACGAGGGGCAGGAAACGGCGGCATTGAAGAATATCAGCCTGCGGATTCGCGCCGGGGAAAAGATCGCGATTGTCGGGCAGAACGGATCCGGAAAAACGACACTGGTAAAGCTTTTGCTGCGGTTTTATGATCCGACACAGGGGCACATTTTATGCAACGGAAAGTGGATTGGGGAGTATCCGATCGCGTCTTATCGAAACCAGTTCGGAACTGTATTTCAGGATTTTCAGCTCTTTTCGGAGACGGTTGCAGAAAATATTATGGTGAAAAGACCGCTTTCCGGGCAGCAGAGAAAGGATGCGGAAACAGCGCTGCAAAAGGCCGATATGCTGGAACGGATAAACGATTTGCCAAATAAAATGGATACGCTTGTCGGCAGGGAATTTGCCCCGGACGGCGCAGTATTTTCCGGCGGGGAGACACAGAAGCTCGCCATTGCCAGGGCGATTGCGAAGGATGCACCGGTTCTGATTCTGGATGAACCCTCCAGCGCGCTCGATCCGATTGCGGAGAATAAAATGTTTGAAACGATTTTTGACAGTTTCCGGGATAAGACGGTGATTTACATTCTCCACCGGCTGTCCAGCGCGACATTTGCTGATCGGATTTACCTTCTGGAAAACGGACAGATTGCAGAACAGGGGACGCATTCAGAGCTGATTGCGCAGAACGGGAAATATGCGGACATGTTCCATAAACAGGCGGAAAAATATATTTCGTAAGGGGATTTGACAGGGGACTGAAAATGGGATCAAAAAGAATTCGCAGCAGGAAGAAAAACGGCAAACAGATTTCGATGAAAAGTGTGTTGTTCCTGCTGAAATATGTGCGAAAATATACGCCGGGATATCTGGCATTAGAGCTTTTATTGGTGATTGGAAATTCGGCCTGGGATATTCTCGTCGGAATGCTGTATGTAAAATACCTGTTCGACGCATTGGAAAAAGGAGCGGATTACCGACAGGTTCTGGCGGTCACTTTTTGCATGATCGGGTACCGCATGGTGTTGACGCTTTACGGGAAATGGCTGGCAAATGTGTACCGCCCGAACGCAAATTTAAAGCTCCATGAAAGGATGCAGACGAAGCTGTATGAAAAAGCGCTTCAGTTGGATCTTGCGTCCTACGACAACACAGAGTTTTACAACGATTTCATCTGGGCAATCCGAGAGTCCGATACCCGTGCGGTGAAGGTTTTGACAGACGTGTGCAGCCTTTGCAGTTGTGTGATTACGCTGGTCGGAATGGGAGCGGTTTTTGCGGCGATTGACTGGATGGCGGCGCTGGTTGTTTTAGCGTCTTCCGTGCTGGGATTTTTTGTCCGGACAAAAGCAAACCAGATCCGTTATGCAAAGGCGAAGGAAATGAACCCGATCACCCGGAAGCTGGATTATTTTACGCGGGTTTTCTATCAAAATGAATACGCAAAAGAACTGCGGATGGGAAATATGGGAGCACTTTTGCAGGAGGATTATGAGCAGACTGCGGAGGAAAAAATTGCCTGTGCAAAAAAATATGCTCCGAAATTAATCGGAATTTCGCTGGCGTCGGAGCTGATTACGAGCGTACTGTTTAACGTCGGACTCTTGGGCTATCTGATGTGGCGGTATCTGACGGATGTAGCCTTTACGCTCGGCGATTTTTCGGTCGGAATCAGTGCGACGTGGAAGCTGTTCATGCGGGTAAACCAGTTGATCGGATTTTTGGCGCAGTTCCAGGAACACAGCATCTATGCGGAAAAATTCCGTACATTCGTGACGCAGAAACCGCAGATTTTAAACGGAACAGAAAAAGCGGAAGCCTTCAAATCGTTGGAATTAAGGCACGTTTCGTTTACCTATCCGTTCCCCGAAAAGAACCCCAAACAGGTACTTTCGGACGTTTCTTTTACGGTTCGAAAAGGGGAAAAGATCGCGATTGTCGGTTACAACGGCGCGGGGAAAACGACGCTAACGAAGCTTTTGATGCGGCTGTATGATGTGACGGATGGGGCGATTTTTTATAACGGAACAGATATCCGAAATTATGATATTTCATCCTTTCGGGCGCACATCGGAAGCGTATTTCAGGACTATAAAATTTTTGCGGCGACCATCGGAGAAAATGTGATGGGCGGTACTTATACGGATGCGCAAAAAGAGGCGGTAGAGAGTGCACTTACGGCTGCCGGTTTTTCCGAAAAATACCAGAAACTGCCCCAAAAGGCGGATACGGAGCTGACGCGGGAATTTGACGAAAAGGGCATCAATCTTTCCGGTGGAGAGGGACAGAAAATCGCGATTGCGCGCGCTTTTGCCCAAAACAGCGACATCCTGATTTTGGATGAACCATCCAGCGCGCTCGACCCGATTGCGGAATATGAACTCAATAAAACAATTGAAGCGGCGGCAAAAGACCGCACGGTAATCTTTATTTCACACCGGCTTTCAACGACAAGAATGGCGGATCGAATTTATCTGTTCGATGGAGGAAAAATCACGGAACAGGGCAACCATGAAGAGCTGATGAAACAGGACGGAACATATGCGAAAATGTTCCGTGTGCAGGCGAAGAAATATCAGGGATGAAGAAAAACTTTCCTGATTGCTTGATGAATCCATGGTGTGGAATTGTCTTTCTTTCCAAACTGAGATATAATGATCGCAAGTGAGTCAACATGCTTGCATAACGGCTTCAATCCAAGACAATAGAAGGCGGGTTTTATTATGGCAGAAAAAATCGTCGGACTGATATCGTGTCTTTTATGCGCGGTTCCGTTTTTGATTATCGGGATCTTTGAAAAAAACAGCAAAGAGCCTATCACTTTCTGGAGTGGAGATAAAACGTTAAAATCGAAGGTAAAAGATGTCACGGCTTACAATCTGGAAATGGGGATGCTGTATCAAAAGTGCGCGTTCGCATTTATGCTTTCCGGAATCTGCTGCCTGATTTCGTTAGGCGTTGGGATTGTGATGCTTGTTTTGGACTGCACGGCAGGGGTTTATCTGATGTATCGAAGCTATAAAAGAATTCTGGAACGGAATTCGTAATTGACAGCGCCTGCAGGAAAGCGATGGCTCAAATACATGACCGCCAATACGATGCATACCTGCGCAATGAGGGGCGAATTGTCAGATCCTAAAACCGCCCGATCCGGTGAAAATCAGACGAAAATAGAGAGCGCCCGCTTATGCTGTGTTTTTCACAGAATAAGCGGGCGTTTTTGAAATGTCGCTGTCGCAGCGTAAGGCAGCGTTTCAAAAGCTGTTTTCCAAAGGACCTCAATCCCTGTAAAGAACCGGGCTGACGCAGAGCAGTCCTTCGATTGCAGGAAGCGCGTCGATTCCTTTCAGCTGCCCGGCAGCAGAGCTGGCATCCGAAGTATTGCTGCAGGATGTCGAAGCTGCGGCAGCGTTGACGCAGGAATCCGAGGCAGCTTCGTACAGAAGCGGAATGATCGGATCGGTTCCGGAGAGCTGGTTGAGGGAAACGCGTACCGGTTTGTCGAGCGAAACGCTCGTTGTGAATGTTTTGTCTTTTCCTTTTAAAACGACCTGAGCTGTTTTTGAAACAGCAAATCCGGTCTTGTGGGCATCTGTAAACGTCAGAAGCAATTCGTTTGTTTCCGGGAGAACCTCCGTCAGCAGCAGAGCGCCTTTGGAAACCCAGGTGCGGTGCGTGTGAATGGCGGTATCGAGCTCGGAAGCGATGTTGTCGCTGCTTTTGCCTTCGATGTAGGTTGCATAGCAGCCTGCCAGCTTCGCACGGTTGTGTAAGTCCATGCCGCTGGTCGCGGTGATTTGATAGCCTGAAAAAATCAGGGACATCCAGAGATTCGTGCCGCGTTCATTTACTTCGTGGAGCGATTCCGGATTGTTGAAAATCTCGATAAAGTCAACCTTTGAGTAGTCCGAGACGGTCATTTCAAAGCGGCAGCCGCGGGCAAAAGGATCGCCATAGGAAAACGGATGCGCGATGCCGACGAGCGCGCCTTTTTCGCGGGCAGCTTCGAACAACAGCTCGGGACGGTGCTGGTCGATCGAGTTCCAGGGAACATATTTTGCGAGGTTTAAGCAGAGGATATGCCCGAAATAAGTCGTATATTCCATGCCGCGGATCAGGCTGATCGGATAATGCTTTTCTTCCAGCAGCTGTTCGATCTTTTTCTGACCGGAGGTGGTGTTGTGGTCGGTGATGGCGAACGCATCGACATGGTCGGCTGCCAGATATTCCGTCAGCTCCTGACAGGTTAAGCTGCCGTCGGATTCGACCGTGTGGTTGTGCAGCTCAAGGCGTTTGAAGCGGGTGGATGCAGTGACGGTATTACCAGCAGAAGAACTGCCAGTTGTGCTCGAATCGCCAGCCGTGGCAGCAGAGCCAGCGCCGGAGACGCCCGAACTGCCAGCCGTGGCAACAGCGGAGGCAGGAGCACTCTCAGCGTCGCACGAGTTGTCAGCGCTCCCGGCAGCATTCGAAGCCCCCGCATTTCCTGCTGCAGTCTTTACCGTATCCATTAGATTAAAGTTCGGTGCGATTACACCCTGTCCGACCGGATGTCCGGAAACGGTCAGCGTGTACTGCGTGTTGTCCAGCAGCACGTTGAAAACAAGGACGGTCACTTTTAAAACGCCGGAAAAGGTGTCCTGTGCCAGACAGCCGTCGCTTGTGAATTCTTTTGTGTATAACATGTGGCGGTCCGTCAGCTGGCGGTGGATGCAGCCGATGAAATTGTCGTTTAATTCCGCCATTGTGTGAATTTCTGTTTTCATTTCATGCAGAATGGTCTGCCTGAACTCCTCGACGGGATAGGTCGGGGCGTCATATTTTGCGGTGCAGAGTGTCTGAAGCTTGTCAATGAGCTCTGGCGTAACGTCGCTTTCACTGTAGAGCCGCTTGTCAAAGCTAAAATGAATGTCCAGCTCGTCATAGACCTGATCGAGGCTGATGGTGTAGGTGATCTGTCCTACAAAGCCTGCGTCCAGCATGCCGCCGACGCGGTAAATTTGTTGATAATTCTGATCGGTTGTCATACGTTCCTCTCCAAAATGTATAGTTGCAGTCAGACGCTTCCAAGACAGATGCGGAAGCGTGTCAGCTCGGCGCTTAGCGCAGCGGAATCACCATGTTCCAGGTTCTGGAAAACTGGTAGGGTGCAGGACCTTCCCCGGTTGCCAGAAACAGATGCGTGGGATGGTTATTTTCATCAAGCAAAAAGTAAGGGCGTTCGCAGTTTGCCTGATCGGTCTGTCTGCCATCGGACCAGGTAACGTGGCGGGAGTAAACGACAGGATTTTCGGCGAATTCCCAGTGAATGCAGTCGGCGCTTTCAGCGTACAGGCCTGCACCCCAGATGCCGCTGATGCCGGGACCTCCGTTTTTGAAGTCGTCTTTGATCAGCAGGCGGAATTTTCCGTCCTCGTACCACAGGTACGGATCTTCCAGATGGATGTTCGGGTCCTCGAAATTAAAAATCGGGTCGTCCAAAATCCGTTCAAACGGACCATCCGGGCGGGGCGCTTTTGCGACACCGATTTTTAACGGACCGTCTGTGAAGGAACGCGATTTGTAGAGCATGTAGGTTGTTCCGTCGGGCTGGATTGCGACGGCAGGATTGGTCGTTGCAGTGCAATCCCAGTGGGAGCAGTCTCTGGGAGAAATCAGCGGCTCATCGCACCGCGTCCATGGACCAAAAACAGACGGTGCGGTTGCAAGACCGATTCGTTTGCGGTTCCAGACCTCGGTAAAACGCGAGCTGTCCACCTCGTCACCGGGACCGGGAATCGGACCGCCGAAGGTCGTCCCCATATAATAAAGGTAGTAGGTTTGGTTCCATTTGCGGATGTACGGATTGTGCACGTTCATGCCGTCAAAAAAAGTGCGTCCCCGGCGTCCGAGCACGACCTCCTGAAAGGTATAGGGACCTTCCGGATTTTTGCTGGAAGCCCGGACGATTTCGCAGTTAAACAGCCAGTTTGCACCAAAGCCGAGATCTTTCGGCCAACGGGACGCAAACATGTGATAGGCTCCGTCTTCCCCCTGTACGACGGAGCCGCACCAGATCCAATAGTCCGGGTCGGAATAACCGCCGCCGACCGGAGCCGGCAAAAGCGCGTTCTGATAAGGATTCTGTACCATATTCTTTTTTATAAAACCTCCCCTTGAAATTCTGAATAATCTGTCCGGGTTTGACAGAAGTTTGAACCCGGCTTTTCTTTAGCGTATAGAGAATTTTTGGAAAAGTCAAGGGATTGTCTGCCCTGAGATGCTTTTGATTTTTCCGGTGCTTTATGGTATGCTGAAAAAGAATGAAAAATAGAGATGGAGGGGACTATGAAGGGGAAAAAATGGGACGTCTATGTTTACGGCGATGTAAATATAGACCTTGTTGTTCCGGGCGTTTCCAGTCTGCCCAAGCCCGGGCAGGAGGATGAAGTGCCGGTTATGGATACCTATGTAGGCGGCGGCGCGGCGCTGTTTGCGCTCGGCATTGGAAAGCTCGGTCTGCATCCGGTATTTCAGGGAGAGGTCGGGGACGACTGCTACGGGGAGCTGATCCGCAAAGAATTTGCCGCAAAAAATATCGACGACAGTCTGCTGGGGACGAGCAGGACGGAGAAAACCGGTATTTCGATCAGTTTTACCAATGAAAAGGATCGGTCGTTTCTGACGTATCGCGGCACGAACGCGGGAATTTCTATCGACAAGGTGGATATCGAGGGCGTGAAAAACGCTTCGCATATCCATATGACAGGCTACGAGGGAAGCAAAAACCACGCGGCGTATCTTTCTTTATTAAAACGCGTCAAAGCAGAGACGGAGGCGACCGTTTCGTTCGATCTGGGCTGGGATCCAACCGGGGAATGGAATCCTCAGATCAAGGAGCTGTTTCCGTATATCGACGTGCTGTTCATGAACGAGACAGAAGCGATTCACTATGGCAGGACGAAGACCGCACAGGAAGCGGCACGGGAGTTTGCGAAGGATTGCGACAGGGTGGTCATCAAGCTCGGCAGCAGCGGTTCCTTTGCGATTGAAAACGGAAAAGAGGTCTTTCTCCCGGCGTACCGGGTAAAGGCTGTGGATACGACTGGCGCAGGGGATTCGTTTAATGCGGGCTTCGTATACGGATTTCTGACCGGAAAAGGTCTGGAAGAATGTCTGGCCTGCGGCAATGCCTGCGGCGCGTTAAACGTGACAGCGTACGGCGGTAACACCGGATTTCCGGACAAAGAGGGACTGAAGGAATTTATGGGAAAAAAGAAAGGGGAAGAAACAAAATGAAAATCGCAGTTATCGGGGGAGCTGGCGTCAGAACCGTCATTTTTATCAACGGCCTGCTGGCAAGATACAAGGCACTTCATATTGACGAGGTAGCGCTCTATGACATCAATCAGGAGAAACAGCAGATCATCACAAAGCTGTGCCGCCATGTGGTAAACAGAAATCACAAGGATCTGATTGTAACGGAATCTGCGGATGTGCGTAAGGTATTGCAGGACGCGGATTATGTGGTAACAACGCTGCGCGTCGGCGGCGACCATTCCCGTGTTATAGATGAAACAATCGCATTAAACGCAGGCGTAATCGGACAGGAAACGACCGGTGTCGGTGGATTTTCGATGGCAGTGCGCACGATTCCGATTTTACTGGAGTACTGCAGGCTGATTAATGAAATTGCACCGAACGCATGGATTTTCAATTTCACGAACCCGTCCGGTCTGGTGACACAGGCGTTAAAGAGCGCAGGCTATGAAAAGGTGATCGGCATCTGCGATGCGCCCAGCAGCACAAAATTCCGTATGGCAGCAAAGCTCGGCGTGGATGAAAAAGACCTGTATGTGGAATTCTTCGGATTAAATCATCTTTCCTGGATTCGCAGCGTGAAGATCAAGGACGAGGAGATTCTGCCCAGGCTCCTTGCGGACGACGCATTTTTAAAGAGCATTCAGGAATTTTCCATGTTCGATCCCGATCTGCTGCGGATGATCGGATTTTTGCCGAATGAATATCTCTACTACTATTATCATCGGGAAAAAGCGCTTGCCAATATCTTAAAATCCGGCGCGACCAGAGGTCAGACGATCGAGCAGGTCAACAAGCAGATGATGGAAGAGTTAAAGGCGATGGATATGGACGCCGATCCCGAAGGCGCACTGCAGATTTTCCTGTACTATATGCAGGTTCGTGAGAATTCCTACATGAGTATCGAATCCGGTCTTGCAAAGCGCCCGCTTCTGGAAAAAGGGCAGCTGGAAGTGCCTGATGGCATGGGATATGCAGGCGTTATGCTTGACTGCATCGAGGGGCTGCAGAGCAAAGACGGACGCGATCTGGTGCTTTCCGTGGAAAATCAGGGAAGCATCCCCGGTCTTGAGGATCGTGATGTGGTGGAAGTTACCTGTCATGTGGATGAAACCGGGATTCATCCGGTGAGGGTGGAGGAAGTTCCGGAGCACTGCTATCTGCTGATGCGTCTGATTAAGATGTATGAAAAGGAAACCGTAGAGGCGGTACAGGAACAGTCCGAGGAAAAAGCGGTCCAGGCGCTGATGCTGCATCCGCTGATCAATTCCTACTCTCTTGCAAAAGAACTTGTTGCAGCTTACAGCCAGGCATACGGCGGACTATTCCATAAGGCATAAGGATGCACGAAAAGAGAACAAGGAGGAAGATACAACACAGGACATGCCCGCTCGAGGAGTGCAGGAGCGAAAGCTCCTGCCGCCTTTTTTTACAAAAAATTGACATGATTCTTAAAATATTGATATTGATATTGACGGAAAACGTTTTCTGATCTATGATATGGGTGTATTTAGAAAACGTTTTCCAACAGAGAGGAGGAGAAAGCTTGGCATCCATAAAAGATGTGGCGAGACAGGCAGGCGTGGCGATCTCCACTGTGTCGAAGGTGCTAAACGGCTATGAAGGCGTCAGTGAAAGCACGAAAGACAAGGTAAATGCGGCGATCGAAGCGTTGAACTATACGCCCAATGCGGTTGCAGCAGCACTTTCCTCCAAACAGTTTGGGCGGGTTGCCCTGTTGTTAAAGCTGGAGGAAACAGTTGGCTGCGTGGATGAGATCAACCTGCAGTATCTTTCCGGCGCGATCCACCGGGCAAAGGAATTAAAGCTTGATGTGGTGACGCTGTTTTTTTCCATGGTAGCGGATATGGGACTGGATGAGCTGACCAGCTATTTAAAAGCTCAGAGCGTCGAAGGAATTATCGCATATGGGATGAATGAGGAAGATGAATTTCTAAGAGAGCTGATTGCGTCTGGTGCGTTTAAAATCGTGCTGGTTGACGCACCCTATCATGACAGGAATACGTCTTCGGTCTGGATTGACCAGAAAAATGCCCAGTACGAAATCGCAAAAAAGACGATCCTCGGCAATGAAAGCTGTACAAAGGTCCTTTATATCGCAGGGGATAAAAAGTCCTTTGTAACCGGAGAACGGATTGCAGGGATGAAGAAGCTGGCAGAGGAGCTTGCGCTGGAGCTGACCATCGAATACGGAGATTTCAGTGAGAAAAAAGCGAGGGAGCTGACCTTCTCTTATGCAGACAGAATGGATGTGTTTGTTTGTGCATCGGATCTGATGGCCATCGGCGCGATGCGGGCATTGATGGAGCTGGATGTGTTCCATCCGGTTTGCGGCTTTGACGGAATCCCGCTCATGAGCTATGCGGGCAAGCAGATGAATACGGTGCGTCAGGATTTTTATGGCGTGTCGGCTGCTGCGGTGGAAGAGGTTGACCGCCTGCTGCATCTGGAAGAGGGAAGAAACGTAGTGCTAGGATATGAACTGGTGCGGATGCGCTACCAGGACATTGTAGAGTAAACAATAGAATGCACGCTCTGCGAGCATTCTATTGTCATGAATCAAAAGTTGCCGCCAGGCGGCAGAAACGGAGGAAAGAATGAGACAGGAAGAAACGATCCGGAGAGAAATTCTGGAGCAGAGAATTGACAGGGAGCTGGAAGCTCTGTCTGAGAAGCTCTTCGGCAAAAAGCTGGAGGATGCAAGCGATGAGCAGGTTTATGTTGCACTGCTGTATCTGGTAAAGGGACTGGAAGAGGCAACCGTACCCAACGACGGTGACAAGAAAATCTACTATATTTCTGCCGAGTTCCTGATCGGTAAGCTTTTGTCCAACAATCTGATCAATCTGGGAATCTATGAAAAAGTAGAAAGCGTATTAAAGAGCAAGGGCAAGGAGCTGTCCAGAATCGAAGAGATCGAGCCGGAACCGTCTCTTGGTAACGGTGGTCTGGGACGTCTGGCTGCCTGCTTTATGGATTCCATTGCAACCCTGGGTCTTCCCGGCGAAGGCATCGGCTTAAACTATCACTTCGGTCTGTTCAAGCAGGTATTTAAGGATCGCCTTCAGACCGCAGAAAAGAACGACTGGATCGAGAAGGATTCCTGGCTGAATAAGACCGATGTTTCCTTTGATGTCTTTTTCGGTGACAGAAAGGTAACCTCCCGTCTGTATGATATTGACGTAGTCGGCTACAACAATGGTGTCAATAAGCTGCGCCTGTTCGACATCGAGAGCGTAGATGAAAGCATCGTAAAAGAAGGTATCACATTTGATAAAGAAGCCATCGAAAAGAACCTGACCCTGTTCTTATATCCCGATGATTCCGATGAAGCCGGCAACCTGCTTCGTATTTATCAGCAGTATTTCATGGTCAGCAACGCTGCACAGCTGATCCTGATGGAGATGAAGGAAAAGCAGTACGATCTGAGAAAGATGTACGATTATGCAGTCATCCAGATCAACGATACCCATCCGTCCATGATTATTCCGGAGCTGATCCGTATCCTGGTAAACGATAAAGCGTTTACAATGGACGAGGCAATCGAGGTTGTCAGCAAGACCTGCGCATACACCAACCACACCATTCTGGCGGAGGCTCTGGAAAAATGGCCGCTGTCCTATCTGGAAAAGGTGGTTCCTCAGCTCGTTCCGATCATCAAGGAGCTGTCCGCCCGTGTTGCTGCAAAATACAGCGATCCGAAGGTACAGATCATCGACGATCAGAACCGCGTGCACATGGCTCACATGGATATCCACTACGGCTTCTCCGTAAACGGCGTTGCTGCGATCCACACCGAGATCTTAAAGGATACCGAGCTGCATGCATTTTATGAGATTTATCCTGAAAAGTTCAATAATAAGACAAACGGCATTACCTTCCGCAGATGGCTGCTTTCCTGCAACCGTGAGCTGGCTGCCCTGATTACCGAAAAGATCGGAACCGGCTATCAGAAGGATGCGATGGAGCTGGAAAAGCTGCTTGCATTTAAGGATGACGAGGAATTCTTAAACGATCTGGTAAAGATCAAAAGAGAGAAGAAAGAAGCACTTGTTGCTCATATCAAAGAGCACGAAGGCGAGGAATTAAATCCCGATTCCATTTTCGATATTCAGATCAAACGTCTGCATGAGTACAAGAGACAGCAGATGAACGCACTGTATATCATTCACAAATATCTGGAGATCAAAGGCGGTAAAAAGCCTGCCCGTCCGCTGACCTTTATTTTCGGCGCGAAGGCAGCTCCGGCTTATGTCATTGCACGGGATATCATCCATCTGCTCTTAGTCCTGCAGCAGATCATCAATAACGATCCGGATGTAAAGGACTACATGAAGGTTGTTATGGTAGAAAACTATAACGTAAGCTATGCAGAGAAGCTGATCCCTGCCTGCGATATTTCCGAGCAGATCTCTCTGGCTTCCAAGGAAGCATCCGGTACCGGCAACATGAAGATGATGTTAAACGGTGCGGTGACACTGGGCACAGCTGACGGTGCAAACGTTGAAATTCACGACCTCGTCGGTGAGGACAACATCTATATCTTCGGCGAAAACAGCGAGCAGGT
>ERZ827512.2634-NODE-2634-length-13957-cov-5.855776_pt1 | contig 13957 bp, 16 predicted proteins | sample MGYA00519916_ERZ827512 | MGnify/ENA primary metagenome ERZ827512 (study PRJEB31778, sample SAMEA3449335) | human gut metagenome | biome: human gut; feature: human-associated habitat; material: faeces | place: United Kingdom | collected 2010/2012 ... | reverse complement strand
AATTATATAACTTGTATTTTCTCTTAAAATTTTCCAACATTTACTTTACTTCATCTAAAATACTGGACATAAGTGGTAAAAATCATAGAGATAAATGGATATTATAAAAAATATATAAATCACTTAGTTTAGATTAAAGTTTATGTATTAACAACTTTAAAATAGTATGAATAATCCAACAAAAAAACTAGAACGAAAGGAAAAAATAAAATGAAACATGAAATGAAATTACACCCTAAATACTATAATTTTATACTTAATGGTACCAAAAGACTTGAAATCAGACTCTTTGATGAAAAAAGAAAACAAATTAAAATTGGCGATACTATTAAGTTTTCAAAAGTTCCTGATTTAAATGAATCATTTAATGCTAAAGTTATTGAGCTATTAAGATATAATTCTTTTGAAAATATGTTTAAAGACTTTGATATTTCTATTTTATCTGATAAATCTATGACAAAAGAAGAATTAATTACTGTCCTTGAACAATTTTATCCAAAAGAAAAACAAGAACAATATGGTGTTTTAGGAATTAGAATTGAATTATTATAAAGGATGGCACAAATTATTCCAAAAAGCCATCTTTTTACTTTACATATAAATCAATCTTTTAAAGACTTCATCTAAAATCAAGTTAAAATATACCAAACAATTTAGCTACTGCATTAATTATAAAAGTAGATACTACCATTGTAGAACAAATTGAAATAATACAAAAACTAATTTTTAACAATACATTTTTCTTTTGTCGTATAGTATCAATTACGCAGAATATACTTAGTAAAATTATTAAAATATTATCAATCCATAATACAATACTAAATGGTGTACTAACTACAAAATCATTAAGTTTAGTAGTATCATAAGACATATTATAAATCATATTTGTATATTCTAATGCACTCATTATTAAACTTAAAAAAGTTAATACAACTAATAAAATTTCTATCTCATTCTTAAAATTTTTAACTTTTCTCTCCATCATACATCCTCCTTATCATACATATTATCGCAAAAAATATATAAAGCAATTCCAAATTGTAATGATACATATATTTTTTTTATATAAGATAAATTCATAATAATAAAGAAAGAAAAGTCTATATTTATCACCCTAAAATATGTATAATGCAGCAAAAAGAATTAATAAATAATAAAACTACGCTTTGATAGGCAATAAATTAAAGAAAAAAACTAATCCATCTCTGAACTAGTTTCTATTTTCACTCGACAAACTCGAGTAATCTTTTCAAATGGTAGCGACGGGGGGATTCGAACCCTCGACCCTTCGGGTATGAACCGAATGCTCTAGCCAACTGAGCTACATCGCCATTTCCTCAAAAGCATATTAATTTTATCATAAATCACTATCACTGTCAATTACTTTAGATTTTTTTGTTACCCCTTTTCAAAAAATTTAACTAAAAGTTAAGATAAAAGAAACGATCAAGCATATAGAATTAATCGTTTCCCTGCATTATAACAGTACAATTATTAGATAAATCTAAAGATGAAATAACTCTGTTTAATTCATCATAATTCAAACTCTTTAATAAACCTATCATATCATTTTCAATATGACCATCAAAGATTATATTATCAATAATCATTTCATTAATAATTTCTAAATTTTCAAAACTAAAAATTTCATTACTAATTAAAACTCTCTTTTTTCTTTCTAAATCTTCCTTACTAATAGAAATATTCTCCAAACACTTAACAATTTTCTCCAACAACCTATCATATGAACTAGTCTCATTAATAAGTGAAATCAAAGTATGTGTATCACAATTCAAAATATTAACATATAAAGAATTAGTCATTAATTTCTCATTTTTAGCCTCTTCATCAAATAAAGAAGATTCATCAAATAATATAGCAAATATTATAAATAAATATATATTATATTTTCTTTTAGATATATCCAAATCATTTAAAGAAATCTTTATATTATAAGCCATTTTAGATATTTCAGTATCTTTCTTTAGAACTTCCCTCTTTCTTACTACTTCATCCTTTTCACGATATTCTTTTATTTTTATACTATCTAACTTTTTAAATTTCTTACTTCTTTGATTAGCAATAATACTATTAAGAACATCATTAACATCAAAATTACCCGTTACTACCAAAAACATATTCTCAGGATGATAAAAAGTATTATAACAAGTAAAAAGAACATCTTTATCTATAGAATTAATATCATCAACAGTACCAATTACACTATCTTTAAAAGGATTATTATAAAAAGCATTTGTTCTAATAGCCTCATATAAAACATCTTGTGGATTATCATCACACATATGTATCTCTTGAGTAATAATCCCTTTCTCACTTTCTACATTTTCATCCGTAAAATATGGATTTTGCACATAATCAAGCAAGAAATTAATATTTTCTTTCAAATTATCTGGTCCTGAAAACAAATATGTTGTATTTTTAAAAGTTGTATAAGCATTACATACAGCACCACTTTTAGCAAAAAATTCTTCTGGTTGAGGATCTTCTGGCTGAGCAAAAACTTTATGTTCCAAAAAATGGGCAACGCCATGCGGAACTTTAGTCATCTTATTTTTACCAATTGGGACAAACTCATTATAAATCGAACCAAATTTAGTAGTAAATGTTACATAATTATTATTAGCATTTTCTTTATTATACAAGTATACATCTAAGCCATTTTCTAATTTAGTATAATAAATAATTTCATCTATTCCTTCTATCTTAATCTCCTTCATTGCATCCTCCTTCTAATAAGTATAAAGTATGCATACTTATTTTATGAGATAACTCTATAATATCTTCCCTCGTTACTTTAGCAATTTTCTCTATTCTCTCATCAAAAAGAAGTGAACCTGCTAAAATTTTAGCATAATAAGTATTAATAATACCGGATGGACTATCTTTACCAGCCTTAATACTAGAAATAATAGTTTCCTTCGCACTCTCAAGTAACTTATCCTCAAACTTACCTTTTCCTATATTTACTAATGTCTTTTTAACTAACTTCAAAACATTATCAGCATTACCAGGCTCAATCCCTGCATATATTACCATTATATTATCATACGCCTTAGATAAAGCATTTACATAATAAGCATAAGAATTCTTTTCCCTTACTGTATCAAACAAAAGTGAATTAGAAGAACCTCCTAACATTTCACTATAAACAAGTAAAACATATTTCCTTTCAAACTCTGTAAGATCATTTAAAGAACATAATATAGTTAACTGTGTCTGATTAGCACTATCCTGATCTTTTAATTTAACAATTCTTTGTCGTGGTTTCAATTCCTTAACTAAAATATCATTTTGAACTTTTTTATACGTATTAACTTTAAATTTCTCTTTAAATATTTCTTTTATCTTAGTACTATCTACATCTCCAACAACAAAAACATCAACATAATTATCATTTAAAACTTTTTTATAATATTCATATAAATTATCTACATTAATTTTTTCCAAATCCTCTAGCTTTCCATAAGCATTACAAGAATAAGGCATATTTTTAGTAGATGCTAATAGATTAAATAAAGCAAACTTTAATTTATTATCTGAAAGACTTTTAATACTTTTTTCTAACTTAAGTTTACATTTATCTAAAATATCTTTTCTAAATTTATTATTTTCCAAATCAGGATTAAATATTATATCAAGTAAAAACTCTATAGAATCCTGATTCATATACTCTTCTGTATATTTTTCATTTAAAAATCTTACTTTAAAAGCTAAATTATTATAATTACCTATTCTAGTTGTTGCACTTATTAATTTTAAGTCATATAAGTTTTCTGTTTCTTTTATAAGTTCTCTTTCACTAGTAAAATTCTTATTAGTTGTAAGTAATACTCCTTTTAGCAAATTCCTCATAGTAACAAGATTTTCATCCATTTTTTCACGGAAATTTACTTCTACTGTAATTGTTTTAAATTTATTAGTTTTAATGATATGCAAGTTATATGCTCCCATATCCATATATTCATATTTCAAATATACCACATCCCTCTGTCTATATTATAACTTAAAAACAAAAAAATAAACCAGAAAATTTATAAATTTAAACTGGTTTCTAATGCAAGAGTAATCATTTTATCAAGATTTTTTTCTCTCTCCTCACTAGATAGTTCACGATTATTTACAAAAGAGTTAGAAATCGTAAATATTGCTGTTGCCTTTTTTCCCGTAATTCTAGCTTCTTGTAAAAGACCAAAAGTCTCCATTTCAACTCCAACGACATTATATTTATCACGCAAAGCCTCGTAATCTGTATCAGCATAAAAAACATCACTAGTATATATATCACCATTCTTTAAGATTATATTATTTTTCTTTGCTGTATCTTCAATTATTTTATTAATTTCTATATTTGCATCAAGATAATTTTTATCATAATTACTTTGTACTAAAGCAAACGAAGAATCAGAATAACTTCTATTAGTAAGTACTAAATCACCAACATCAAGACTATCTACATAACTTCCCATAGTTCCTATTCTAATAATAGTATCTACATTATAAAACTTAAAAAGTTCATAAGAATAAATTCCCATACTAGGAATTCCCATTCCTGAAGGAAACACTGTTACCCTTTTATTTTTATATAGTCCCGTATAAGCCGTTATTCCTCTAACATCATTAACTTTAACAACATCATTCAAATAATTTTTTGCAATATAACTAGCTCTCCTAGGATCTCCCGGCATTATTACAATAGATGCAATATCACCTAAATTACTTTCTATATGTGCTGTTGGCATATAAAACCACACCCTTTCTAATCACCAACTATTCCAAGTAGATCAATACTATATGTTACATTATTACCAGTAACTTCTTTAGATAATCCAGAATAAGTATCTGTACCATTTAATACACCAGAAATAATATTATCAACAGAAACATTAGGACTTGTAATTACTTGATTAGCATATATTATTATCCTATAAACTATATCAAAATAACTAACATCATCTAAAGAAACATCTGAAGTTAATATACCATCATTATATTTACAAACAAACTTTTTATTATAACTTTTACTATTATCAGTATAATTTACAACAAAATCATCCTTACTCAAAGTAGCCGAAATCTCTACATTTTCTTTTTTATAATCATTAACTATAAAAGAAGAATTAAAATTAGCAGCAAGAGAAGATAATGATTTGTCTTTGCTATCATTTTCAACATTATTATTTTCTTTCATACTATTAATGGGTTGCTCTTTTATATTAACATTTGGCCCCCAAAATTTTAAATATGTTAAACTAATAACAGTTATTATTAAAATTATTAGTACTATCCATGCTACTACTATTCTTTTATCCGAACTATTTTTATTATTTTGTTTAGTCATGAATTCTTACTCCTCAACAGAATTTTCTTTTTTTATTAATACTTCTCTAGGTTTAGAACCATTAGGTGGTCCTATTATTCCACGCTCTTCTAATAAATCTATTATTCTAGCTGCCCTATTATAACCTAATCTATACTTTCTCTGAATTAATGATGCACTAACTTTACCTGCTTGTATTACATAATCAACTATTTCATTATATAAAGGATCTTCATACTCATCCTCAGAAGAATATCCATCATTATGACTACTAGAATCATTTTTCATCTCTGTTAAGCTATTATCATACTGAGCCTTTTGCTGCTCACAAACAAAATCAACAACCTTTTGTATTTCTTCTTCACTAATAAAAGCTCCCTGTATTCTCGTTGGATGATTATCTCCCATTGGTAAGAACAACATATCTCCTTTACCAAATAATTTTTCAGCTCCTGTAGAATCAAGAATAGTTCTAGAATCTATTGAAGAAGATACAGCAAAAGATATTCTAGATGGAATATTTGCTTTTACAACACCAGTAATTACATCTGTAGATGGTCTCTGTGTTGCTACAATTAAATGAATACCTGCTGCTCTAGCCATTTGAGTAATACGCATAATAGAATCCTCAACTTCTTTCGCTGCAACTAACATCAAGTCAGCAAGTTCATCTATTATAACAACAATATAAGGCATTTTAGGATATTCTGGATTAGTTTCACAAAACTTATTGTACCCTTTTATATTTTTATTCTTAGTCCTCTCAAAAACATCATATCTTCTCTCCATCTCAGCTACGATATTCTTAAGAGCAACAGAAGCTTTTTTAGGATCTGTTACAACTGGAGCTAAAAGATGAGGAATACCATTGTACATAGTAAGTTCAACCTTTTTAGGATCAACCATTACAAGCTTTACTTCATCAGGTTTTGTACGCATTAATATAGAAGTTATAATACAATTTACACAAACTGATTTACCACTACCAGTAGCACCAGCAACAAGTAAGTGTGGAGTCGTATTTATCTCCATCCACTTAACTTTACCCATTATATCTTTTCCTAAACCAACTGCAAGTAAATTTTTCTCGTTAACCTCAGGCATTTTTGATAAAACTTCTTTAAAAGAAACCGAACTATTAACCTCGTTAGGTAATTCAATACCAATAGTATTTTTACCAGGTATAGGTGCTTCAATTCTAACATCTCTAGCCGCTAGTGCTAAAGCAATCTCTCTTTGAATAGACAAAAGTTTACTAACCTTTGTTCCAGCTTTTATCTCAAGCTCAAACTGAGTTACAGTAGGCCCAATATTAACTTGCACAACTTTTCCTGTAATATCAAAATCTTTAAGTACCTTTTCTAACTCTCCAATACTCTCCTTAGCCTTTACCTCATTTGCCTTATTACTAACATTTTTCACTGTATTAAGTAAATTAATCGATGGAAGCTGATAATTAGCATTAGAACTATTTATAACAACCTCATCACTAACAGGCTCTGGTTCATTTGAAATAATCTTGGGAGGACTTTTCACAATAGGAACATCTTGATCCAAACTCTCAACCTTAACTGTCTCAGGAACAACTGCAGGATCAGTTATTAATCTTTCTGTATCATCTCCATTATTAACACTAACATTACTCTTTATCTTATCATTATCTTCTTCTTCCTCATCATCAACTTCTTTAACAAATAACTTAACAATATAAGGTTTAATCTTATTATATAAATCAAGTATACTAACATTAAGCATTAATACTATTCCTAAAACAAAAGTAATATATACAATAATCTTTGCACTAGTCCCAAAAGCTGATACAAACAAATAACTAAATATAGCACCTATTATTCCACCACCAGAATTACTAAGAGCATGATTACTAGAAAAAGAAACCATTAAATTATTAAAAGTCTCAGTTATAATCTTAAATCCCTCTTGATTATTAACTTCTATATATTTTACATGAAGTAACACCAAAAAAGATATAACTGTAACATAACCTCCTATAAACCTAGAAGATAATAAATTAGGTGTATCTTTCTTAAAAATCAAAAAAACTCCTACTACTAATAAAAGTAAAAGTAATAATATATATATTGTTCCTACTAAAAATATAGCAAAACTCTTAACCATATTACCAATAATACCAGTACCTAAAAGTCCTATAATACCTACTAATATTATTAATACACCTATTACCTCATTATTATACTCAAACTTATTTTTATTCTTACTTTTCTTAGTCTTTTTCTTAGCCACACTATCACCTTATTACTATCTAATACTAACTAAATTATATAATATTAAATATTAATAGTCAATAAGTCATAATCCTAATTTGTAAAATTTATTATCATCATAAAAAGTAATATTAAAAAATCTGATACCCTATTCAATATCAGATTTTTTTATTATATTTATAAATAACAAATATCATCTTTATTCAAATTAAACATTAAATAAATTTTTAATTCCAACTATACCACCATAATAATTATTCATAATCTCAATACAACTATCAATTAAATCATAATTAATATTATTAGTATTCTTATATTCTTCTACAATATTATTAAACAAAATATCATAATATAATGTAATATTTGAATATTTAGATCTAATAACAATATCCACTAATTCTTTTATTTTTTCTCTAACATCATCCTCAATATTAGCCATTATATAATCATTTATATTAACTTTTTCTCCATCTATATCAATCCAATTCCCCACAACACCAGCAAGCTTTTTTTGAATTGGTAAATTATCATTTTTTATATCATTAAGTAAATAATTAGTATATTCCTCTATCTTTTTCATTTCATAAATAGATAGCTCTTTTTGGTCATTAGTTTTATTTATATCTATTAAACTACCACTAATATAATCTTTATCATCTCTTTTATTAAATTCTAATATTTCTAAAGTATCTACATCTAACAAGCACCAATACTCTCCCTTAATTTTCTCATTTGCATCCCATACATTATCATGTGAATTTGTAAGCAAAACTGCAATATATAATTTATCCCTCTCCACTCTCAACATAGGATAACACGGAGCATAATTATCAAGTCCTCTTTTCACTTTTTCACTATTTACAATATCTAATATATTGTCCAAATTAATTTTACCCATTATATCTCTCCTTTATTTTTCTTCTAGCACTATACAAATAATATTTAACATTAGATATGCTCGTATTCAAACTTTGTGCTATTTCATTAACTGAAAGGTCTTTTAAATAATATAGTTTAAAAGATATAGTTTCCTTCTCTGTAAGTCCAACATTATCTAAATTATTAATAATTTCCTTATATATAATCCTATCTAAATAATTAACATTACTAGATAAATCATAAGTACTATCATATGACACATTATTCTTTTCTTTAATATAAGTAATAGCTTGATGTTTCCACATATTACTAGCTATTTTTCAAATTAAATTTTCTAAACTTTCTATATTTATATTCTTATTCAAATATGTATATATTCCCAAAAATATATTATTAACCAAGTCTTCTGCATCTTCCTTATTATTAGTTTTCTTTACAGCCCATAAAAATAATTTATCATAATATTTATTATATAACTCTTCCATATATTATCACCTTTCATAAATATAGTGTCTTAAAAATAAATTTGGTTAGTAATAAATTGCTATTAACTCATAATATGCATTAATTTATTTTAAATAATATATAATTTTAACAAATATCAATACTTCTTTCTATATTATGACTAACAGTTCCAGAAACATCTACAACCTCTTTTTTAATCATTCAATTGATTTTATTGTTATCATATTTTACACTCAAAATATATATTATTTATAAAATACAACTTTATTTTTTTTCATGTTTAAAAATTCTAACATTACCAAATAATTCAACTTCTTTTGTATCTCTATTATAAATCATTGCACCATCATCATATATTGCATAAACATTTTTATTCTTCTCATTTGCGACTTTTTGTAATTTAGATAAATATTTTGAATTATTGCTCGAATGAACATCAATATAAAATGGATCATCAATTATTCCAAAACCATCATAAAACGAAAAATACTTATAAAAATTATTTTTGGCTGTTATAAAGTATCTTTTTAATTGTAATTCTGTCCCAGCACTTTCGCCAATTATAATTCCTTTATAATGTTTTATATCATAAAGAATTTCAGTATCATGTACAACTTTGTTAAAAAACATTTCTGGGTTACCACCAGGTAGTATTACAACATTAGAATTCTTTAGAACTTTTTTTAATTTTTCTTTTGAATCACTATAGCAGTTACATACCGTTATATCATTTTCTTCTATACCTATCTTTTTTAATTCATTTATATACCTATTATATCTTTTTCCACCTTTTTTAAAAAAATCATTATTTAATTTTTGAGCATCTATTTCTACAGGAAAAGCCCACGGAAAAATAGCAATTTTTGAATTTTTTGGGATTATTTGTTTTAATTTATCACTAACCAAATCCATTCCAACTTCAATTCTACTAAATAAAACACTATACATTTTTCTTTATCCTTTCTAATCTTTAACATCCATTGACAACATCCAATATTAATTTTTTCACTAACATTTTCAAATTTTGAATTGTAAATATTTCTTTCATTTAACATTCTACGTAAAATTTCATATTGTTCATCGTAGGATTTACTAAATTTACCATTTTCAATTTCATTTAAGTACCTATCTCTACTCTATCATCATACTCTAAAAAATTCAATAATTCTATAAAATCAGCATTGTTATCATCAAAATCTTTTAATAAAAAATAATTAAATCACCTTTATGAACACTATATTTTTCACAATAATCCATCCTTATACATTTTTTTCATTATTTTAATATTATTTTGCATATTAGTATTATAATTTAATAAACTATATAAATTTTCTTCTAATTTTGCATTCGAGTTTATTAATTTGGATGCATTTAAAATCATTGATTTATACAAATTTTTTATTTTTGTTTCACTTATTCCAGTTAAATAATTAGCTATTGAATCTGACCAAATACAATTTTTATTATGCCATCTTAAATTATATAAAATCAGTAATGCCTTATATTCTTTCAATAAACTCTTTTCATATTGAATTTTAACATTTTTTAAATTCATTTTTAAATAAGGGTTAGCTATAAATGACAGTTTTTTATTTGAAGATATCGTTGCTAAATAATTCATAAAGTACATTGTAAATAATTGATGATTACTAGCAACATAAATTTGATTTTGTTCTTTTATTAAATTAAAATAATTACTCCAAATAAAATCCACATCAATATTAAACATTCCATCATGTGTATCAATTTTAAATCCTGTATTCCTATTTTTAGAAATAAGAATATCGTTATTTTTAAAAGTTTTACTTAACTCTTTTATTTCCTTCTCCAAAAACAATGGACAAATAGAAGGAATAATTGCTTCATCTTTTATTTCTAGTACTAGTGATTTTTCCTGATATTTTTTACATTTCTTACCACAGTGATTGCATATTATCTTTCCATTTTGTTTGGTATATAATTTTTCATTATTAATAGATTCACACAACATATCAACACGACCACATTCGCATCTTATTTTTTCCTTAGTTTTTACTTTCAAATAACCATCATAATACATTTTTTCAATTATATATAGTAATTCATTACTATAATTTTTATCAATAAAAACTGAATCGTAGTTTATACCAGAATTATTAACATAATTCAAATAATTGTTCAAATTAACATCTTTATTTTCATAGCTATGTATTATATTAAAACCAATATTTTTTTTTATTGATAAAGATGACCCAATATAATCCATGATTGTCGGTGATAACATCATCCCAATATTTGTTTCTTGTTGTGGTTTAATTGGTAAAGTTAAAATTATTGTATCTTGTTTATTCATTTGTCATACCCCCTAAAAATTTATAACACATATCATACAATTTTTTCTTACATAAATTCAAATCGTCTATTATATTATCTCTATTAAAAATTATTTTATAATCATTATTAATATCTACAAGATTAAGTAAATCACTTGAATGAGAACTTAAATCAATTTGTTTTAAATCCAATATATACTGTAAATTCTGTATGATACCTAAATATTTATAAAAATAAATAAAGATTTTTTTGTCTAATTTTTTACTATTTGAAAAAAAGCAATCAATAGTAAACTCATTAACATCCTTTTCCATTCTAAAATCGATAGCTAATAATTTATAAAAATTAAATAACACACATGTTTTATAAATATATTTTAATTTACAATTTTTTATTTTCTTAACTGAAGAGTCTATATATATATTATTTTTACTAATATTATTTATTAAATCTTTTTTTAATTTGTAAATATTACTTAAATCATTACTTATTTTTCTTTGACTATCATATATTTTTTTATGTTTATTTGAATAAATAAATTTAAAACAATATGTCCATTCATTAATACAATCTTTTGTATCATTTGAATTTAAGTAATTTATAACATCATTTAAATTTCTTGTAGAATTATACATTTCATATAGTAATTTTTTAGAATTTTTTCTACATGGTATATTTAATATTCCATCATCAAAAACTAATTTATATAAATTGTCATTTTTCAAATTTAATTTTTTATTTGTTATTAGTGGCAAATAAACTACCATGCTATGTATTTTATCTTTTCCTCTAAATTGTAAAACTTCTTGTATAACAAAATTGATTTTATCTTCAAGATCAATAATATTTTTATAATCATTACTGCATGTCAAATAATTTATATCAACATCGCTAAATAAAGTGTTTGAATTCCTTCCTAAGCTTCCACTAAGAGTTATAGAAAAATCTATTTTATATATTTTTTTGAACTCATTTGCTAATTCTTTTATCATTTGAATTATATAATTTCTATATTTCTTATTAATTTCAATAAAATCTTTAATTGTTATATTTTTATAAATATTAATATATTCATTTTTCAAATTAATTATTCTATTTTGATATTTTTGAATGTATTTTAGTTTAATTTTTTCATAATCTATTATTTTCATGTATTATCACCATTTTCAATAAATAAATTTCTATTAAATTTTCTCATTTTTTTTAACCAAATGGATTAAGACTTCTCGATCCAATCCTTTCTTGTTCAAAAAGAATAATTATCTGTAACTATTCTTACTCTACCTTTATTATATAAAACACACTTAACAAGTTCATATTCATCATTAACAAATACACCAATCATCATATTTCCTATATTAGTATGTATGTTATATTCCAAATCTATTGGTGTAGCCCTTTTAATAATTCTATTATATCACTTTTTATAGTATAAACATAAACTTTGTTCACAAATGATAATGTAAAATATTTTGTGATAGATATAAAAAAAGAAATCATCCAGTATTATAATAAATTCGAAATAAATAACGAAAAGGATGGGGTATATAGATATTATAACAAAATTAAATAAATTAATCACTAAAAGCTTTAACAAATTTTACAAAAATTATTCTAACGATATAAAATTAGTGAGTACCAATACCTCTTTCTATATTATGACTAACACTATTATGACTAACACTTTTAGAAACATCTACAATATATTTTTTCACATTAATTGGAAACATTTTGATACTATCTATATCACTTATATTAATCCAATGAAAAGTTTGATCCCCACGATCCAAACAATCAAAATAGTCTTTTTCTATCAAACCATTATATATTGTTTTATAGCAAAAATTATATTGCATTATAGTTTTATTATCTTTCTTTAAAAAAATCTCATCTATACTGCATAATTCATACTCTAATTTATAACCAGTTTCTTCTTCTATCTCTCTTTTAATAGCACTCTCACTATCTTCATTAAATTTTATTCTACCACCTGGTAATAAATAAAAATCTCTACCATCATTAACTTTAAATAATAATACTTTTGTTTTATCTTTATTATAAATAATAGCACTAGCCCTAGCATGAAAGCTATTATTATCTACTTTCACTTCTAAATCCATCATTTGCTTACTTCTCCCTCTAAATTACTTATATAACAAATTGCAATACTTATTTAATACTTTCCAATATTTTAACATTTCAAGAATATGCTGATAAGGCAATTATTTTCTCTATCATACATGATGAAATTTCAAACCAAAAAGTCCTTTCTCGACCTATTTCACTATTATCCAATTAACGTTAATTTTATTCCTTACAAAATATTTTGCTGTAGCAATTGCCCTAACATAATTTGAAGAAATAACCATATCAAAATCACTTAATTCTTTTATTAATGACTTCTTTCTAGCAATTTCCTCTCCATTAATCGATAACACCCATTTTTCATTTTGTACTTGTAGTGAATCATTATTTTCTAAATCATTATATTTTAACGGTTCCGAATGACGCATAAAATAAATTTTTTTCATTTTTATACACACAATATCCAATAAAAATACTATCTAATTCATATTGAATATTCCTTTCTATTAATTCATTTTTCCTACTTTTCACAATGAAATTATAACATAAATTAAATTTTTTTCATACACTAACGTTTTAACGATGGTGTAAAATATTTTGTGGTAGACATAAAAAAAGAAATCATCCAGTGTTA
>ERZ827512.2622-NODE-2622-length-14013-cov-2.179252_pt1 | contig 14013 bp, 19 predicted proteins | sample MGYA00519916_ERZ827512 | MGnify/ENA primary metagenome ERZ827512 (study PRJEB31778, sample SAMEA3449335) | human gut metagenome | biome: human gut; feature: human-associated habitat; material: faeces | place: United Kingdom | collected 2010/2012 ... | reverse complement strand
CTATCGTGAAGCGGTTTCGCGCGCGATGCCTGCGGTCGTCAATATTTACACGACCAAGGAAGTCAGGCAACCCCAGAGCCCGCTTCTGGACGATCCTTTCCTGAGACGCTTTTTCGGGGAGCGGTTTGGCGATACGGAAAAACAGATGAGCCTTGGTTCCGGTGTCGTGGTGAGCCATGACGGTTATATCATGACCAACAATCACGTCGTTGAAACGGCAGACCAGATCGAGGTGGCATTCGAAGATGGCAGAAAGGCGCCTGCCAAGCTGGTCGGTACCGATCCGGACACGGATCTGGCCGTCATCAAGATTGATATGCCCAACCTGCCTGCCATTGCTTTCGCTGACGTCGACAAGGCAAAGGTGGGTGATGTGGTTCTGGCAATCGGCAATCCTTTCGGTGTTGGCCAGACCGTGACGATGGGGATCATTTCAGCCCTTGGTCGAAGCCAGCTTGGTATCAACATTTATGAAAACTTCATCCAGACCGATGCCGCCATCAATCCCGGTAATTCGGGGGGAGCACTGATCGATACCAGCGGCAATCTGCTGGGTATCAATTCGGCCATTTATTCCCGTAGCGGTGGTTCGCTGGGTATTGGTTTCGCCATTCCTGTCTCAACCGTCAAAATGGTCATGGATGCGATTATCAGCAAGGGACAGGTCGTCCGTGGATGGATCGGGGTCGAACCGCGGGATATCACGCCTGAACTGGCTGACAATCTGGGACTTCCCAAAAAGGACGGCGTGATTATCGCGGCAGTATTGAAGAACGGTCCCGCTGACAAGTCAGGCATCCGACCAGGCGATATCCTGATTTCGATTGCAGACAAGCCGATTTCGAATATGGCTGAAATGTTTAACCTGATCGCCCAGTTGCAACCCGGAAGCCAGACGGACATGATCGTTCTGAGGGACAACAAGGAAGTCAAGATAAATGTGGGAGTTGGAAAACGGCCACTGAAAAAACGGCAGGAAACAGATGAATAAAGATGAATAAAAGAAAGGCATCGTGAAGATGCCTTTCTTTTTGATGTCTAGTGGGGAATTTTCCAGGGACGGGGACCACCCATCAAATGGATGTGCATGTGGTAGACATCCTGCTTGCCGTCCGGGCCGGTATTGACGACGACGCGGAACCCTCCTTCCGGCGAGCCCTCTTCTGCTCCTGTCACGGCAATTCCCTGTTCTTTGGCCAGTTTCGGAATCAGCGCCATCATTTCACCAAGCAATGCGGCGTCGCTGTCCTCGCAATGCGAGAGAGTCGGAATGTGCTTTTTGGGGATGATCAGCAAATGGACGGGAGCGGCGGGATGGATATCCTTGAAGACCTTGATTCGCTCGTTTTCAAAAACAGTGGTCGATGGTATGTCGTTAGCGACGATCTTGCAGAAAATACAGTCATCCATGACTTTTTCCCCTCAAAAGTTTTTCGTTTTCAGTATCAGGATTGCTTGCGGGACGCTTTTTCCTCAATTCCCGAGAGGCCTTCGCGTCTTGCCAGTTCCTTCAGTACGTCATCGGCAGTCAAACCGTATTGAGCCAGCATAACCATACTGTGAAACCACAGGTCGGCACATTCATAAACCAGTTTTGAAGCGGGCATGTTGTTGCGGACGTCTTTGGCGGCCATAACCGTTTCGGTCGCTTCCTCGCCGACTTTTTTCAGGATGGCATCATCTCCTTTGGCGAACAGCTTGCTGACGTAGGATTTTTCAGGATCACCGCCATTGGATAATTTGCGGGATTCGATGACGGCGGTCAGCCGTTCAAGTATATCGTTCATTTATAAATTTCCGATGGGTCTTTCAATACAGGATCGACAGCTTTCCATTCGACTTTGTCTGATTTTTGCAGCTGCTGGTAAAAGCAGGAATGCCTGCCGGTATGACAGGCCAGCCCTTTTTGTTCAACCAGATAAATCAGTGCATCGTTGTCACAATCGAGACGGATATCGACGATTTTCTGGATATGTCCGGATTCCTCGCCCTTGTGCCAGAGCTTCTGGCGCGACCGGCTCCAGTACACCGCCTCTCCACACTCGACGGTTTTTGCAAGCGCTTCGCGATTGATCCAGGCGAGCGTCAATACGTCACGCGTAGAAGCTTCCTGAGTGATGACGGGAATCAGCCCCTGTTCGTTCCATTCAATGGTATCGAGCCAGTCTGTGTTTTTCATAAGCGTACCGGAATATTTCGTTCTGACATGAATTTTTTGGCTTGCTGAACCGTGTATTCGCCATAATGGAAAATACTGGCAGCCAGCACGGCATCCGCGTGCCCTTCCTGCACGCCGTCAGCCAGATGCTGCAAATTGCCGACACCACCGGAAGCGATAACGGGGATGTTGACGGCATCCGAAACGGCCCGGGTCAATTCAAGATCGAATCCGCTCTTGGTTCCATCCTTGTCCATGCTGGTCAGCAGGATTTCGCCTGCCCCGAGCTGTGCCATTTTTTTCGCCCATTCGATTACTTCCAGACCGGTTGCGTTACGGCCGCCATGCGTGAAGATTTCCCAGCGACCCGGCGAGGCCTTTTTGGCATCGATGGCAACGACAATGCATTGCGATCCATAGCGTGAAGAGGCATCGGCGACGAGCTGGGGATTGGTTACGGCCGACGTATTGATGCTGACCTTGTCCGCCCCGGCATTCAACAATCTTCTCACATCCTCAACAGTGCGAACACCGCCACCGACGGTCAGCGGGATGAAAACCTGTGAGGAAACGTCTTCGATGATATTTAAAATCAGGTCCCTCTGGTCGCTTGAAGCGGTGATGTCCAGAAAGGTCAGCTCATGATCGTTGTACCGGCGGGCGATTTCAACGGGATCGCCTGCGTCTTTCAGTTCGACAAAGTTGACGCCCTTGACGACCCGACCCGCGGTCACATCGAGGCAGGGGATGATTCTTTTGGTAAGCATAAATTCAGTAATCCCGTTAGTGGCGATTCAGTCCCCGGACAATTCGTCTGCTCTGGCTTGGGCTTCTTCCAGATTCAGGGTGCCTTCGTAAATGGAACGTCCGCATATCACGCCTTCAATGCCTTCGCCCTGAACTTCACAAAGGGCTTCGACGTCCTTGATGTTGTGGACGCCGCCAGAGGCGATGACAGGCACTTTTACTGCACGGGCCAGTTTGACGGTCGCCTCGACATTAACGCCACCCATCATGCCGTCACGTCCGATATCGGTATAAATGATGGATTCAACACCGAAACTTTCATATTTTTTGGCCAGTTCGACCACATCGTGTCTGGAGAGTTTGCTCCAGCCGTCCGTGGCGACCTTGCCGTCTTTTGCATCCAGCCCGACGATGATCTGACCCGGAAAGACGCTGCAGGCATCCTGCAAAAACCCCGGATTCTTGACGGCTGCCGTTCCGATGATGATGTAAGACAGACCGTGGTCAAGATAACGTTCAATGGTGTCGAGATCGCGAATGCCACCACCCAGCTGCACGGGGATTTCGTCCAGATCGTTATCTTCCGCAAAATCCTGCACTACCTGAAGAATGTTTTTGACGGCAGACTCATTGACAGGCTTGCCTGCGAAAGCGCCGTTCAGGTCAACCAGATGAAGCCGTCTTGCGCCCTGTTCAAGCCAGTGCAATGCCATTTCAGCCGGATCTTCCGAAAATACAGTGGCCTGTTCCATATCGCCCTGTTTCAGGCGGACGCAGGAACCATCTTTCAAATCAATAGCGGGAATAAGCAACATGATTAAACGAAAATCAATTGAAGTTAGGGGTTGATAATATTGTCAGGGATTCCAGTGTATGAAATTTTTGTACAGTTGCAAACCGACATCTGCGCTTTTTTCCGGATGGAATTGTGTTGCGAAAATATTGTCGCAGGCGATAGCACTACAAAATGGCGTGCCATATTCCGTTTCGCCGACCATGTGAGCGGCCTGTTCCGGTACAGCATAGAAACTGTGGACGAAATAAAAGAAACTCTTGTCGGCAATACCGTTCCATAAGGGGTGAGGCTGGCTTTGACGAACCTGATTCCATCCCATCTGGGGTACCTTGTAACGCGATCCGTCTTCCTGACGCTGGCTGTCGAGCTGAAAACGGATGACCTTGCCGGGCAACAGGCCCAGTCCTTTGGTATCGCCTTCCTCGCTCCAGTCAAAAAGCATCTGTTCACCGACGCAGACGCCGAATATCGGTTTGCTGCGAGCGCTTTCCATCAGCGCATCTTTCAGGCCGGATTCTTCCAGTGACTTCATGCAGTCCGGCATCGCGCCCTGACCGGGCAACACGATACGTTCCGCCTGTTTCAGGTCGGCTATCTCGCCGGATATGAGAACCTCGGCTTCGGGCGCAACGGCACGGAGTGCCTGGGCCACCGAACGGAGATTACCCATACCGTAATCGACAACAACTATTTTTTTCATATGGATAAATAATCAGAATTCAAGCGTTGAGCACATTCCGGGGGCCGGTTACAGTGTTCCTTTTGTGGACGGAATCGTACCGGCCGCTCTCGGGTCCTGCTCGGCTGCCATACGCAATGCGCGACCGAATGCCTTGAAAACGGTTTCACACTGGTGATGCGCGTTTTCGCCACGGAGATTGTCGATATGCAGCGATATTTTTGCGTGATTGACGAGTCCCTGAAAAAATTCACGAACCAGATCCAGATCGAACGTGCCGGACGTGGCACGCACAAATGGAACTTGAAATTCCAGATAAGGGCGTCCCGAGAAATCGATCACGACTCTGGACAGGGATTCATCAAGCGGAACGTAAGCATGGCCGTAACGGCGGATACCGCTCTTGTTGCCGATGGCCTGTGCCAAAGCCTGTCCGATGGCGATACCGATATCCTCAACCGTGTGATGGGCGTCGATCTGCAAATCGCCATCAGCCTCGACTTCGAGGTCGATCAGACCATGTCTGGCGATCTGGTCCAGCATGTGATCGAGAAATGGGATGCCGGTCGCGAGTTTTTGCCGGCCGGAGCCGTCCAGATTGATAACGACCCTGATTTTCGTTTCATTCGTATTCCGGACGATTTCTGCTGTTCGGGATGCTGACATAATGAGGCCCAGTTGATTATTGGATACAGGCACTAAACCTGTCTAAAAATACTTTGTTCTCCTCTGGAGAACTGACGGTAATGCGCAGACAGTTCGCAAGCAATGCATGCATTTTACCGATATTTTTGATTAATACCTTATGTGAGACCAATTTTTCGAAGACTTGATCCGCATTTTGTAGCCGAATCGTTAAAAAGTTGGCTCTGGACGGAAACACTTCAATTCCCGGAAGCCTTTTCAGGGCAAGTGCCAGTTTTTCACGTTCCGAACGGATGACTTCCGCCTGTTTGTTGAAGACGTCGATATGGTCCATGGCAAATTCGGCAGTGGCTTCCGTCAATACATTGACGTTGTACGGTGGTCGCACCTTGTCGAATTCGGCCAGCAATTCCGGTCTTGCCGACATATAGCCCAGACGGATACCGGCCAGACCCAGCTTTGATACGGTTCTCATCACGAGCAGATTGGGGAATTCCGGCAACCGGTTCATGAAACTGGCTTCGGCGAATGGCTGATAGGCTTCGTCGCTGATGACAAGACCGATATTTTCCATTGCCCTGATGATGCTGACGATTTCGTCATCCGTAAACAGGGTGCCTGTCGGATTGTGCGGATTGGCAAGATACACGACGGCCGGACGTTCTTTTTTGATGGCGGCAAGCATGGCGTCCAGATCCAGTGTCAGATCGGCTTTCAGCGGAACCCCAACGAATTCCATTCCGGCAATCTGGGCGGACAAGGCATACATGACAAAACTGGGAACGGGAGCCAGAATTTTGGCCGGTTTGTCTTTTCGTGCACAAGCCAGTGCAATGATCGAAATCAGTTCGTCGGAACCATTGCCAAGCACAACGTCATATCCCTCCGGAATACCCATGTGCTGGCGTATTTTGGCCTTGAGGCTCCGATAGGAAGGCACCGGATAACGGTTCAATGCGACTTCAGCCAGTACACTTCCCAGCCTGGCTTTCAGATTGTCCGGCAACGGGAAAGGGTTTTCCATTGCGTCGAGTTTCAAAAAGCCGTTTGAATCCGGAACCGGATAAGCCGACATTTCCCTGACGTCAGGGCGAATAATTTCTTCAATCAAAGACATAATCAAAGCGTTCGCTTTCGGTAATTTCTTTATGGACGTTAATTTTTAAGTCTGAATCCGGCACTCTTTGCATGTGCTTCCAGTCCTTCGCCGGTTGCCAGTTCGACGGCGATTTTACCCAATGTTTGCGCCCCTTTTTCGCTGACACAAATCAGGCTGGAACGCTTCTGGAAATCATAAACACCCAATGGGGATGAGAAACGGGCCGTACGTGAAGTCGGCAGGACGTGATTCGGCCCGGCACAATAGTCGCCAAGCGCTTCGGATGTAAAACGTCCAAGGAAAATGGAACCGGCATGACGGATCAGTTTTTCCCACTTCTCGGGATTTTCAGCCGAAATTTCCAGATGTTCTGGCGCGATGCTGTTGGCGATTTCGCAGGCCTCTTCCATGTTCTTGACATGAATCATCGCAGCGCGTTTGGACAGCGACGTGGTGATGATATCCTTGCGGATCATGTTCGGCAGGAGTTTCTGGATGCTTTCATTAACCTGATCCAGATAAGCGGCATCAGGACAAATGAGAATGGATTGCGCCATTTCATCGTGCTCGGCCTGTGAGAACAGATCCATCGCTATCCAGTCAGGATTCGTTTTGCCATCGCAGATGACCAGAATTTCGGAAGGCCCGGCAATCATGTCGATACCGACCGTCCCGAAAACACGGCGTTTGGCAGCGGCAACGTAAGCGTTGCCCGGCCCGACGATCTTGTCGACGGATGGAATCGTTTCGGTTCCATAAGCCAGTGCGCCGATAGCCTGTGCACCACCGATCGTGAAAACCCGGGTGACACCGGACAGGGCCGCTGCTGCCAGAACGAGTTCGTTTCTGGCGCCGTCCGGAGTCGGAACGACCATAACGATTTCCTTCACACCGGCAACTTGTGCCGGAATGGCGTTCATCAGCACGGATGAAGGATAAGCCGCTTTTCCTCCAGGGACATAAATGCCGACGCTGTCTAACGGAGTAACTTTTTGGCCGAGAGAAGTGCCGTCTTCATCGGTAAACGAATAACCGTCACTGCCGCAGGATTTCTTCTGGTGTTCGTGATAGATCCGGACCCGTTCCGCAGCCACTTCCAGTGCCTTGCGACGTTCAGGTGCCAGCGAAGCCAGTGCCGCTTCACATTCTTCTCTGGAAATTTCCAGTTCGGCACCCGAACCCAGCGCGAGCCGGTCAAAGCGTTTCGTATATTCCAGAACAGCCTTGTCGCCGTTTTCCCTAACGTCATTCAAAACGTTGGCGACAACAGTATTGATGGATTCGTCTTCCCTGGCTTCGAATGCCAGAACACCGGAAAGCTGTTTGGCGAAATCGGAGTCAGTAGTCGATAACTTGCGAATTTGAACAGTCATATGGGCACTCACACAGTTTGTTGGTCAGGTTCAGGTTCGGCTGAGGCAGCCTTGAATGCATCCAGTATAGGCTGTAACATCTGACGTTTCAATTTAAGAGACGCCTGATTGACGATCAGGCGGGACGTGATTTCCTGAATCTGTTCGACTTCGACCAAATTGTTGGCTTTCAGGGTGTTGCCCGTGCTGACCAGATCGACGATAACGTCGGACAAGCCTACCAGTGGAGCCAGTTCCATGGAACCGTACAGCTTGATGATATCGACGTGGATGCCTTTTTTCGCGAAGTGTTCCCTTGCAGCCTGAACATATTTGCTGGCGACTCTTAAACGCATGCCCTGCCGGATGGCGTTTTCATAATCGAAGCCGTTTCGGACAGCAACTGACAGACGGCATTTGGCGATCTGTAAATCAATCGGCTGATAAAGGCCCGTATTGCCGTTTTCCTGCAATACGTCCTTGCCGGCGACGCCGAAGTCAGCCGCGCCGTACTGGACATAAGTCGGAACGTCGGTTGCACGGACGATGATCACGCGAACCTGTGGCTTGTTCGTCGGCAGTATCAGTTTTCTGGACGTTTCGGGATCTTCCAGAACGGTGATGCCGGCTTCTTTCAGAAGCGGTATCGTTTCCTCGAAAATTCTTCCCTTTGACAACGCAAGAATCAATTCCTGCGGTTTCACTTCGGTCTGGTTCATTCTTTGACTCTTTTAATATTGGCGCCGACTGCCGTCAGCTTGACTTCCATTTGATCGTATCCACGGTCGAGATGATAGATACGATTGACGTGCGTTTCTCCCTGCGCCGCTAAGCCGGCGATGACGAGCGAGGCGGATGCCCTTAAATCCGTTGCCATGACCGGTGCACCGACCAGCTTGCCCACGCCGGTGATGAACGCGGTATTGCCTTCCGTCTTGATTCTCGCGCCGAGACGGTTCAACTCCTGAACGTGCATGAAACGGTTTTCGAAAATCGTTTCAATCACATGGCTTGCATCCTCGGCAAGACAGTTGACGGCCATGAACTGGGCCTGCATATCCGTCGGGAATCCCGGGTATTCAGTCGTTCTGAAATTGACGCCTTTGGGGCGCTGGTTCATTTTAATATGTATCCAGTCGGTGCCGGACGCAATCTCTGCACCCATTTCACGAATCTTGTTCAAAGCGGATTCGAGTATATTATCGCGCGTTTTCGTCAATGTGACATCGCCGCCTGTTGCGGCAACGGCGCAAAGGAAGGTTCCGGTCTCGATCCTGTCCGGAATGACTTCATGTTTTGCACCGTGCAAACGGTCGACGCCATGAATGACAAGGCGATCCGTACCGATGCCTTCGATTTTCGCGCCCATCTTGATCAGCAAAAGGGCCAGATCGGTCACTTCCGGTTCGCGTGCAGCATTCTTGATGATGGTTTCGCCTTCGGCAAGAGTGGCTGCCATCAGAAGGTTTTCCGTGCCGGTCACGGTAATCATATCGGTGACGATACGGGTGCCTTTCAGCTTTTTCGCCCTGGCCAGAATATAACCACCCTCGATTTGCACTTCCGCACCCAGAGCGCGCAAACCTTTGATGTGCTGTTCAACCGGACGGGAACCGATGGCGCAACCGCCGGGCAGCGAAACCTTGGCTTCGCCGAAACGGGCAACCAGCGGACATAAGACCAGAATGGCCGCCCTCATGGTCTTGACCATTTCGTACGGCGCATAGAAATTGTTGACGGCACTGCCGTTCAGAATCAGTTTGTCGTCTTCCTTTCGAATCCTGACACCCATCTGTTCAAGAAGATTCAGCATGGTCTGAACGTCTTTCAGCTCAGGGACATTCGTGAGTTCGATATCGTCAGAAGTAAGAAGACTGGTGCAGAGAATAGGCAAGGCAGCGTTTTTTGCGCCCGAGATCGCGATCTCGCCTTCGAGGCGATAGCCGCCGTTAATGATTAATTTGTCCATTTAAATGATTCTTGATTTTCGATGTCCATTCCGGCGTGGAATAACACCAGTTACACCCGATATACAATTCAAAAAACGCTAAAAGCGCAATTTATATCCTTTTTGCAATAAATGCACGGCTAAAAACGCTAAAAATACAAAAAATATACTCACAATGATCAGGCTTGTCAGCGGATTGATGTCCGAATGCCCGAAAAAGCCGTATCTGAAACCGTCAACCATATAAAAGAACGGGTTGAATTCGGAAATCCTTTGCCAGACCGGGGGCAGCGTGTGAATGGAATAGAATACACCTGAAAGAAATGTCGCAGGCATAATCAGGAAATTCTGGAAAGTGGCCAGCTGTTCATATTTGTCCGCCCAGATACCGGCAATAATACCCATCGTTCCCAATATGGCCGAGCCCAAAAGGGCGAAAAGGACAATCCAGAGCGGTGAATAAAAGGAGGGTTGTGCAAACCAGATGGTCACCACGAATACGCCGATTCCGACCACAAGTCCTCTCACGATAGAGGCAAGCATATAGGCGAGATACAGTTCCCAGTGCGAGATGGGCGAAAGCAGTATGAAGACCAGACTGCCGTTGATTTTCGACTGGATCAGGGAAGACGACGAATTCGCAAAGGAATTCTGGAGCAGGCTCATCATGACCAGACCGGGAACCAGAAAAGCCGTATAACCGACTCCGGGATAAACCTGCACATAGTCTTCAAGAGCATGTCCGAAAATCAGCAGATACAGTAATGCGGTCAGGACAGGCGCAGTAATGGTCTGGGTCGCGACTTTCCAGAAACGCAATATTTCCTTGTAAAACAGGGTTCGAAAAGTGGTAGCCAGCACGTCAGTTTCCCGATGTATCCATCAATTGCAAAAATACGTCTTCCAGATCAGCCTGCCTGAATTGCAGATCGGAAATGACAATGTCGTGTTTTCTGAGCTCGGACAGAATTTCTTCAATGTCTGAATAGTGATTGATACGCAAAGTCCACGTTTTCGAGCCCGGCGATATATCGCACTGCGAAACAAAAGTCTTCAGACTGTCCGGCAATTCATGATCATCCAGCTTGAATATCAGTTTTGATTCTGAAATGCGATGCAGCAGTGCTTCTGTAGTATCCAGAGCCACCACTTTGCCGCTTTTCATCATCGCGATCCGGTCACACCATGTCTGGGCTTCTTCAAGATAATGCGTCGTCAGGACAATGGTATGCCCTTCACGATTCAGACGTCCTATGAATTGCCATAGCGTCTGGCGCAGTTCCACGTCGACCCCGGCTGTCGGTTCATCCAGAACAATGACCGGAGGTTTGTGTACTAGCGCCTGTGCTACCAGAACACGACGTTTCATCCCCCCCGAGAGGGCCCTCATATTTGTGTCTGCCTTGTCACTCAAGTCCAGATTGGAAATGACTTCATCGATCCAGTCGTCATTGTTTTTCAGGCCGAAATAACCGGATTGTAGCCGCAGGGTTTCCCTGACAGTAAAAAACGGGTCGAAAACCAGCTCCTGCGGCACGACTCCAAGACTTTTTCGCGCGGCCTGATAATCGGTAACCACGTCATGACCCAATATGGTGACATTTCCCGTGTCGGCTTTCACCAGACCGGCCATGATGGAAATCAGGGTTGTCTTTCCGGCGCCGTTCGGGCCGAGCAGACCGAAGAACTCTCCTTCTTCAATAGAAAATGTAACGTCCTTCAATGCCTGCAAGGAACGATAACATTTACTGATGTGGCGGATATCGATAGCGCTCATACGGAAACATCAAAAGAGAAAGAACGTATCTGTCTGAAAAACATATTCAGGATTGACCGAAAGGCAGTCTTGAGTGACGCCGGGATTATGACAGGGCCAACAGCTCGGATACTCCGTAAAGGGATGCCAGACTGATCAGGCTTTCAGGAGTATTTATGAATCGGAGGTGCAGCTTGTTTTGTCTTGCCGTCTTTTGCCAGGCCAGTAATACCGCAACGCTTGCAGAATCGACCTGTTCGAGTTTTGAAAGGTCGCATTCATGTTCACCATTCGCAATGGCTTTCAATCCTTCTTCAAGGATTTGTTTGGCATTGAGAAAGTTCAATGTTGAAACGGTAAAAGACATGAATACGACCAGACAAAGTTAGTATCAATTAGCGGCTTTGCCAGCGGCAAGCTGTTTGTTTTTCTGGGCCAGGGTACGAATCAGGCCATCAATACCGCTACGGCTGATTTCGCTGGCGAAGGTGCCCTTGTACGTTTCGACAAGCCATGCACCCAGAACGTTGATGTCATAGATTTTCCAGCCGTTTGCCGTTTTGGACAAACGATAGCTCAATTCAATAGGTTCGCCACCACGAGGCTGGATGATACGGGTTTGTACGACAACTTCAGTAGCGTTAGGTGCCATACGTACAGGTTTGAATTCAACTCTCTGGTTGTCGACTTTGGTAATGGCATTCGAATAGGTATGAACCAGCAGATCGCGGAATTCATTGGTCAGCTGGGTTTTCTGGGCAGGAGTAGCCTGACGCCAGTACCGGCCTGCAGCCAGAGCGGTCATACGTTGAAAATCGACGTACGGGAAAATTTTCTTTTGAACAAAAGCGTAAATCTGTTTTTGATTGCCTTTTTTGAGTTCTTTATTGGTTTTTGCCGTATCGATGACTTCCTTGCTGATACGTTTGATCAGTGCATCAGGAGCTTCCATCGCATGGGCGGATGCGGAAAAGCCCAATACGCAAACAGCCATCAGGAGGACAAACCAGTTTTTCAGGATTTTCATTTTGGGTTATAAAAAATAATAATGAATACAATACTTAAATAACTGAATCCGTTTTGCCGGATTCATTCTGTGATACATCGATAAGCGTTTCGTTTTTGCTGATGACCGGTTTGACAATGACCTGTTCAGCCTTGTTTTCTGACACCACTGGCTTGACGATGGCAGAGTCAGTCATGTTTTCGGATATAAGCGGTTTGACGATAGCAGAATCAGCCTTGTTTGACAATCGCTTCGGTTTGTTCAGCGTCAGTATCGGATTTCAGAGCCGGATCGGCGGAAGTCAATTCAACCCATTCATCGCTGGTATCGGCCGCTTCACCATGAACCTGCTTGTAACGACGCTGGAGATATGCGTCGCGCATGAATTCATATTTGTCGAGAGCGGCATCGTCGACAAGAGAAGACGCATCCAGCAAGGCGGCACGGTAATTGACGGCTCTCACGATAAGACCGGCATTACGAAGCCGGACATTGTCGACATAGCTCCATGCATCGCCATACCATTCGGCAGGGAGTGCAATTGTGTCACGCAAGGTAGATGGTCCAATGAGAGGCAAAACAACGTAAGGACCTGCTTCCATACCCCATACACCGAGAGTCTGGCCGAAATCGGCACGATATTTCGGCATATTGAGATTCGATGCGACGTCAATGACGCCGCCGAGTCCGAAAACGGAGTTAACCATCACACGGGCGACATCGGTCATCCCTTTTTCACCCTGACCCTGCAGCAGATTGTTGAATGCATACCAGACGTCGTTGATGTTGCCGAAGAGCAGGAAGAGCAGATGCTCCCGGAATTGGTCACTATTGTCTGGGCAAAGTCGGGCATGACAGTGTCGTAAAGCATGGCCAAAGGCTTGAACGCCGTATGGTCGAAAGCTTCATTGACGTTGAACATGACCCGGTTGTAGTTTTCAAACGGGTCGTTCGGGTTTTTGGTGGCACAACCCGTCATGATGCAGACAGAAGCCATAATGGCAACTGCGGGCTTGGCAAGTCGTTTCAAATAACTCATTTAGGTTACCCTTATTCTGTAGCCTTACTGTAAATAAACTGGCTGATCAGGTTTTCCAGAACGATCGCGGATTGCGTCATCTGGATTTGATCGCCTGATGCAAGATATGTTTCATCACCGCCGGGTTCAATGCCGATGTATTGCTCACCCAACAGGCCGGATGTCAAAATTTTTGCACTGCTGTCTTTCGGAAATTTGTATTTTTCCTGCAATTGAAGTGTCACGAGTGCACGATAATCCTGATCGTCAAACGAGATATCGCCGACCCGGCCGACAACAACACCGGCGCTTTTGACTGGCGCGCGTGGCTTCAGTCCGCCGATGTTATCGAATCGGGAAGAGACAGTGTACGTTTTGTCAAAGGAAAGCGAGCTCATGTTACCTGCTTTCAGGGCAAGAAACATCAAGGCTGCCGCTCCCAGCAAAACAAAAAAACCGACCCAGATATCCAATGGTTTACGTTGCATGAACAAACCCTCTATCGATGCTCCGCGCTTTCAATAAAACTTATTATAGGTTGAATGTGTTTTATTCGTAAGCGCCGATTAAAAATTAGTTAAACATTAAGGCTGTCATGATGAAATCCAGCCACAAAACAAGTAAAGACGAGTACACAACAGTTCTTGTTGTCGCGCTTGAAACACCTTCAGGAGTCGGCCGGGCTTCGTATCCCTGAAACAGGGCCATGAAGGTGACGGCAAAACCGAATACAAGACTTTTGATCACACCATTACCGATATCGTTCCATATATCGACACCCTGCTGCATTTGTGACCAGAAAGCACCAT
>ERZ827512.2611-NODE-2611-length-14063-cov-2.634780_pt1 | contig 14063 bp, 10 predicted proteins | sample MGYA00519916_ERZ827512 | MGnify/ENA primary metagenome ERZ827512 (study PRJEB31778, sample SAMEA3449335) | human gut metagenome | biome: human gut; feature: human-associated habitat; material: faeces | place: United Kingdom | collected 2010/2012 ... | reverse complement strand
GTTATTAGAAATGGCATCTAAAACACCCATTACTTGACTAACACTAGACATATCTTTAACTTTATTGATAAGCCCTTGAATAACAATCTGTTGATTAAGACCACGGTCCAAGTCACCATTGGCAAGTTGTTTTCTATTTCTAGCAAGAACTAAAGCTTGCTCACCATTTAAATGTTGTAAACCTTGTTTAATACAAATATAACCTTCACGATTAGAATCATCAGTACATAAGTCTTGTGGAACTTCAACATCAATTCCACCTAAAGTATTAACTAAAGACACAAGTCCACGGAAGTTAATCTTCGCATAATAATCAATCTTAACATCAAAATAATTTTCAATCGTACTCATCATACAGTCAGTACCATAAGCAGCTGCATGTGTAATTTTATTTTCTGGAGTACCACTCCAACAAGAGATTGGTACATAACTATCTCTTGGAATACTAAGCATCGTCGCATTTAAAGTCTTAGGATTAAAAGTAATAAGTATCAAAGAATCACCGTTTGCAACGGTATTCTTAGATAACCCTTCATCAGTTGAATCAACACCCATTAACAAAATAGTAAACGGTTCACTAATACTCTTACCAGTAGAAGCAGTTTCTCTTTTACTAGTAGAACTCTTCAATAATTTCTTTTCTTTAGTATAAATAATCTTTGTATCTGTTGCTATATTTTGATAGGTTTCAATACTTTGGAACAGACTAGGGTAGTCAGTAGTAATAAAAATAGCATTAATAGTACCATCATATAAATCAGCAATCATTGTACTATAGTCATCATACTTCTTAATCGTATTATCACTATCTAAATCATTCTCCTTAATAATTAACTTTGGAATAATATAACCATCAGGAGAAGTCTTATCGTTAAGTAAACCAATCTTTGCACTCTTAACATCACTAATACTAGTTATACTACTATTCGCCATAGTAACTAAACTGCTAGAATAAGTTACATAAGTTTTATTAACATTTTCAAGTTTGCCATATAAATACATAATGACAACACCAATAAACAAACTAAGTAACAAATAAAGTATTAAGAAGAAAGTAAGTAACTTCGCTTTATTTTCCTTCTTCTTTCGCTTCTTTTTCATCTTCAAAAAGAAAATTAAATCAATTAATAAAAATACCCCAATAACAATATATCTGATAACTTCTTCAACGGGACCTAATAAATTAATTTCATAGATAGCAAAAAAGTTCGCAAATAAAGTTATTAAAGTTAAGATAAGTAACCAAAGCCGATACTTTTTCTTCTTTTTTTTCTTGGCTTTTTTTTCATCATTTTCCATACACTTTTCCTCCACTTATACCCTATAATTATAGCTAATTTTTTCAATACTTTCAACAAACCGTCCTAAATAACAGTAAAATCTAGTGTAAAGTTTCATACAAAATATGAGTAAATAAGACAAATATCATTTATTTAATGATATAATTAGGATACTAGAGGAGGGGTTCTTAATGAAAAAATGGAGTAAATTTTCTCTTTTCATCTTAGTATTGTTTTTTATGGCTCCTGCTGTTTCCGCTAAAGAGTATATCGTTTTAAAAACTCCTAAAGCCTTTAAAGATAAACCAAGTGGTAGTAGAATTACCTCTATTGGTGATGAAGGAGTCTTGCCAACTCTTAGTAAAGTAGTAGTGCTTGATAAAAATAATAAAAGTGGATATGGTTGTAGATCAGCTTGGTATAAAGTATCTTATCAAGATGTTGTTGGTTATATTTGTTCAAGTGACCAAGTAGTAAAGGAAGAAGTAGAAGTTGATACTGATGGCGACTTTGAAAAGGAAATGTTAAGTAAAGGTTTCAATGAAAGTTATTTATCTTCACTAAAAAGTCTTCATGAGAAACATTCAAACTGGATATTTAATGCCGTTAAGACTAATCTAGATTATAATGATGCTATTACTAACGAAACAATTGGTGAAATATCATTAGTAAATGGAACTGATGAGACTTTAAGAAAGAAAGACGACTATGGTAACTATATCGAATCAGTTAAAGAAAAAGGCTGGTATCAAGCAAGTTCTAGTGCTGTCGGTTATTATATGGACCCTAGAAATTTCTTAACCGAAGAAGGAGTCTTTATGTTTGAAAACTTACAATATAATAAGGAAATTCAAACGAAAGATGCCCTAAAAAGTATTTTGAAAAACACTTTTATGGATAATGATGAATATGTAAATTACTTTATGAAAGCAGCTGATAAATCAGGAGCAAGTCCTACTTATCTTGCTAGTCGTGTAAGACAAGAAAAAGGTGCTAATGGTTCAACTGGTGTTGATGGTGCTAAGTTTACTTTTGCTAAAGATAATGAATGTGCCAATCGTTATCGTAATAATGATAACTGGACAATACTTAATAACTGTGGAAATAGTCAAGAATATAGTGGTATTTATAATTTTTATAATATTGGTGCTTATGGAAGTTATCAAAGCCCTGTTATTAGGGGCCTAATCTGGGCTAATGGGGGCTATGATGCTAGTGTTACTAGTTATATGCGACCTTGGAATAGTAAAGAAAAAGCTATTATCGGTGGTGCTCTTTATATTGTTAATGGTTATATAAATGCTAATCAACATACTCTTTACTTCCAAAAATTCAATGTTAGTCCTTCAGCTTTAAATTCCACTTATACACATCAATATATGTCTAATATTAAAGCTCCTGCTAGTGAAGCTTTATCAATCTATAAAGGCTATAAGAGTAATGACTTATTAGATAAAACTTATGAATTTTTAATACCAGTTTATGAAAATATGCCAGGAGTAAGTGAAAGTCCTAAGACTGATGATGATAAGCCAGTAACCCCACCAGAAGAAGTACCAGTAATTAAGATAGATGATGCTATCATTGCTAGTAGTTATCGCTTAAATAGTAATTACATTTCTGGAATAGAAGTAAATACTTCTAAAACTAATCTAGAAAACAAGTTAAAAACAATCTATGAAGGCTTATCAGTTGTTAGTGTCAAAGATAAATATGGCAATAATAAAAATGATGCCTTAGCAACAAATGACGTAATTACTATCTCTAACTCTAAAGATACAAAAGAATATACAGTCGTTATTTATGGTGATAATAATGGTGATGGAACAACTAGTATCATTGACTTATTAAGAATTCAAAAATATCTACTTGGGAATAACAACTTAACAGACGCTGAATTAATCGCTAGTGATTTAGATAAAGACGGTTTAATCACTGTAGTAGATTTATTAAGAATGCAAAAGAGTTTATTAGGATATAGTAAAATAGAACAGAAATGAGATGATTTAAATGTCTAAAAAGAAAATATTTATCTTCCTTCTTTCCTTTTTCTTTTTTTGTGGGGTAGAAGAAGTAAGTGCAGCGACGATTAGTGTAGCAGGAACCACTAGTAGTGGGGTTGTCGGTGGAACAGTTACTGTCAATGTCACCGTTAATGAACCATCAGGACTAGGAGCTTGGGAGTTCAATGTTGCTTATGATAGTGATATTTTAACTCTTACTAGTGGACAAACTCACGTTGTAGATTATGTTCAAAGTCCAGGGCAAACAAGAAAGACTTATTCTTATAAGTTCAATATTAAAAAAGAAGGAAATGCTAGTGTTTCTATCGCTTCTTCAAACTTCGTTTCTTATGATGAACAAACAAGAACAGCTCCTAAGGACTCTACTACTATCAACTGTACTAAAAGAGAAACTGTCATCGCTAATTATAGTAGCAATAATAACTTGGCTTCTCTTGGTGTAAAAGATTACCAGATATCTCCTACCTTCAATAAAAATACTCTTAACTATACCCTAGAAGTAGAACATGATGTTGAAAAAATAACTATCGAAGGAAGTAAAGAAGACTCTAAAAGTAGAGTTACTGGTCTTGGTGAAAAAGAAGTTCACGAAGGAGCAAATACTTTTGATATTACAGTAACAGCAGAAAATGGTGCTACTAAAACTTATCACTTAACTGTAACAGTTAAAGAACTAGACCCTATAACCGTTAAAGTCGATAAAAAAGAAATGACTCTTATTCAACAAGAAAAAGAACTAGAAGGAAAAGTACCAGCTCACTTTGAAAAAACAACAGTAAAAGTAAATGATAAAGATGTTCTAGCTTATGAAAATAAGACCTTAAAATTAAAAATAGTTGCTCTAAAAGATGATAAAGGTAATATCTATTTCTATGAATATCAAGATAATAACTATAAACTATATAACCAAATAACTAGTGGAAATGTCACAATTCATATCTTAACAGATGAAAAACAAATACCTAAAAATTATAAATCTTATAAATTAAAGATAGATAATAAAGAATATATCGGTTATAAACTAAATAAGAAAGATGACTTTTTCCTAATTTATGGAGAAAATATTGAAACTGGTAGAAAAAGTTTATATAATTATGATGAGGTAGAGAAAACTATTCAAAGATACAATAAGGTGAATCCTAAGAATAGTGCTAACAATAGTAACAAAGAAAAGTATATTATCTTAGGCTTACTAGGATTAGTTTTATTACTTCTTATCATCTTACTAGGGCTATTAAATAACAACAAATCTAGTAAGAAGAAACCAAAAATCAAAAAGAGAATTGGAGAAAGAAATAATGGACAAAAAGAATTCTAAGAAAAAAGTATTATGGGCTTTGGGTATAGTTTTCCTTTTATTAGTTATTGTTGTTATTATCTATTTTGTAATTGGGTATAGAAATGACCAGATAGAGTCAAAGAAAAAAATTGATAGTGTGATTAGTAGTTACAATACTTTTAAAGAACATATTGATAACTTTAATAAAGAACGTGATAACTTCTATCAAGTAGTAATGAAAGATATGTATTACGAAGATTTAAAAAATAATGATACTAAGTATAAAGAGATAATTGAAAGTTATACGGAAACGATTGCACCATTAGAAGAAGATTATAAAGCGTTAAAAGATAAATGTGTTGATATCTTATATCCTGATGTTTCTGTTAATAATAAATGTGAAGCCTTTGTAATCGGATATGAGAAAGCAATTAATTCTTATGTAAGTGACATTAAAAAATATAATGATAATATAAAAGATTATAATGATTTACTAGATGAAAATGGCGAGAAGTTAGAAACTGTTAAGTTAACAGTTGATTATATTGATGTAGATGGTGATAGAAAATATTTAGGAAAGAACTAAAAGGTGAGCTATGGAAGATTTAGAAAAAACAGTTGTAATGCCAAGTATCAAGAAAGCCTTGAAAGATGAAGAAGAACGAAAAAGAAAAGAAAAAAAACAAAATAAGATTAAACTAGTACTTGCTAGTCTAGTTGTTATTGGTAGCAGTTTTGGTTTGTTCCTTTTTTATGGACCATTTAGTTTCTTTAGGGAATTTTGGATAACTTCAGCGATGACAACTATGACTCATCAGTATTTAGCTACATGGTTTTATAATGACGATGTTATTAATAAGATAATGTCAAAACATCAGTTAATAGAAGTTAATGATACTACTAATCCCGAACTTGTTAATATTAGTGACTATAACACTAATCAAACTATCTATAAAAATGAATATGAAAAACAAATATTAGAACATGAAGAAGGTGCTTTATATAAAGTTATTGATATTAAAGGAGCTTCTTATCAAGGTTATTTAGTAGCAGTTTATGACCCTTCGAGAATTTCAATTGCCACTACTAAGTATTTAGGTAAAAGAGGAGAAGCTATTACCACTGTTGCTAAAAGAGAAAATGCTATTATTGCGATGAATGCTGGTGGGTTCTATGACCCTGATTGGAATAGTAATGGAGCACTTCCACATGGTACAGTTATTTCTAATGGGGTAGTAGTAAGTGATTTTGATGATGCCAATATGGGTGGAGGCTTTGTTGGTTTTACGAAAGAAAATAAACTAGTACTTGGTAAGTTTACAAAAGAACAAGCAATTAATATGGGAATTCGTGATGCAATCGAGTTTGGACCATTCTTAATTGTTAATGGTAAAAGTAGTTTCGTCAAAGGCAATGGAGGTTGGGGTATTGCGCCAAGAACTGCTATTGGTCAAAGAAGTGATGGAATTGTTCTTTTCTTAGTAATTAATGGTCGTCTTGCTACTAGTATTGGAGCAGATATGGGTGACTTAACTGAGATTATGGAAAACTATGGTGCTGTCAATGCCGCTAATATGGATGGTGGAAGTTCTTCTGAGTTAGTTATTAATAATAAGATAATAAATCATCCCGTTGCAGCAGGTACTAATGGTTTAAGAGACATGCCTACTTTCTGGGTAGTAAAATAGCACTTGGGTGCTTTTTCTTTTGAAATAAAATGGCGAAAATAAAAAGTTTTTTCATTTTATTGAAAAAACTTGACATACTATATACTGAAAAGTATACTTAATTTAGAGGTGTTAAATCTATGAAAAAATTAATAAAAAGAAAAGAATATTTAGATTTCTTAATTAAATTAAAGGATAAGAACATAATTAAAGTAGTAACAGGAATCAGAAGATGTGGAAAATCAACACTATTTGAATTATATAAAAAATATTTACTAGAAAATGGAGTAAAAGATGAACAAATAATAAGCCTTAATTTTGAAAACCCTAGTGATATGAATTTTTCGGATTGGAAAGAATTATATGATTACGTAAATGATAAAATAAATTCTAAAAAAATGTATTATGTCTTTTTAGATGAAGTACAAATATTAGACCATTTTGAAAAAGCAGTTGATGGCTTATTTCTCAATAAGAATATTGATTTATATATAACTGGTTCTAATTCCTATATGTTATCTGGTGAATTAGCTACTTATCTAACTGGGAGATATATGCAAATACATATGTTACCATTATCATTCAGTGAATTTCTAGAATACTATGGAAGGGAAAATGAACTAAAAAAATATAATACCTACATAGAAAATGGTGGTTTTCCTTATCTACTAAATCTAGATAACAATAGTGATTTAATAAGAAATTACTTAGATGGAATATATAATACAATTCTTTTAAAGGATGTTGTTTCTAGAAATAATGTTAAAGATACCCTAATACTAGAAAGCATTGTTAAATTTCTCTTTGATAATATTGGTCAGATTGTATCAACTAATAAAATAAGTGCTACTTTAAATTCTAATAATAGAAAAAACTCTGTTAATACTATTGAAAGCTATTTATCTTATCTTTTAGATAGCTATCTAATTTATAAAGTATCAAGATATGATATAAAGGGAAAAGAATACCTTAAAACAGGGGATAAATATTATGTGTGTGATTTAGGCCTTAGAAACTATTTATTAGGTGGAATAAAAGATTTAGGTTCTATTTTAGAAAATGTTATTTTCTTAGAACTTAAAAGAAAAGGTTACCAAATATATATAGGTAAATACGATGATTTAGAAGTTGATTTTGTTTTAAAGAATAATGATGGTCTTAAGTATGTACAAGTAGCATTATCAGTAAGAGATGAAAAAACATTAAAAAGAGAGATAAATGTTTTGCAAAAGATTAAAGATAATTATCCAAAGTATCTGATTACACTTGATTATGATAAAGTTGATTATGAAGGGATAAGACAGATACCAGCTTTAGAATTTCTAACTGGAGAAATAAAATTGTAGGAGGAATAAAAAATGATAGAAGAATTAACAAAAGATGAAATGATGGCAGAAGCGCTATCAAATAATGAAATACTAGATAGTGTATTTAAAATAGCTACTAATAAAGATTTCTTTGTAGCAAAAGGAGATAAGAAAACAAATCTTGCTGATTGTTTAGCAGATTTAAGTGATGATGTAATAGATATGTTATATACAAGTTATCAAACAGTTCTAATGAAAAATAAAAATTTAAAAGATTTAACTAGCAGAAAAGAAAAAGAAGAAAAGCTAAAACAATTAATACCAGAATGTTTTAAAGATTATGAAAAAGGCATCGATTATGCTGAAATAAAAACAATCGAAAAATTATTAATAAATAAAGCCAAAAAGGAAGAAGTTTTTGATTTTCTATGTGATGGTTTTGCTTATCAATATAGAAAAGATAATAATGATATCTTTGTTTTACCAGATGAATTAGCAACTATCTATCAAGAATTAAAAGATAATGGGGTAATTGCTAAAAGAGTAGAAGAAATAGGACAAATTTATTTTTCAACTTATCTATTAATTAATGGTGTAGTAAAAAAGACAGTTATGTATGATATTTTAGTTAATCATCATAAATTACCTTTAACTGAAGAACAAATGGAATCTTTCTTTGAAAAAGAGCTTGATACTCCGGACTACTATAGTCTTGGTGGGGAAGAGTTAGTAGAACAATTATCAATAATCAAAAATGAAAAAGCTTATTTAAGATTTACTGATGCTGAAATAAATGACTATTTTGAATTTATTACTTCCTTTATGAAAAAACTTAGAAATCTATTAAATAATAATCATAAGAATCAAGCACTTGTCTATATGATGATGATATTATCTTCAGAACTAGATGGTGAAGAAATCAATGATTTAAATTTATCAAAGAAGGAAACAAAAGCTGTACAAGAATTATTAGAAGCATATAAATCTGAGATAAGATATTGGTGTTATGATGGTAGAACAATAGGAGAAGCTGATTTTCTAGAAATAGCAGAAGATGTTGCATTTAAAGAAAAATTAACTCCTTCTACTATTGAAAACTGTTTAGCAAATGTTGATGAGTTATATTATGATGAGGCATTATCAAAAGATGATGCTTTAGAAAACTTAGATGAATTATTAGATAGATATATTTATATAAAACATTTAGCAACTCTTAACAATAAAAGTATATATGAAATAAAAGAAAGTTTTGATTACTTTAGTAAAGGTCTAATATTCTTTTATCATGATGGCGATGATATTAAATGTTTAGTACCAGATGAAGTCTTAGAAGCGATAGAAAATAAAGATGATGATGTAAAAGACCAATACTTAAATACTTTAGTAACTGACTATCTAGAAATGAATGCAGTTCTTCGTAAAGAAAAGTTACAAGAATTGTTAAAAAGTAATGCCTTTACAGTTGATATTAAAGAGCTAGATAAATTAGTTAAAGATAATGATTATTATATTTTAAATGACAACTACTATAGTATTTTTGATGAAATGGATGACGAGGACTTAGGAGAACTATTAAAAACTAAAGATAAATTTTCTAAGTATAAACCAGCAGATCTAGCAAAGTGTAGTGAAGAATTTGATTTTTATGAAAAGCTTTGGGAATTAGTAAATACTGATATTTCTGATAATAAAGACGAGTTATTTAATGAATTAAGACTTCTTGCTAAAAATAATGGTTTTAGTAAAAGTAATTTAGAAGAGTTAGCATATAATTATGGTATTAATTTATCAGTTAAAGTTAAAGATAAGCTACTAAAACTATATAATAATTATAAAGATTCAATTGGTATTTGGGAATATAACGGTTATACAGCTACCGAATATCTTGCTATGAAAAAGGAAACTAAAAAGGTAGGTCGTAATGAACCTTGTCCTTGCGGTTCAGGACTTAAATATAAAAAATGTTGCGGTAAGTAGCATAAAAGAAAGGTATTAACAGAAAAGAATATGTTTAGGATATATATGAAGAGGTTTTTAACTATTGTAGGAAGCACAATAGTATCATTAATATTAACATTTGTACTAGCTGAATTATTAAGTTTATATCACTTTGGAACGGTTCCAACAACTCTAACTATAATATATTTAGTTTCTTTATTTTGTATTTTTGAATATTTAATACTTGCGGTAAAGTTTATTATTAATAAAAAGAAAAATCATCAAACAATTTCACATAAAAATATCTTTAGTATGATTTTATTCTTCCTCTCCTTACTACTAGTTTTGTATTTCATTTTTGCTACAAATATTGATTGGTTAAATTATTATTCAAGAGGAGATTCTACACCATTTTATTTGACAATAATAACCAATGGAATAAAAATCTTAATGCCATCTGTTATTTCGTTCGTATTAGGTATATTTATATCAAAGAAGAAAAAGTAATGTACAAATACTTATTAAAGATATAAGAAAACATACAAGATAATTAAATGATAATTATAAAGAAGTTAATCATATATATAAATGATTTAAAATAATATACGTTTTTTATGTTATGACTGCGCTTAGAAAGAAAATGTTTTTTATGAATGATTAGCAGTATAAGTTAACATACTTTAACACATATTCTTAAGAGTTTAGAAGTAATTAATTGTCAGTACTTTTTAGTTAATGTATAATATAAATAGAAAGGAGTAATTAAGTTGGAAGTAAAGAAAAACAAGAATGTAGGTTTAATCATCATTGTAACTATTTTATTATTAGCATGTATCGGAATGGGAGCATTTATCTTTATAAATAAAGATAAACTAACAGCACAGAAAAACACTACTACAACAATAACTAATGATAATAAGAACGTAGAAGATAAAACAACAGAATGTGCTAAGATTAACTATGATCTTGATACAGATCAATATGGTTTCTCAACAAATGTTGTGGGAATTAGTGTTTCAGTAGATAAAACAAGAAAAACTGCACGAATTTCATATAATGGTGCTACTGTTTCTAATGCGCTTGGTTTAAATTGGGTTACAGCTACAGATACTTCTACTTATGAACTAATTGACACAAAGTCTTTCGATAAGAAAATAGTTCAAGTCTTAATCGATGGTTCCGGACAAGATGCTAGTAGTGTTGCAATTTTATATTTAATGGAAGATGGTACTGTTGAATATGTTCCTATTCTAAAAGATATAAATGCTAATTGGAGTCAATCTGATAATACTAAGAAATTTAACTCTTATGGTAAGCTAAATGAAATATCAGATATTATTAGCTTAGTACCTGCAGAAGCACAAGGATATCATACTGTTCTGGCTAGAAAAGCCGATGGAACTGTAATTAACTTAGCTGATACATTTAAAGCAACTGGAAATTTTAATTAAAAAAGAATTGTTTTCAATTCTTTTTTCGTACATAAGAGAAAAATGCTATCTGAAATGTTTAACTAGTAGAAATTAAAAGTTAGTTGCAAATTTTAAGCAATATTTCTTTGACAAACAGCTACTTTTATAGTATAGTATGTACAGTTACCTGTTCCAATATTAAGCAGTTCTTCCTACTACTTTTTATTAGAATATGGTGTATTTAAAAAAAGAAAGGAAGTGTTAAAGAATGGCTTTAACAAAAGTTGAAAAACAACAAATCATCAAAGAATTTGCAAGAGATGAAAAAGATACTGGTTCAACAGAAGTACAAATCGCTATTTTAACAAAAGAAATAGAGAAGTTAACAGCTCACTTGAAAGAACACAAACACGATTATCATTCAAACCGTGGACTTTTAATGAAGGTTGGACAACGTCGTAGCTTACTTAAGTATTTAGCTAAAACTGATGTACAAAAGTATCGTGAAGTTGTTAAAAAATTAGGACTTAGAAAGTAACACTAGATACTAGTGTTTCTTTTTCTATAGAGTAGAAATGAGGTATATATGAAGAAAGTATTTGAACTTGATTTTCATGGGAGAAAGATAGTTGTAGAACAAGGAGAATTAGCAAAACAAGCAACTGGTTCTGTTTTAATTCGTTATAATGATACCGTTATACTTACGGCAGTAGTAGTAGGAAAAACAGCTAACTTATTAAGTGACTTCTTCCCATTAACAGTTAATTATCAAGAAAAACTTTATTCTGTTGGAAAAATCCCTGGTGGTTTTATTAAAAGAGAAGGAAGACCAACTGATGCTGCCACTCTTGCAGCTAGAATGATTGATCGTCCAATGCGTCCTTTATTTAAAGAAGATTTTAAACATGAAGTTCAAATTATTAATACAGTATTATCAGTAGATCAAGATTGTTCACCAGAATTAGCTGCTATGTTTGGTTCAAGTCTTGCAACAATGTTAACAGGAGCACCATTTGCAGGACCAGTAGCAGGAGTAAAGATAGGTTATATTAATAATGAATTTGTTGTTAACCCTACACAAGAAGAATTAGCAGAAAGTACGCTTGACCTTACGGTTGCTGGTACAATTGATGCAATTACCATGGTAGAAGCAGGTAGTAAAGAACTAGATGAAGACACTATGCTTGATGCTTTAATGTTAGCTCATGAAGAAATTAAAAAGCTATGTCAGTTCCAATTAGATATTTTGAAAAATTATGATATCAAAGAAATGGAATATGAAAGAATAGAAATTGAAGATGAATTACGTCAAGAAGTAGAAAGTCTTTGTTCTAAAGATATCGATGAAGCTTTAAGAATTAAAGCTAAACAAGAAAGATATCAACGTTTAGATGAAATTAAAGAAACTATTCTAAATAAATATAAGGAAGAAAATAAAGATTTAGAAGAGATTGATGTTTTACTTTATAAAGTTAGCAAGATAATTAGTGATGTAGAATATAACTTATTTAGAAAAATAATTGTTAAAGAAAAACTAAGAAGTGATGGTAGACGTTTTGATGAGATTAGACCTCTTAGTGCTTCTATTGATTTATTACCAAGAACTCATGGTTCTGCATTATTTACAAGAGGTGAAACACAAAGTTTATCAGTAACAACACTAGGAGCTTTAGGAGAACATCAAATCTTAGATGGTCTATCTTTAGAAGATGAAAAAAGATTTATGTTACATTATAACTTCCCACAATTTTCAGTTGGAGAAACAGGAAGATATGGAGCACCAGGAAGACGTGAGATAGGTCATGGAGCACTTGGTGAGAGAGCATTACTACAAGTTATTCCAAGTGAAGAAGAGTTTCCTTATACCATAAGGGTTGTATCAGAAATCTTAGAAAGTAATGGAAGTAGTTCCCAAGCATCTATTTGTGCTGGTTGTATGAGTTTAATGGCAGCAGGAGTTCCTATTAAAGCACCAGTAGCAGGTATTGCCATGGGACTAATCACTCATGATGATGATTATATAATTCTAACTGATATAGCAGGTATGGAAGACCACTTAGGAGATATGGACTTTAAAGTAGCAGGTACAGAAGAAGGTATTTGTGCTTTACAAATGGATATAAAGATTAAAGGAGTTACTAAAGATATCTTAAAACAAGCCTTAGCACAAGCTAAGAAAGCTCGTCATGAGATCCTTGGAGTAATAACTTCTACCATCAAAGAACCAAGAAGTGAAGTATCCAAATATGCCCCTAAGACAGAAACATTTTATATTTCTCCTAATAAGATAAGAGACGTTATCGGTAAAGGTGGAGAAATGATTACTAAAATCATTTGTGAAGCAAGTAATGTCAATGATGTTAATAGTATTGGAGCAGTTAAAGTTGATTTAGAAGATGATGGTAGGGTAATTATTTATCATAGTGATAAAGAAGTGATAGATAAAACAAAAGAAATGATCTTAAATGTTTCAAGAGAAGTAGAACAAGGAAAGATTTATTCCGTTAAAGTTTTAAAAGTAGAAGACTTTGGCTGTGTTATTGAATTATGGCCAGGTTGCGAAGGATTTGTTCATATCTCACAACTAGCAATAGAGCGTGTCAACAAGACAGAAGATGTTGTGAGTGTAGGAGATACAATCTTAGTTAAAGCAATGGGATTAGATAAAAGAGGAAAGCAAAGTTTTTCAAGAAAAGAAGCAATGAAAGAAATGAAACAGTCAAAGTAAAGTGACTGTTTTTATATTAAAATTACTAAAAAATCCATTTAAACAGAAAGTTTTTTCACTCTGGTGAAAAAACTTGACAATATTGTGGCTGAAGATTATACTTTACTTAGAGGTGTTAATATATGGAAAAATTAATTAAAAGAAAAGAATATCTTGATTTCTTAATTAAATTAAAAGATAAGAACATAATTAAAGTAGTAACAGGAATCAGAAGATGTGGTAAATCAACATTATTTGAATTATATAAAAAATATTTATTTGAAAATGGTGTAAAGGATGACCAAATAATAAGTCTTAATTTTGAAAATCCTAGTGACATGAAATTTTCGGACTGGAAAGGTTTATATAATTACGTAAATGATAAAATAAATTCTAAAAAAATGTACTATGTATTTTTAGATGAAGTGCAAATATTAGAACATTTTGAA